>Ga0153951_1000721_pt1 | contig 12103 bp, 10 predicted proteins | sample TSNJ035MetaG_FD_102278 | JGI IMG/M metagenome (GOLD analysis project Ga0153951, IMG submission 102278) | Attine ant fungus gardens microbial communities from New Jersey, USA - TSNJ035 MetaG | ecosystem: Host-associated > Fungi > Mycelium > Unclassified | place: USA: New Jersey, Wharton State...
AGACCAGTGTTGCTGAGCTCATTTTTTCACCTCCGCATCATCTAAGCGATTCAATCATTTTGCGATTAACCATTCTTTGATGCATTATTTTATATTCTCATACTCTTTCGATTGTACTGGTTAGGCCGGGGTGTGTCAACCGCCCAAGACCATGGCTGTGGTGTTTGGAAACGGCTCCAACAATAGCCTGATAAGCAAAAACGCTACCCTCAATCAAGCAAGGGTAGCGTTTAATAAACTATTTAGTTTTGTCGTCCGCAGCCACTTCTTCAAAAAGAACTGGTTCCTCGACCTCTTTAGTCTTGCTTGACTTAGCTTTCTTGTCAGTTGCTGGCCGTTCGTCAGTCTGCTCAGGCTCTGCTTCAGGTGTGCCATCCATGTGGTAAGCTTCGCGGACCTTAGCCCGAATTTCAGCTTTCACTTCTGGATGTTCATCCAGATACGCTTTGGCATTCTCACGGCCTTGACCAATTCGGTCTTCACCGTAACCATACCAAGACCCTGACTTGGAGACGATATCCTTCTCAACGGCCATATCAATGATTTCCCCAGTCTGAGAAATCCCATGACCGTACATGATATCAACTTCAGCGACCCGGAATGGTGGTGCCACCTTATTCTTGACCACTTTAATCTTGGTCCGGTTCCCCATAACATTCGTGCCATCCTTGATTTGTTCAGCCCGCCGTACTTCAAGCCGCACGGTTGCATAGAACTTCAAGGCCCGGCCACCAGGCGTGGTTTCGGGGTTACCGAACATCACGCCGACTTTTTCACGAATCTGGTTGATGAACAAGGCAATGGTCTTGGTCTTATTGATGGAGCCAGAGAGTTTCCGTAAGGCTTGTGACATGAGTCGCGCTTGCAGACCCACGTGGGCATCACCCATTTCGCCTTCGATTTCAGCCCGCGGTACTAAGGCAGCAACGGAATCGACCACGACAATATCAACCGCCCCTGATGAGACTAAAGCGTCGGCGATTTCAAGCCCTTGTTCCCCAGTATCTGGTTGGGAAAGCAGCAATTCGTCGATATTCACGCCTAAAGCAGTGGCATACTTAGGATCCATCGCATTTTCAGCATCGATGTAAGCAGCGGTCCCACCGGCTTTTTGCACTTCAGCCACAGCGTGCAACGCAATAGTTGTCTTACCGGAACTTTCAGGGCCATAGATTTCAACAATCCGGCCGCGAGGGAAGCCCCCAACACCGAGTGCATCGTCGAGTGCTAAGGACCCGGTTGAAACAGTGGAAACGCGCGTGTCAACCTTGTCACCCATCCGCATAATTGAGCCCTTACCAAAGTTCTTTTCAATTTTCTTTAAGGCATTATCAAGTGCCATTTTACGTTCATCTTGAGCCATAGTGACCTCCTTACGAGTCATTCAATATCTTTATTTTACAGGTCAGGTCAGAGAATAGCAAGCAAAAAGCGAACAAATGTTCCTATCGCGATTCGATAGCTTTTACTGGGCTTGAACAGCCCGTAAAGCCAAGAATAAGCCTTGCTTAACCGCACGGTAGCGCACGTCTTGGCGACTGCCGGGAAAATGAAATTCTTGGGCCGTTGTCCCATGCTCATCAGCAACACCGATCCACACCGTGCCAGCGGGCTGGCCTTCTAACTCATCAGGTCCAGCGACACCAGTGAAACTGATCGCGAGCTGGGCGTGGGCCTGCTTGAGTGCCCCGCCCGCCATGGCCTTGGCAGTAAATTCGCTCACCACGCCATGTTCCGCTAGTTCGCCCTGATTCAAGCCCAAGAATGAGGCTTTCGTCGCTTCGGCGTACGTGACAAAGCCACCATCAAAGACGGCAGAGACACCCGCAATGTCACCTAAGGCAGCTTGAAAAGCGCCAGCAGTCAAACTTTCAGCGGCGGTAATGTGAATCCCCTTGTCTTCAAGGGCAGTGGCCAAGGTTTGGGCCAAGCTGTTGTTGTCGCCATAACCGTAGAAATACTCATCCACACGGTCCATGATTGTTTCTTCCATTGGGGCGAGTAAGGCCAGTGCCGCCGCGTCATCATCGGCCCGGGCTGTCAGCCGCAATGTAACTTCATAATCCTTCACATAACTGGCAATCGTGGGGTTGTCTTGGCCATCAATCAAATCCGCTAGTTCTGTCACCAATGCGGACTCGCCGATCCCAAAAAAGCGCAGCACCCGACTGACCAAAACTTGATGGTTGGCTTGGAGATCCATCAGTCGTGGAATCAGCTGATTAATGACCATGGGTTCCATTTCTTTTGGTGGTCCCGGTAACAAAACAAACTGGGTATCAAACGCTTCGGTCATGGCGCCAACCGCGAGGCCAATCTCGTTGTCCAGGGACGTCGCATCCAGCGGCAGCATGGCTTGGATGCGATTATTGTCCGTTAATTCACGGTGTTGTTGTTGTCCCCATTTGACCAACTTGTCAATTGCCTTAAAGTTCACGACCAATGGTTTGCCAATATGGGCGGCCAGAACCTGTTTGGTTAAATCATCCGGTGTGGGACCTAAGCCGCCAATCAGAATGACGATATCCGAGCGACTCTGTGCGAGGCTAATGGCGGCATCAAGGCGTTCACCATTGTCTCCGACGACTTGTTGATAATGACTGGTGATGCCCAGTGTGGCCAGCTGCTTGGCCACAAAACTAGCATTCGTGTTCACAATCTCGCCGAGCAAAATCTCTGTGCCTACTGCAATAATCTCTGCTTCCATTGTTGCACCCCTTATATTTCGCATTTAAATACTGTTCATGATACACCGTCGGCAAGTTTTCTTCCAAGCCAACAAAAAAACCGTCAGTCCGAGGGATGACGGTTGAGTTGTTTTGATTAGAATGAATCGCTGAAGACGCCGCGATTTTTGTAGAAGTACTCCACCCCAGAATAAATGGTGAAAAAGACTGCTACATAGAAAAGAATGAGCGCCATCGGAATGTGTAAAGCCGCAAAGCCAGCATTGTTGATCATTAAGAAAATAATCGCAAACATTTGCGTTGTCGTCTTAATTTTGCCGGGCCAAGCCGCGGCCAAGACTTCACCTTCGTTGGATAACAGCAACCGTAAGCCAGTGACCGCCAATTCCCGCCATAAGATGATTGCCACACCCCAAGCCGGGATGCGCCCATCAACAGCCAGGAAAATGAACGCCGTCATCACGAGCAACTTATCAGCGAGCGGATCAGCAAACTTACCGAAGTTCGTCACCAAGTGATTGCGCCGAGCAATTTGCCCATCAGCAAAGTCAGTCAAGGAAGCCACGATGAAGATAATCACCGCAATCAGCCAAGACAGCCCCACTTCGGTGCCCAGAATCGTCACGCTGCCAGCTGGCCAATTAAGTGCCAGCAACAACGTGAAGATTGGAATCAAGATGATACGAATCATGGTTAATCGATTAGGTAAATTCATGTCGCTCTCCTACTCTGCGGTTGTCGCGGTGAAATTAATGGTCCGAACAATACTTGCGGCTGTCCCAAGGTCAACCTTACTGTCGTTGACTTGAATGGTGGTGACAGGCGCATTCCCGGATTTAACTGAGAAAGCGGTGGTGCCATCAGGTAAGTCAACCGCTTGGTTCGTGCCTGGTTGGAGCAAGCCTTGCCAGGTTGTCGCGCCATTCACCATGACGGATACCCAAGCTTGACCAGAACTGACGCCGACAGTCAGCTTGTTGCCTGTCTTTGGCAAGTTCTTCACGGCAACTGCTTGAGTGGCGCCGTCAGCTGGGGTGACGTCGACACTAAGATCTTTCTTGTCAGCTTTTTTGCTGCTGGACTCACTCGCTTTTTTCTTACTGCTGGATTCGCTGGATTTGCTACTGCTGTCGGCTTTATCAGCTGAGCTCGACTTGTCAGAAACCTTCACTGACGATTCAATTGGAATCGCTGGCTTTGGTTCGCTGGCGGTCTGGCGCATGGTGACAATGTAAATCACCAAGATAATGGCTAAACCGATCACAGCAATGAGGATCTGAGGCAAATACCGACGAATCCGATTGGCGGGTGAGGCCGAAGGTGTACGACTCGTGCGGGTCCGACTATCAACGTTTTGGTCGGACTCAACGGTTGGTTGGGCAACGGGCACATCTTCTTGAAATTCATTGAGAAGCGCATCCCCGTCCAGACCAACAGTTTGTGCATATTGCTTAATAAAGGCCCTAACGTAAAAGTCCCCTGGCAACGCATCAAACCGACCTTCTTCAATCGCAATTAAATAACGCTTTTGAATTTTGGTGACTTGTTGTAGGTCGTCAAGGGTATACCCCTTTTCAACTCGTGCTGCCTGTAATTTTTGACCGATTTCATCCATTTGTTTTCTTCACCCGCTAGCGTTTTTTGTTCGTTTTCAGTATAACATGTTTCCTAAAGGCAATAAATTAAGAAATTATTTTTATTCTTACGGACGCCAGCCACCAGTGACATAGAGCGTTTGACCAGTCATATATGCTGCTTCTGGCCGGCAAAGCATCATCACATAGTAACTAATGTCTGCAGGCGTGGCTAACCGGGCCGCGGGAATCTCGGCTTGTACGGCCGCCATCGTTTCGGCGTCAAACATGTGATTCATTTTGGTGTCCACCGCACCGGGCGCCACCACATTAACGGTGATCCCCAGGCTCGCCACCTCTTGGCTATACGCCTGGGCAAACGCCGACTGGGCACCTTTCACAGTACTGTATGGCACTTCCATTGCGGAACCGCGGCCGCCATACACGGAGCCAATCAAAACCACTCGACCGTGACCACTCTGGGCAAGCTTGGGCTGTAGTTGGGCTAACAGCGCCATTGGCATCACGAGTTGCATACGCGTCAAGGCCTCAATTTTGGCGACGGGAATATCCGTCAGCAAACCGTAAGCTGTCACGCCCGCAGCAAAAATCACGGCATCCAAACTAAAAACGGCCGAAGTGACCTGATTGAGTTGGCTTAAATCCGCTAAGTCGGCTTGCACCGGCAAGAAGTCTTGGTGCGGATACGTTGCCGTCAACGATTGACGCAAGTCAGCCACAATGTCCTCATGTTCGAAATAGTGTAAATATAATGACCAGCCGTCAGCGGCCAATTGGCGACTGATGGCCTGGCCAATATCGCCAGAAGCGCCCAAAATCAATGCGGCTGGCATTACTCACCCTCCGATAATAAATGGAAGACGGAAACGGCGTCAACATTCAGGAACTCTTGGGCGACTTGACGCAAATCTTCAAGGGTCAGGCTGTTCAGGGCCCGGGGGAAATCAAAAATCGTTGACGTCCCAAAACTTTGGGCACTTAACTGATTGGCAATGCCTTCAAGTGAATTGAGCGATTGGTAATACTTGCCCAAAGCAGCGCGCTGGAGTTGCTTGAACCGCGTTTCAGTCAGTTCGGGTTGATCAACCCCGCGATTAATCACGTCAATCACTGCGTCGGAAAAGGCCGCGGGGTCATTCGTGTCGCTGCCAATGGTGGCAAAGTTATAGGTCCGTTGCGCCGAGTATTCAAAATCAAATGAATCATCAATTAAACCATCGTCGTACCATTTCAAATAGAGTTCGGATGAGTCGCCGAAGATACTTTCTAGCAATAGCCGGACAGCAATCTGATAGCGCAGGCCTTCAAAATCATCCTGCACATCCCGCGTCCCTTTGATGCCGACAATACTTTTTGGCTGGACAATTGGCATTTCAAGGACGCGATAAGGCAAAATCGTTGCGATATCCGTGTCCGTCTCAACGCCACGCGTAAACGGCCCATTGACCAATTGCTTCTTGGCTTGGTTATTCGCCACTAGACTCACAATGGCCTCAGGGTCGACATTTCCGACCACTGTCAAGGTCATGTTGCTTGGTTGGTAGAACGTTTGGTGCACCTGATAGAGCATTTCAGGCGTGATTTTATCGATGGAATCAATCGTCCCCGCAACATCAATGTGCACCGGATGGGTGGGATAAAGATTTCCAATCATCCCAAAATACAACCGCCAACCGGGGTCGTCTTGATACATTTGAATTTCTTGGCCGATGATGCCTTTTTCTTTGTTGACGGTTTGGTCAGTAAAATATGGATCTTGGACGAAATCAAGTAAGGTCTCAAGATTGGTTTCCACTGCGGCAGTGGTTGAGAAGAGATAACTGGTCCGCGTCGCCCCGGTAAAGGCGTTCGCATTGGCACCCGTCTCACCAAACAGATCAAACGCATCATGGTCGGCTTTTTCAAAGAGTTTGTGTTCCAGAAAATGTGCAATCCCATCGGGGGTCTCAACGAACTGGTCCGAACCCATAGGAATAAACCGCGTGTCGATTGATCCATAGTTAGCGGTCATCAAGGCGTAAGTTTTATGATAATCGGCTTTAGGCACCACAATCACGGTCAACCCGTTGGGGAGCACTTGCCGATAGAGGCTTTCATCCGCATCTGCGTAAGTTTGTTTATCCATTGTTTGCCCCCGTTAAGAAGTACGTTGCTTGCAATTGCATTGTTTCAGCTGCGGCCTGCACTTGGGCCTTGGTCACAGCCTGCACTTTGGCAGTGAAACTCGCTAAATCCGTGGGTGCGCCCGGCGTTAACGCATGAAACAGCGCCTGGTTGCTCAAAAAGCGTGGGCTGTCAGCGCCAGCCACTCGCGCATTAATCAGGCCATCTTTAATCGCCTGTATGCGGGCCTCATCAAATTGGCCATCAATAATCATCTGCCGTTGCTCAGCGATGAGGGCCAAAACGCGTGGCTGTTGGTCCGCGTCAATCCCCGTTTGAACTGACATGAAATGCCGCAGCGCGTCTAGTTGCGAACTGGCATAATAGGCCAGGCTCGCTTTTTCCCGGACATTCGTGAACAACATTGACAGTGGTGAGCCCCCGAAGAGGGATTCAGCCACCAGCATGGCAAAATACTTGGGACCAAAGTCATCAATTTCGACATGGTAACCCAAGTTAAACTTTGCTTGATTGACGTTGGCTGTTTCGACTTGATTCTGCACCGTATCAATCACCGGCTGATCAAAACTCAAGCTGCCCACAGTCTCCCGTGGGCCAAATGGCAGTTGTTCAGCCAAGCGCGTGACTAATTCTTCATCAACATCGCCCAGCACGACAATTTCAATCTGATCATGGGCAATAACATCTTGGTAATACTGATACAAACTTGCTGGCGTAATCTGGCTCAGCGCGTCAAGTTCACCAAAACTTGGCACGGCTTGGTCCGGTGAGGCCGCAAAGTATAAGCGTTGCAGGGCCAAAGCGGCCTGAGTTTGCCGATCATCATCGAGACTGGCGAGATACTGCATCAAGTTTTCTTGTTCACGGGCAAACGTGGCCTGATCAAACGCGCCATCCTGCACATTTGGCCGGAAAAGCAGCTTTTGAATGAAGTCAAACGCGGTTGGCAATAAGGTGGCGTCCGCAAATTTGTCAGCCACCAGATTCAGGGTTGCCGACATGCGGTGAACTTGGCCTTCTCGGGCCACGCCAATGCCAAAGGAGGCGCCATAGAGGCTTTCTAAGAACGTCGATACGTTGGCTTGGGTAGGATAATCGGCACTATTGGTCTCCAGCAAACTGGTTAACAAGGTCCGCTGAGTGACGGTTGCTTTGGCTAAAGGCGCAATAAATTGAATTGAGATACGCGTCGTTTTGAATTGTTTCGTTTCAATGATGTTCAAATGAACACCGGGTTTTAATTCGATTCTCAAATTAGCTGGGTCCTTTCACGGTCACAGTCATTTATCTATTGCTATTTTACCAGAAAGCCCGGGTGAGCTGATATGAAACAGTTACTCACCACTGGCTGGGAACACCTTGCGCGGCTTGCTGCCCTCACTGGGGCCCACAATGTCATTGGCTTCAAGGTCATCAATCAAGCGAGCTGCTCGATTATACCCGATGCGAAAACGGCGTTGGAGCATGGACGTTGAGGCCGAGCCTTGCTGACGGACAAAATCAACCGCGTCATCATAGTATTCATCCTCTGAATCCGCGCCGCCACCTGCCTCATCGGCTTCACTTGGGGCCATATTCTCATCATACGCTGGTGCGACTTGACTGGTAATGGCGTTCACCACGGCTTCAACATCAGCCGAAGGGATGAAGGCTCCTTGAATCCGGACCGGTTTGTTCGCGTCGACTGGTTCGTAGAGCATATCCCCGCGACCAAGTAGCTTTTCAGCGCCATTGGCATCTAAAATGGTCCGCGAATCAATCCCAGAGGAGACCGCAAAGGCAATCCGTGATGGGACGTTGGCCTTAATCAGGCCCGTGATGACATCCACACTTGGCCGTTGGGTGGCGATGATAACGTGAATCCCCGCTGCCCGCGCCATTTGAGCCAGGCGAACAATCGCGGTTTCCACTTCGTTCCCCGCCACCATCATCAAGTCAGACAATTCGTCCACGATGACCACGATATACGGCATTTTTTGGATTGGCGTATCACTCGCCAACACTTTTTGGTTGAATTCATCAATGTTACGGACGCCGGCAGCTGCAAAGGCTTCATACCGCCGATCCATTTCTGTAATGACTTTATTGAGGGCACTTGCGCCTTTTTTGCTTCGGTGACCACGGGTGTCAATAAGTGCGGCACCCCGTTATAAATCGACAATTCCACCCGCTTAGGATCAATGAGCATCAGCCGCACTTCAGTGGGTTTAGTGGTCATTAAGATGCTCGTGATAATCACATTAATCATGACCGACTTCCCTGACCCGGTCGACCCGGCAATCAGCAAGTGCGGCATTTTAGTGAGGTCAAAAGTGACAACTTGACCATTCACATCTTTCCCTAGCGGAATCACCAGAGGTTTATCGGGATGTTTCGGGGTCGCCGCGAGCACTTCGCGGTAGCCGACCATGGCGACTTGCTGGTTAGGCACTTCAATCCCAATCAAGGGTTTCCCAGGAATGGGCGCTTCAATCCGAATATCTTTGGCGGCTAAGGCTAGCGCTAAGTCATCAGAGAGATTCACGATTTTGCTCACTTTCACCCCAACAGCGGGTTGAATTTCATATTGGGTAATGGCTGGGCCGAGGGTCGCAGATTTCACGGAGACATCCACGCCAAAACTGTCCAGCGTTTGTTTCAGTTTCACACGATTGCGTTTAATGGCATCATATTCAGTACTTTGATCAGCTGCTTGCGTCACCGTCAGCAAATCCAAGCTTGGTAGGTCATAATCCACAAAATCGGGATCACTAGCCAAATCAGGCGCTGTACTTTCGGTTGGCGTCACAGGTGCACTCGGCTTCGGCGTCACCGTTGGCTTTGGCGTCGGAGCGACTGTTGGCACCACTGGGTCGGGTGCATTAATCGTAAAGTCATCCGGTTCAGTCGTCTCTCGAGCTGGTGGCAATTCAGTTTCCGCAGTGGGTTGCACCACGGCGGGTTTTGGCTGCGGTTTGGCCGGGCGTGGCGTGCGGCTTTGCCAGCGCGGCGTCAGGTTGAGCCAGCCTGTTTTGAGCGTATGGCCAATGCCTTGGCACACCGCGAAGACTTGCTGTGGTTTGACATTGAATATCGCCAAAACCCCAGCCAAGCCCCCCAAGCCTGCCAAAAAGATAGCACCGGCCTGTGAAAATAGCGGTGCCAGCAAGCTATCGAGACTGCTGCCAATCAAACCACCGCCAACGACTGAGGCGGTCGTCATTGTGCTAAAATCACTCTGCAGTAAGTGCCAAGTGGCCGTAAAATAATGGGCGTGAATATCAAGGGCGTTGGCCGTCAACGCGCTGAGAATGACCAACACGCTCACGTACAGACCTGTGAAGCCAAACATGATCCGTTTTGGGATCACAGGTAAGCGCCCAGCAAAAAGGAGCCACGCCCCCGTTGCCGCTAATAGGCCACTAGCAATCAGGAAGGAGTCCCCAACAAAGAGCCGCAACACGTTAGCGGTGAAAATACCGACAATGCCGAGCTGAAAGCCGGCGAAGGCAGCCACCACTAGAAATAACACCCCAATCCAATTGAGCGTGTTATCAACATGTTTTTGCGGGCGTCGTTTGGACGCGGTTTTCTTTGTGGGTTTGCGTTTGGTGGTGCGTCGTGTCTGCGCCAAAAAGACCCCTCCTTTACTGAAAAGATTATACACGAAAACAAGCGCGCTGTCAGACTGTCACAGGCCGTGGCCCAAAAACGCAGCAAGCCCGTCCAGGCGTGCGAATGAAAAGATTCAACCTAAGCAACAAACAAGAGGCTGTGACCACCGATTAGTGTCGTCACAGCCTCTTTTCTTTGTTGATGGTTAGTCCGCCGCTTGGAAGTTCAATGAAATACCCTGATCCAAGGCCACTGCGGTGACTTGGTAGGTCAAGGTTTCAATGGTTTCGACCAATGGGCGGGAGAGTTTCTGTAAATCATCAGGTGCGATGTCTTTGGCTTCCCCAAAATAGTCCAGTGTTTGAACGATTTGCGTAATCTGACCAGACACTTCAAAGCCAGTGTTTTCCGCAATAACATCAAAGGGTACCATAATTTCAAAGAAATTCCCGGCCTTAGTTTCAGCCTGGCGTTCCGGATCGGTTGGTTCCACTTGCCGCATGGCAACTTGGACATCCTGCTTCAATTCGGCATCGGGGCCGACTAAATCATAATGAAATGATTGGACAATAATTGAAAACCGTTTCGTTTGCATAATAACCTCCTGTTATTCGGCGCTGACTTCATTATACCACGGGACTAGTCTTGCTTCATTGCGGCTTTCAACGCCGCCGCCAGCGGGCTTTCTGCGGGCTCTTCAGCTTGACTATACTTCTTGAGCAACCGTTGTTCTTCACGCTTATTCATTTTCTTGTTGCCCTTGGCCTGGGTCATGGCTTCAGTATTGCCACAATTTAGGCACTTGAAGTAATCGCCTTTGGCCCCAGTCAAAATCACCATCTTTTTGTGGCATTGGCCACAACGATGGTTAGTCACCTTCGGGTCACGATAGCGCTTATAGCCACAATTGTTGCAGACGAGCAGTACGCCTTGTTTGGTTTGCTTCTCACGTAGATTCTGGCCGCAATCTGGACACAGTTTACCTGTGAGACTGTGATCTTCATAGGTGGCTTGGCTTTGTTTCACTTCGAGCACTAAGGTTTTGGTTTCAGTTTTAATTTCATCGATAAAAGTTGCTCGTGACAACTGGCCGGCCTCAATCGCCTTGAGACTATTCTCCCATTTGGCGGTTAAATCTGGTGACACCAGCCGGGGATTGACCAACTTGAGCAACTGCTTACCCTTTGGCGTCACGGTTAAATCACGGCCTTGCTTAGCCATGGCGCCAGAGTTTTGCAGCTTATCAATAATATCGGCCCGCGTCGCCGGTGTTCCCAGCCCAAATTGTTCCATTTTGCCCAGGAGACTGGCTTCATTCAACAAGGCTGGCGGCTGGGTCTGCTTCATGTCAACGCTGGCATTGCCGCGAATCGTGTCCCCCACGGCCAGTTTGTCCGCCTGATTCTTGGCCACGTTCTTGAAGCCTGGTTCCGTGACACTGATGGTCTTGAGGGTTAAGGTCAGCTCATCTTTGACCAACGTATAGGTCAGCTGCTCCGCCTCATAGGCAGGTTTAAACAAGTCCACAAACCGACCGACAATCAAGCGATAAATGTTCAATTCATCGCGGTCAAGTTTCGCGGGATCAACCGCTTGTTCAGTGGGAATTAAGCCGTAATGGTCGCCCACTTTGGCATCATTATAAACATACTTGGGCAGGGTCGGATTCTTAATCACGTCGTCATGATAGCGACGAATCGCCTGAAGCCGATCACTCATTGTCGGCTGTAAGTCACTGGTCAAATACCGTGAATCGGTCCTGGGATAGGTAACGGCCTTTTCGCGTTCGTATAAGTTCTGCAAATAGTTCAAGGTTTGCTTGGGCGAATAGCCAAACTTCTGGTTGGCAACTTGCTGCAGTTCATTCAAATCAAACGGCAATGGCGCTTGCTCGTGTTGATGCTTCACTTTCACCGCAGTGACAGTCAGAGGTTGCTGGTTCAAACGCGCCGCCACTGCCTTGGCTTTGTCAGCCGAGTAATGTTGACTTAAACTGGCTTTACCCAAGGCCGTTTGAACATTCACGACCGCAAATGTCTCCGGCTTAAAGTGATTGCGTTTCTGTTCTTGATCGGCCACAAACGCTAACGTTGGTGTTTGCAC
>Ga0153951_1000728_pt1 | contig 12039 bp, 14 predicted proteins | sample TSNJ035MetaG_FD_102278 | JGI IMG/M metagenome (GOLD analysis project Ga0153951, IMG submission 102278) | Attine ant fungus gardens microbial communities from New Jersey, USA - TSNJ035 MetaG | ecosystem: Host-associated > Fungi > Mycelium > Unclassified | place: USA: New Jersey, Wharton State...
CCCCCGCACCACGGGGGATGGTTATTATGAGTCCGTCATTGAAGATCCCGAAGGTAATCTTATCGAACTAACGACAAACTAATGTATGGTCCGTAAGCCCTGTATTCCCAAGTCTTACGGGCTTTTTTATACCCAAAAAAGGATTTCTCGTTGACGAAACCGAACATATGTTCGTATAATGATGGCAGACATCGAGAAGTTTTGTATGTGAGGTGATAACAATGAATTACGCTGGTGAGCCTACGGGCGTCTACTTTCTGATTGACAACAAGTCGTTTTATGCCAGTGTTGAAGCCACGATGCGGGGCCTCAATCCATTACATACATTGATGGTTGTCATGAGTGAACAAGAGAATACAAACGGTGGCCTGATTTTGGCCACCTCACCATTAGCCAAGAAGCACTACCATCTCCAGGCCAATGTCTCGCGGCAACGCGACTTGCCACAAGATGAGAACCTCATGGTGGTGCCACCACGGATGAATCTGTATATCCAACGAAACATCCAAATTAATGATATTTTTCGGCGATTTGTGGCCGATGAAGATCTGTTCCCCTACTCGATTGATGAATCAATCCTCGATTTAACCCATTCGTGGCGCCTGTTTGGCGACACGCCCCGGGAAGTCGCTGTGCGGATTCAAAAGACCGTCCGCAAGGAACTAGGCCTCTACACGACCATTGGAATTGGCGATAATCCCGTTCAGGCCAAACTTGCCCTGGATTTATATGCCAAACACACGGCTGATTTAATCGGTGAAATTCATTACGAAACCGTCCCTGAAAAAATCTGGACGGTTGATGATCTCACTGAAATTTGGGGGATTGGTAACCGCATGGCCAAACGCTTGAATCGGCTCGGCATTCACACAATGAATGAGCTCGCCCATGCCAATCCTTATCTCATCAAAGAAAAGCTGGGTGAGATTGGTTCCCAATTGTATGCGACGGCTTGGGGGATTGATCGCACCAGTCTGCATCAACCCTATCAAGTTAAATCGCGTAGTCTGGGGAATTCGCAGGTGCTGCCGCGGGATTACCGCACGCAAGAAGAAATCGAAACGGTCATCAAAGAAATTGGCGAACAAGTGGCCTCCCGCCTGCGCCACCATCATGTGCTGGCCAGTCGCTTTGTCTTAGGAATCGGCTTTTCCTATGCGTCAGCGGAAGCCAGTGGCCGCAGTGGTTTTAGCGTCGGGTTACGGCTCGATGCGACCGCTGATGATGCGCCGATTGCCAAGGCCTTAATTCGTGCCTTTCGCCAGCAATGGCAAGATGAAACCATTCGTAATATTGCGGTTTACAGCAGTGATTTCAGTGATGACAGCTCGTACCAACTGAGTCTGTTCACCTCGTTTGCCCGCCATGAACGCCGATTGCGCACAGAACGCGCCTTGGATCTCATCCGAGAGCGTTTTGGCTTCACGGCGCTAGTCTACGCACGCAGCCTCACAGAAGGCGGCACGGCGATTAATCGAGCTTCATTGGTGGGCGGCCATAATGGGGGCAATTCATATGAATAATGACTTAAAGATTCTGCTCGCGCGCATCAAAATTCTATTTAAATTGCAGTATCAAACGCGCTACTGGCTGACGGTCGTGGATGATCATTTTGATCACACGTACAACTTTTTCTTCCACTCTCAGCGCAAGCATCAGCGCGAACGCTCGATTCCGGTACATGCCGTCGATACTTACGACTTAGAATATTTAGAGCCGCTCATTCAATCCCTGCGCAAGGTCTATCAATTCAGCATCACCTTTGTCGGGTTTGAAGATGAGTACTGGCCTTCAAACCATCGCATCATTCAAAGGAAGCGACTTTGGGATGAATGATTTCGATCCGCAACTCGTGCAGCGCTTTTTCGACCATGATTATCACGACCGCGGCATTATGAAGTGGCAAGGCTATTACCTGTCTGACCACACCAGTGCGTTAAACCAGGAAGCCCAGGAAAAAGACGTCCGATTGAATCAGAAAACACCACCAAAGATGTCGACCGCCGATATTAATGCCGCGATTAATCACGCGCTCATTAAGTCGCTACCAGTAACCATCTATTTAAATGTCCGAGAAGACGATTATCAATTTCCACCGCCCATTACCGGCAAAATTGAAGGCTATGAAGACAACAGTCTGTATATCGGCGACGAAGGGTTCGTCGAATTGGACCAGATTCGCGCTTTGATTGTGTCTTTACCTGAATGAAGGGAGCTTACATGACTGAAACGGCCTTTTATATTTTATTATCCTTACTGACACCCATGCACGGCTATGCCATTATGAAACACGTCGCGACCATCACTAATCAGCGCGTCATCCTCAGTGCCGGCACCATGTACGGCACACTTCAAAAACTTGAACGCACAGAATTGATTCGATTTGTCACGGCCGAAGATCAGCGCAAAATCTACCAAATCACCCCTGCCGGTCGCCGCCAATTAACGGCAGAGCGAGCACGGCTGGGTGAATTAATGGCAAATTCTCGCATGTTGGAGCAGTAACAAAAAGAGGTTGTGCCAAAACGATGTTTTGGCACAACCTCTTTTTCAATGCTTGAACAATATAGATTAATCGCGTTCCAAAAGACTAAGAATTCCGGTTAACAAGAAGTGTGAAAACTCGCTCTCAGCAACCGAGCACAACACAGCTTTGCTGACTTGGCGCCCTCGCCAAGGGCAAAGCAAGTTGGGCACAGGTTGTTGCGAGTTTGAACACGTTATGGGATTGATTCAAAGCCTAAGTTCAGGCTTTATCATCAATCCCTGTTAATCCTCATTCTCAACCCGTCTTTTGTCACAGCTTCCTTTTTGTCTTAATCAAGACTTTTATCGATGACCGCCCGCAGCACGCGCTCACGCAGAGCCACGGTGTCCACCTGACTTTTGGCCTCATAATCATGTGTAATCACGTCACAAATGTATAGCTGGGAAACCCGCCCGGCGACAGAGCCGCCATTAAAGAATTCCTGCATGGCACTTTGTAACACCACGTCGCCCAGCTGGCCAATGGGGGTGTTAAGATAATTCGTCACCGCAATGATGGTCGCACCGTTTTCCTTGGCGACTTGAAGCGCATCAAACGTGTCTTTCGTCCGACCCGACAGTGAAAAGCCAAAGACCACGTCATCAGCGGTGAGCAGTGAGGCCACTTGGGCTTGAAAATGCGGATCACTAACAGCGGTGGCTTGGACCCCGACGCGCAATAAGATGCCCGCAAAACTTGCGGCCACTTCCCCACTACTGCCGACCCCAAAAAGATAGAGGTGTTTGGCTTGTTGCATTAGGGCCACAGTGTGGTCAATTTTTTCGGGATCAATTAACTGGGCCGTTGCATTGAGGGCGGTGGTGATATAGCTCGCAAGGTCATCATAATAGGCAGTGGGCCGATCGACGGTTTGCTGGGTATAGTCTTCTTTAGCAATCTCGATTTTAAAATCGGAGAATCCCTTAAACCCTAGCTTCTGGCAAAACCGGATAATCGTCGCATCCCCCACACCAGTGGCTTCTTTAATCTCAGTCATGGTCGCATAAATAATTTTACTGCCCTGCGACAGCACAAAATCAGCCACTTTGCGCTCTGACTTTGTGAGACTGTCATATTGCGCCTGAATCAAATCGTCCTGTTTCATCGCACGCCCTCCTATTAAGTTCATTATACCTAATTTTTGGAGATTCACTCCACTTTCTGCAAGAAAGGGTTTACATCAGTCGGCAACGCGCCTATATTTGATGTGGAGATAAAATCCAATAACAAAAAAAGTGGAGGTTTTTGGATAGTGAAAAAACAACAATTTCGGCAGCAAATTCAAGGCGGGCTCATCGTGTCATGTCAGGCGCTGCCCGGTGAACCCTTATATACCGACAACGGTGGCATCATGCCGCTGATGGCCCAGGCAGCAGCCCAAGCTGGGGCTGTGGGCATCCGGGCTAATTCAGTCCGCGACATTGAACAGATTCAAGCAGCCGTTGATCTGCCTGTCATTGGGATTATCAAACGCGATTATCCACCTGAATCACCTTTTATCACTGCCACCATGCACGAAGTCGATGAATTGGTGCAAACCGGCTGCGCAGTGATTGCCTTTGATGCCACCGACCGGCCCCGCCACGATGGTCTGAGTGTGCCAGAATTCATTGCCGCCATTAAACAAAAATATCCCGACCAATTATTGATGGCTGACACCGCGACTTTCGCAGAAGGCCAACAAGCATGGCAAGCGGGCGTCGATTTTGTTGGCACAACCTTGTCGGGCTACACCGAACAAAGCCCGCATCAAACTGATCCCGACTATGCTTTGATTCAGGATTTAGTCGCTGCGGGGATTGATACCATTGCGGAAGGCCGGATTCACACCCCAGAGCAAGCTGCCCGCGTGAACCAAATGGGCGTGGCGGGGATGGTCGTTGGCGGCGCCATCACCCGGCCACTTGAGATTGCGCAACGCTTTATTGCCGCCATCAAAAAAATGCCAACAACCCCACATCAATGATGAAGGATGGTTGGCACAATGGACGGGATTAATTTTTGTGAACCGTGGTGGCTAGTCTTCGTGCATTTGACCGTCCATAATTTCATAACTGTGATCGGCAAAATCACGCAAACGCAAGTCATGAGTCACCACCACAATGGCTTTATTCTGAGCTTTAGCAAGGTCGTGTAAGAGTCCACCGACCACTTTCACCCGGTCACTATCTAAGGCCGCGGTCGGTTCATCTGCCAAAACAATATCTGGATTAGCATATAATGCTCGCGCGATGGCGACCCGCTGAGTTTGCCCGCCTGAAAGCTCACTGGGATACTTGTGGACTAAATCCGCAATCCCCAACTGTTCAAGTAACGTGTCTAATTCACTCGCTGACAAGTTGCCCGTTGGTTTAATCCGATCCACGAGTTGGAATTGTTCAGCGACGGTCAGATAAGGAATGAGACTGTAGGCCTGCAAGACAAACCCAATATGATCGAGACGCAAGGCATCGCGCTGCTTCGCTGACAACGTGGCCAATTCAGTGTCTTCCACTTGGACGCTACCACTGGTTGGGCTTTGAATCCCACCAGCAATCGTCAAGAAGGTACTTTTACCAGAGCCAGATGGCCCGAGCACCAAGCTGAGTTCACCTTTTTGAGCAGAAAAATTAATATCCTTGAGCACATCAATCTGGCTGGTGCCATGCCCAAATGACTTATTAATATGAGAAAGTTCAATTGTCGCCATGATTAACCTCCTATCACGGTCATTGGATCAACGTTTGCAATGACTCGAACTGGAATTAAGGCCCCAATCAGGCCGGTAATAATAATGCCGACGGTCACGCCGGCCAGGATTGGTAAATTAAAGCTCATTGGCACGGCTGTTGGAATCGCAAGGGCTGTGATCCACGTCAACAGCGCCCCGAGCACCAAACCACTGAGAACTAAGATGAGCGCCTGACTCAAAGTGGTGCGCACCAGTACTTTAGCGGGTACCCCTTGGGCCCGCAGAACCGCGTAGTTTTGCACTTTTTGGATGGTCAAAATATATAAGAAGACCGCAATGACAATCAGTGCAATCAACATTAAGAAGACAATCATAAACGTAAAGGTGGTATTTTGCGCAGAATAACCTGGCAACTTATTGATGAACGCCGCAACGGTGTATGTTTGCAGGCCGGCAGCATCAGTGGTGTATTTCGCCGTCTTTGACACAAGCGCACCAGCTTTAAAACTCGTTGGCAAGTTCTTGAGCGTCCGCCAGGTCGCCATCTCCCCATAAACGACTGGGGCGACAGACATTTTCGCATTATGGGTGAAGCCCACAATTTCAAATTTTTGTTTGAGTGAATTCAGTTTGACCTGATCACCGAGTTTATAGCCATCTTGCTTGAGTTGGTCATCAGCGACGACTTGATTGGCCGCTTTAACCGTGTGGCCACTGGTCAATACCAAGTCCTTGGCAATAAACTGATTAGTCTCTAAGCCAATGAACTGCGCGGAATCTTTTTTCCGGTCGGTCGCATTAACCACCACTGGGGCTTGGCCAATGTACGCTTCCTTATTAGTCACCGTGAGTTTTTTTGCTTCACTGGTGGTAATCATGGATTGATTCAAGTTCACATTGGCGTCCTTGTTCAAAACGACACTGTTAATCTGCCAAGAATCAATTGCCTGGGTATTTTGTTGGGCCAGACCAAAAGCCAAGCCACTGAGAAAATAAACCAAATAACTAATCAGTAGAATCATGCCAATAATCAGCCCATAACGTAACTTTTCGTGCTTAATTTCTTTCAGCGCTAAGAACATATCATCACTCCTTATCCATTAAGGCCAATGCGTGTTGCAATTGGTCGAGTAACTGCGCCTTCAATTCTGGGTACAGCATAATTTGTTTAATTGTTTCGTGACTGAGAATGCTTGCAGCCCATACATTCGGCGCCAAGGCCGTCATCTGTGCGGCTCGCTCAGGATTAGGCTGTTCTAAGACATCGGCGTTATCCGTAAAATGCCGCTGAATCAGAGCGTAATACTGGCTGTTTTGGGCCTGATCCACAAACTGCTCAACTTGGGTGAGATACACAGCAGCATCATAGGCAGCTGTGGGGCGCAACTGTGCGTGGATATCTTGAAGCGCCAGGTGATAGCTGTACTGATAAGCATCCGTTAAGTCATCGAAGTATTTATAAAATGCCCCGCGCGCGATGTCGGCTTGTTTAACAATCCGAGCCACCTGGGCATCGACCAACGCATGCTCGGAGAATTCTGTGAGCAACGCGGCTGTCACCCGCGCCTTTTTGTCGTCATTTAAGCTTTCAAACGTCTTTGAAACCATTGTGATTTCCTCCCTCAAAAAAGGTGACACCGTGTCAACATCGAGTAGCATATCGTGAAAGTGACACCGCGTCAACTTTTATTCACAAAAAAACTGTGACCCCCATCAATGAGGTGATCACAGCTTGCAAATTAAGATGAATGTCGGTTTAGCCGCCAGTAGGCCCCGGCCATAACCGCAATCACCGCCACCATAAAGATGGGTAATTGGGTAATCGCGCCCGTATGCAACAGGCTCATCACGTAAGTCAGAGCGCTGATGAGCAAATAATAACCGAAGCTAAATAGCCCGCTGGCCCGCCCCATGACCTGTTCATAGCCAATCAAAGCGCGATTGAGGGCAATCGGTAACGTTACGTTGAGTCCTAAAAAGACCCAAAAGATGCCAAAAATCATGCCCCAAAGGCTATCAATAGCGCTCATTGCCAGGAAAAAGCCACTGCTCACAAGCGCCACGCCTAATCCCAACCGTGCCACTTGAACTGGAGAGCAATGCAGAACCAAGAAATCCACCGCCAAAGCGCCGCCTAAACTTGCACCGGCCAATACAAGGCCCAACGCGCCGTACACCAGTGGCGACAGCTGAAAATGATTAACAAAGATAAATGGGGCTTCCGCATAATAACTAAACAAAATCCCATTGACCCCAGCAATCAAGAGCCCGTACACCCAAACTGTTCGATCCGTTAGCAGCCGCTTCAGCAATGGACCTAGGCTTGATGCTGGCAACACTAAATTCGCTGGTCTGGTTTCGGGCAAACGCGCCCCGGCATACAGTAAAATCACCGTCGCCATCCCAATCAAAGTGCCGAAAACCCCGCGCACGCCAAAGTACGTTTGGGCCAAGCCGCCGATGAATGGCCCTAAAGCAGGCGATAAAGCCATGGCGGCACTGACTTTCGCAAAAACCTGCGCCCCAGTGACGCCTGCAAACGATTCACGCATTATTGTTTGGGTGACAACAGAACCCGTACTGGCACCAAACGCTTGCACGAGCCGGGCTGCAAGTAACCACTGGAAATTAGGCGCTAAAAGCAGGCCAATATTGCCCAGTAAATACACGCCAATACCCGCGAGCATAGCCCAACGCCGACCCAATCGATCAGCCCAATACCCCCAGAACACGACGCCAAACGCAAAGGCAACAAAATAACTACTCATGGTCAGTTGCGTCGTGGCGGGAGTGACCTGCATCCCCACGCTCAAGGCGGGTAGCACCGGGGTAAAGATGGATTCACTGATTTGTGGAAACCCAACAAGCACAATAATCAAAACTAATGATGGAACTTTTTTATGGACGTTTTTCATTGTTTACTCCTAAATTTTAATCTGATGAAAAACGTCCCTAGTCACTTACCGTCACACTGGCAATGTACTGTACATAGGCCATTACCGGCACCTCCCTTTGTTCATAAATTAATTTATCCAGTATAACAACTTCCCCTGCCCTTGCCAAACCAAAAAAGCGCTTGAGCCAACCTTGTGTTGGTCCAACCACTTTTTTAGCTTAGGTAAATTGGTATTTCTCAATGCCAGGTAATGGCAAGAGGGCCTTCTTCAACAGCCGTTCCAACTCGCGGGCTTCATCAGGATCAAGCCCCGTAGTCGCAAACACATTGGCCTGTTGGGCAATCGCTTTGAGTTGTGGATACAAGGCCTTGCCGCGCTCGGTGACCGAAACAATGGTGCGCCGATGATCCGCTTCATCTTTGGCCACTTGCAACCAGCCTTTTTGCACCAGATTGCGGACCGCTTTAGTCACAATGCTCTGCTCACGAAAAATGTAGCGAATGAGCTCAGATTGTGAAATTCCCGGGTGTTCAGTGACAATCAAAATATAATAGTAATTACTCTCGTTTAAATCGGGAAACGAGCGTAATTGCTGATTCAGCCATTCACGAATCTCCCGATTATACATCGAAATCCATTTTTCAACTCTGTCAGTTACGGCTGCCATCGACTTTCCTTCCATATTTTGAGACGTAGAGAACAATAATTACCGTTAATAATAGCACGCCGACAAAGATAAAGCCCATGCTCAAACGGAATCCAGACATTAATTGGGCAGGAATCAAACTCACCATAATTAACAGTGTGTTGGCCGCCGACCCGCTGATTTGGCGGAGTGTATTGTTCAACGCGGTCCCATAACCGATTGATTGTGCTGGCAAATCACTGAGCGATTCCGTCGTCGTGGTCGCCAGAATCATTGAGACCCCAATCATCCGCACGACATAGACTAAGCCCAGCCACCACAACGAGGTATGGGCTGTCATCCAAAAGAATGGCAATGAGGAGATAATCAATAACCCGGCCCCAGAGAGTAAAGGCCACTTGACCCCATGTTGATCGTAAAAGCGGCCAACAATCGGTGCGGCGATGGCATTGGCAAAGGCTCCGGGTAACATGACCAGTCCGGCGATCAAACTACTTTGGTGCAAAACATTTTCAACATACACGGGGATGAGGGCCTCAGTCCCCATCAAAATGGCAAACGTCAACATCAATGACACAATCATCATGCTGAAACTTGGTTGCTTAAAAAGATTCAGATCTAACAGTGGCGTTTTCAACGTAAATTGCCGACGAATGAAGAAAATGGTCACCACTAGACCGACCACAAGCATCGCCGTGGCGATCCACACGTTTTGCGCAAAAATCGTAATCGAGCTCATCATCAAGCCAATCCCAACAATCACGCTTGCAACAGACTGGCCATCAATCCGTGTTACCTGGCCTTCGGTATAGTTTGGCAGCCAGAGCCAACCCGCAATCCACGCCAGTACCATAATTGGCAGGATAAAGTAGAACAGTGCCTGCCATGGAAATTGGTTCATGATCAAACCAGATAAGGTGGGCCCAATCGCCGGCCCCGCAGAAATCACCAAGGACACATAGCCCATAACTAAGCCGCGTTTTTCAGGCGGATACAGCGAAATCATGCTGACCATGACAAAGGTTGTCAAAATTCCCCCGGCCACCGCCTGCAATAACCGCCCTAACAAAATAATGGCAAAATTCGTCGTCAGCGGCCCGATAATCGTCCCGACAATAAACAAGGCCACGACCCCAAGGAATAATTGGCGACTGGTAAATTTATCAATCAAATTGGCAGAGATGGGGGTGACTAACCCAATCGTGAGCACATATCCCGCCGTCAGCCATTGGGCGACATTCAATGACACATGCAGCGTTTCTGCCATGACGGGCAACGCCGTAATCATCAAGGTTTGGTTCAATAAGCCCACAAATGCCGTCACCAGTAAAATAACCGCAATTAAAGTCCGTTTCTTCGTCTTCATTCAAATCCTCTTTTCATATACATGCAAGTGCATTGATTATAATAAATGCACTTGCATTAAATGTCAATGATTTTCTGAAAACGAATTGTGCCGAGCCCTGACTGGTGAAAATCTACCCACCAATTCTGACAATTGTTCGGCCGACATGGTGGCCTGCTTTCAGTGCGGCCACTTGCTTGTCCAAATCAGCGAGCGCCACCTCGTCAGTGACCAGCGAATCCATCACGCGCCAATCGGTCGCTAAGTGCTGCCAAATGATGCGGCGTTGATCAGCGGTCGCCGTGACCGAATCAATCCCAATCAAATGGATGCCACGCAGTATAAATGGCAACACCGTGGTATTCAGGGAGATGCCGCCCGCATTGCCACAGAGTGTCATCGCACCATGCATCGCCACTTGGGGAATCACGGCCGCAGCCAGAGCACCACCAACGCTATCCAAAATAAAATCGAACCGCTGTTTTGCTAGTGGTTTCTCTGGAAGAGTTAAGTCTTCAGCCATCAACACCTGCTTGGCTCCCAGACCTTGCACTAACGCGACCTGTTCAGGTTTGCGGACCACCGCGGTGAGGTCTTGAACGCCCAACTGAGCCAATAACCGCAGGGCCACGCTGCCGACACCCCCACTCGCACCCGTCACCAATACGCGGGATCTAGGTTGCAAGCCGGCTTGACGTAACGCGGTCAACGACAACGCAGCTGTGAACCCCGCGGTCCCATAAACCATTGCCTCGCGCAGAGTGAGTCCACCTGGCAGTGGCACAACCCAGTCGCCGGGTACCCGCGCGTATTCGGCCAAACCGCCATTATGCTGCGTCCCCAATTGATAACCAGTCACAAGAACCGCTTGGCCGACCGCAAACCGCGGGTCACTGGAGACCACCACCGTACCGCTCAAATCAATCCCGGGAATCAACGGATATTGGCGAATGACGCCGCCGCTTGGCTGCATTGCCAACATATCTTTATAATTCAACGATGAGTACGCAATTTTAATCTGAACATCCCCGTCTTCCGGCCGATCGTCGACTGTTTGCAACGTCGGCTGGACTGAATTATCTGCCGCTTCAACCACCCATGCTTGATATGCCATCATCCTCGTCCTCCTTGTGTTACCGCCATTATCTCATGCCCAAGTGACTAGCAACAGCCACAAAAAAAGCACCCGAGCCGCTGCCCAGGTGCTTGTTGACTGAGATTATTTTGATAACAGTTCAGCAAAGCCCTTTAAGTCGTAAGCCACGCCATTAATCCCCCAACCGCCATCGGCAGCCTCAGTCAGTAAAACCCAAGTCCGTTCGCCTTGTGTGGGATCGCCAGACAATTTGGTCACCAGCTCGGTGGCTGCTTGAACCAAGAACTTCTGGCCATCACGCGTGAGCACATGTGGTGGGGTCAGCACTTGAATCCGCACTGTCTTCGCATCGCCTTGCTTGGCGGTGTGAACGTCTTCTGGGTCCATGAAATGCAAGTACGCAGCAGTATTATTGAGATGCGTCTCAGTCGGTTCACTGACTCCTTCAGCTTTCAGCAAGGTCAAGGTCAGTTGTTCTGCCAATTCACGTTTAACAGTATCTGGAAAAATTCCTTTTGGTGCATAGACATCAATCATTGGCATGGTTAATCCACTCCTCTTTATTCTTGATAGTTGAGAACACTGCGGTCAAAAAATTGGGCAAAGTCAGCATTTTGATCCGCCTGACGAACAATTTTGATTCCTGTTTTGACCAAAGCGACTAGGGTTTGATAGCCGACCCAGTCCTCAGGCCACAAGTCCTGCGGCAGCATCGGGTCAACAACGTAAAGCTCAGAAACAGCATCAATCAGCTGTAAATAGCAAACCAATAAATCGAGGTTGCTTTGTGCCTGGGCCACCAGCGGCACCAGCGTGGTGTCATGCCAGTGCAAAATTTTCGCCAGCGCCTGGTTGGC
>Ga0153951_1000730_pt1 | contig 12035 bp, 9 predicted proteins | sample TSNJ035MetaG_FD_102278 | JGI IMG/M metagenome (GOLD analysis project Ga0153951, IMG submission 102278) | Attine ant fungus gardens microbial communities from New Jersey, USA - TSNJ035 MetaG | ecosystem: Host-associated > Fungi > Mycelium > Unclassified | place: USA: New Jersey, Wharton State...
AGTTTATGAGAAAAGAGTACACGTACGGTCTAAACAATTTGGTTAAATTAGGCGGGAGCTGTGAACGACCAGCATAATTGGGGTTAGTAGTGATGAAGATACCTACAATCTTTGCCTGAGCCATTCAAGTTATCAAAAAGTGGCTTGATCACAAACCGATATTCTTGTGAATCTTCAAGCTCTTGCCCACGAGCTCAACCTCAGTGTTGGGGTTTTTGACCAAAGAGGCAAGACCCTGCTGGATCGTCTGTACCTGTTGTGAAACAGCACTAAGGATACGTTCTTCGAGCCGATTGAACTCATCAAAACAACCCCATGCTCCAACTTGGCAGAGACCGATAAAAATTCGACCCATAGCCTGGAAGTCAAACGTCTCATCACAACAAAAGACAAGGACGAATCGTCCGAGCTGAACTCCTAAAGCCTTGACGGACTCAGTTTTCCCAGTACCAGCAGGACCGAAAGGAGACCCTCCAAGCTGTTTGTCCAGGGCTTGCGTAAGTGTGAGGTAGACACGATCAGTGAGAGGAGTTTGAACGAGACGGTCGGGGACACCCAAGTACTCCCAGCCATAAGGGTATGATGTCTCCGCAACTTTGATGACGAGACGGTCAAGAGGGCTCTCTATTGAGCTATCGAGATAAAATCGCATTTGGGACAACCAAATGAACCCTTGGTTGTCAATGATACACTGGCTCACGAGAGAACGAGTGACATCACGTTGGTGAACGAGTTCAGTGATGAGATGTTCGCATTTCCTTCGGGTGACAGGAGCAAGTTCCTGCAAAACAATATCTGCGAGGAGATCAAGAGCTTGACGGATGGTATTAAGGGGATGCTCTGGGATCTGATGATCTTCAAATGATTTTTCAACAGAAGCAGTCCATGCGACTTGAATAGCAAGAGTGACGAGCTGCGCAGGATATTTTTCCAGCCAGTTCATGAGTGCATCCTTACCGACGTCAGTGCCGCTACCATAAAAATTTTGAAGTTCTGTAACGGCTTCGCAGAGAAGGTCAGCAAGGGAAAGTCTCATCATAGTTTCAATGCGGGCGAGCCAATCGTTAATCTTTGGATAGTCCTTCAACAAGATGGGTTCTGAAAAGCGAACTTCTTCTCCTTCACGTGAAGCCATGGCCTGGATTTGCGTCAATCCCTCGTCCAATGAAACTGTAGAAACTCCAGCAAACATCTTCTTTAGGTGTTTCATGATTCGGAGAATATCCTTGCTATTTCCGATTATCTCTAAAAGGTCTTCGTCTCCAACGAAGTAAAAACGAGGAAACGACGAGCGCTCGCGTTCCAGATATTCACCCAACGCCTTCTGGATCTTGTTTAGAAGATCTGCCAGGCGCTCCAAACTCTTCTGTATCCCAGCAATGTTCATAACGTCTAGAACGAAAGGAGACTTGTAGACCTTCTTCATGACGGCCAAAAACTCTGTATTGATGTTCTGGAATCGTGCACTTTCAACCGGCAGGAGATGTTTGATGTCCGCGCTGCCGGAGAAAATACCCTCCAAATAAACCCATTGGCGTTGAACGTCGATCCATACATCTGCAAAGGTTTGTCAGGAAGATAGCATTTGAATTATTCGAGAAATCTTACCAAAAAGCACATGGATTCGGTTCAGTTTCTCCTCCCAAGAACTAGCCTGAAGACACTTTGAGAAGCCGACCCATGTCAAACTGAGCAACAACATACCTCTTCCTCAAAAACTGGGGAGTGATTAGTGATCTAGATATTGAAGGCTCTAGAAGGGAGCTTACCTTTATAGTAGGGTGACAGTTTCATGGCTGTCAAAGAATTCAAATTCTCATGGCACTTGTTGAACAAGTCATCCCAACCCCTATATCAAAGAAAGTCAATAAGAAATGAATGTTGTGAATAGTGAGAGGACCTGATCAATCGACATTTATTCTGGTAATTTACCAAATCCAAGGCATAGCTGGTCCAAATTTCCTTTACTTGTTTAATATACTCTTCGAGGGCCATTTCTCCTTGTGCTTGAATGATGACTTCTTTGATCTGCAGTTCATTCTTCTTGAGATCAAGGTCATACACATGTCCAAGTGTCATTCTGTGAGGTGTTAGGGACAAAATTATTGCACAAATGGGCTAATGCTTACAAAGATAGTATTGGTTGGGAAGGCAGTTTAAGTGACTTGAACAGCTGTTTCCAGTGGCGATCCTTCAAGGCATCTGACTTAAGCTCCGCGACCAAGGCGTTTGACTTGAGTAAACCACGAAGCACATCTTGGACGTACTCGAAGGCAGCATACTGCCTCATTCTTGTTGGCATCTCCTTTGTTGATGTGAGCAGTCCATCGATATGCTGTCGTAGTTTTCTTGGTTGGACAGTAGCCCAAGAGTTCTCTCGCAACTCGCTGATCTGACTCCAAATGCCCGAAAGAGCAGTCCACACCGCCTTGAGGTCTCGAAGTTCCTCAAATACTGGCTCTAATCGCGTATGTCGTGTTAATTCCAAGTCCAATGCCTCTTTCGCTCGGCAAACCAAGTCATACTCTTCCTGCACACGATTCAATTTCCCCTCAAATACATTGATGGTATTCATGGCAGTATCGGCTCGAATATTTCCCTGCACGGGACGGGTCTGCTCCCACTCGTTTATGGTGTCGTTGATCTTATTCTCAATGATCTTGTCCTCTGCCACAATCTTCAATTGCAAACCGGCTAATAATTGACTGGATTATAAATAAGAGAATACATAGAATGGAAATACATACCAAGTTGCTCCTGGATGGAGTCGTTCTTGCGCTTGAGAATCTCATTGTATGCACTCCACTCCCCCCGCAATTGATCACTGTATAACCAATCATCCGGGAATTGGTAGCGGAAACGCTCGAGGGTTTTTTCGCCGCTCGCACAGAGCTCAATCATTGGGCCCCATGTCTTCGTCTTCTTCTTGAGGTCTTGCACGAATGTGATAAAAGTTACTGCCGCTGCTGTCGACGAATTCGATGGAGCGAAAGCCTATTGAGAATTTAGTTTGAACACCATAGTCACAAGAGCTGGGTGAACTGACCTCCATCTTGTCAAAGTCAACGTTAACGCGTCGTCACGAGCCCAGAAAAAGTGGCAACACGCTGATCTTCAAACCCTAACCTCTGCAACTGCACATAAATTGTTCCCTACTTCGAATTCTCCGTGCCCTTTCACTCAACATATTCAGTGAAAAATGTCAGGTCGTCAGCAACGCGTGATGGTTCAGCCCATCGTAAGCCACTTTCCTCCTTATTTGTTCTCTTCTTGACCCCCTGGATTCAGAACGTCATCTTCAAAAATCTCCAACAGGTGATGAGCTCAAATTTATATTCACTTACCCAGCAGGCTGATCTCACATAGCGCACGAAAATTTCGGTCTGGTTGTATGACAACGTTGATATGAGGATTGAGGGCCGTATAATTGTATGCACCTCGAACTCCTCCCACCTTGGATGTTGGTCTGAACAATTTTAACAGGGATTCGACGAATTCATGAACCTTGTAATCGACGATGCTGCGGAAGTCTACTTGAAAGATGCAAAACCTCAAAGAGAGCTTGGTATGTGCTCAAGTGTCCTTGGTAGTTACGTTACCAACCAGGTTAAACAGGACGTATACTCTTGAAGGGCGATAACATCACTCTCATCCAACAAGTATAAGATAGGGTATAATCTACAAAAAAACTGTTGCATCTCATCCTGTCCCTCTAATCAGTGCGTCTTCTATAAATTGTATATCGGGAGAAGTCGAGAAAGATTTAACGACTGGCGGCATAGCGGACATTCTGCCTGTAAAGATACTCAATAAGTGTCAACCAGATATTGCGAAAAGATTCACCTTCTCCCTGCCCCAACCTACGATGCAGTTCCAGCAGAAAAGGTGACCACATTCTGTAGAACAACTATCTGTTCGCTCTTCTAGGCACAATGTACAATTTCTCCCTGTCCTAATTCCTTGTGGGATCGTCGAAATTTCGAGTATGGTTCGTTCATCCTCCTCTGCGGGTTTCGTAGGTTCATTAGCCGGGTTCAAGTCTAGTAAATCCAGAACAGGTTTCTCATCAATAAAAAATCCCGCTGTAACATCCGCACGTTCCACACGCTGCTTTCCTTTTCCTGAACTAACTCGTGCCTCTTGCTGCGCTTGAATATAAGCTAACAAACGGTGGAGGAGGCGAATGCCTAGTAGTACTCCCAACAATGAATAAGACGGTGGCCGTATATGTGGATCTTCTAAAACCGAGGACAGCTTCAATAATTATCAATGGGGGCATGCAACGAATGAGAAAAAATAGCCTCACAAGCTGAATTCCCAATAGACGTTTCGACAGATCATAGTATGTTCCCCTCAGATAAAATATTGCAAGGTTAATTTCAGCGGCAACATCAACGAGTGATGGCAGCAATTTCAATAACTTGGCTATCCTCGGGAATTTCATGTTAACAACGGGCGAAGCGGCCCATTTTGAACAAAAGTAGCTGGGGAAAGTTGAAAGGAATACGAGAGCACCACAGATTCTAGTGGAGGGCGGTGTTCTACCACTAAAGGAGGAGTACTGCCAGATATCGGTATATTCTTCACCCAGTGATTGATTCCCTGTAGAGCTGAGTAAGATAATGTTTTAGGTCAAACCTCGCAGTTTGACCTCTGCCAACCGTTATTCCATAGTACACCAACTTCGTCAAAAGGTCAATCTCCTTGTCCCATCGCGTTAACCAACGAGTTCCTGAAGGATGAAGTGAGTCTTTGTCAGTTTCTGAAAGAATAGGGCCCTACCGAGCCATGACCGAAGGACGTTCTCAATTTGTTCGCGAAATGACAAGACATGATAAATATCGCGTTGATTTGCACGAACTAGGAAATTGCATGAGCTATGTGCTGCCTTCAATGCTCAACCCTACTTATTTGTGCTTGCTGAGCTTGAGGAAATGATGGTGGATTGGCCATCGGAAGGGCAAAAGAGACTCCGTCTCTGTCAGGATCAGTTTTCCGGTCACCGGGGTTCAAAACTTTCCAACGTTTACTCTGCTACCAAGCGACCTCATCCGACCAGAGCTCAAAGTTATGCCTCTACCCCCGCGTCGTCAAGAAGGCCCAACAGTCTGGCAAAAACGTACTCAATTTCCTTCTTCGTGTGTCCTCACTCATGGCGTTTGTTTTCAGTGAAGTGAGGCAACTTCTGCGTTCGCTATGCTTTCAACTCATATCTACTGTTCAGAATGGGTGCGATGATGGGCACAGGTGTTGGTTTGACTATTGGCTTCATTTTTGGCTCGTGGAGCATTATTCGGTGCGTATCATGAAAACTAGAGAAATATGGCCCTTGCAGACCTTTTTCAACAGAGGTGGTGCAGGTCCTCGTGGTGCCCTTGCAACCTTGTCGCAATACATGCTTAGTAGTGCTGCAACATTTGGCTTCTTCCTTGCTATCGGTTCAGTGAGTGATGCACTAATGCAGAGGATCCTATCCACCAATCTCGTGTTTAGGTCATCCGTAGTGACTCTGCCTTACTTCCTCCTCATCTTGAAGCTGCTCGAATTCAATTAATGCAGTCTACCTCGCGTATTCGCTCTAGAGACGAAGGCTTCCAACTCATGAGAGCAAGATGGCAAGCCGAACGCCAACGCCTAGAGAAATCAGGCGAAAACTAAACAGCCATTGCATACAATCAGCTTTCCTATCTTCATCAAGCATATGCTCGCTTGAGGAATCCCATGTAATTGCTATCCAGACCCCGCTAATTCCCTTTCTGCATATGCGAGATAGCTATCCTACTGCAGAATAGTATTCCGAAATTCCTCTGATCAGAGCATTAAATCTTAAAATAATATCTTCGGCTTTCATTTAGTAAGAACTTTCGATGAAGGTTAACTATCATTTGAAGGACCCGTAAAGTGCCTAACTGGCATTTTGCAGCTCTGCAGATTGAGATGGAAAAGTACGATTGTCAAAGTACGTGCGAATTATGGTGGTTCAACATGCTGACGCTGATAATTACTTGTTAAGGAGTTCTGGTCACAATGAAAGACTCTAGAAATGCCCAGATCGTCTAGAATCGAGAACGAGTGAATCGCCTGTCCCTTCCACCGAACCTATTAAGAGCGACCACCTTTACCATGGTTCTGATTGTCCTGGCCGTTCTTGGTGTTTTGGTTGTTCTGGCTATTGCCCTTGCCAGTGTCGGCGTTACCGGTGCCTGCGCCCTTGTTCCCTGCACCTGCATTACCAGCTCCATTACCAGTTCTACTACCCGTGTTTCCAGCTACGGTGCTATTGTTCCCTGCACCTGCATTGCCAGTCCCATTGCCCGTGTTTCCAGCTACGGTACTGTTGTTAGCACCAGAGCCCTGAAATTGATCGATCAATCTGGTTATTGTTTACCGACGAGAAAGATACCCACATTGGCAGGCTGGCCATCATCTGTTACTGTGAACTATTGGATTCTTTTGGTCAATGACATCTTTCCGATATAGAATTCACTCACGTAAACAGCATCATCGAGAGAACCGTGCTGAGCAATCGGGACCAAAACAGGTTGATGGTTGGCAGCCGCATTAATCGAAGATAGCTTGTAGACACCGGCTGGGAGGCCCTGGTCAACAACAGCCGTGAGTTGTCCATTCTGAGCGACAGCATTCAATCCCTTGAAGAAAGCGAACTTCTGCGGGTCCAGAGGTGTTGTTTGGTCAATGGCATCCAAGGTCTCAACAACAACGTGTGAATGACCCTGAATCTGGCCATTGTTGTTCAAGAATTGAGGTGCTGCGAAGTAATTCTCATTTGCGTTCACGAAGAAACCAGTTTCCATCCCTCTAATTGCCATTGCAATGGTGAAGGCAGTGTTCGACTTTACCGTATCGCCGTTCTTAGGTGAGACAAACTTGGAAGATGGCATGTTATCCGTTGAAGGGAGAACACCCATGGGCGCTGGGTTACACGACCCAGTCTTAATCTGCTGACCATTCGTGATTGGAAGGTTGGGCACAGTCAGGCAGAAGTTAATAAAATTATTCTTCGAGGTCAGGGACGCTACTTGACCTGATAGAAAATGAATACATGCTTCAACTGATCAAAAGTTTGTCCAAACATACCGTCAGCAGGAACATCCTGGCCATCGTTGGCAAAGCCTGTGGCAATAACCTTGGGGTCAAGAGCTGATGAGACGATCCTTTAGCCCTAGTCAATACCGAATTTTCCATCGCTCACTAGGAGATTGTTGGGCACCCTGGCTATTATTGCCGGTGTTTGTAGCGTTGCTGTTGCCTGCAGCAGCACCACTGCTGGTGTTATTCCCATCAGTACTCGTACCATTGTTCGCGGTACCATTGCCTCCGCCAGCTGCCTAAAATCGATTGCTCAATGACAAGATGACTACGATAGATTAAGCAGACATACGCCTGCGTTCTGGTTTTTATTGTTATTGTTACCACCGTTGTTCTTGCCTCCGCTGTTGTTATTCCTGTTTCCACTATTGTTATGGCCCCCGCCAAAGTGACCACCGCGGACCTCGTTGTGGAGAGTCTGGGGAGCAGCGAATGCAGACAAGGCAAGAGAAAGAGAGAGGAGAACAAGAGAGGTCTTCATTTCTGATCGAGAAGGTTTTTAGGTCAGAATGACAAGCACCAGCACTCGTAGGAGAATTGACAAAAGACGATCCCTAGTCACAGAAAAGGGAAAGCGTGCAGCGAAAAGAAGAAAAAAAAAGAGAACGCAACAGAAAGGCACGAAAGAAGCGGATTGAAAGAGGCATTTGGTAGCGGCTTCGCCTATATATTCCTTTCTCACCGTCACCGTCGCCTAGTGGACCTCTGTCATTTATTTTTGGAGCTACATTGCAAATATGTCACATCACACTCTCGATCTTTGTTAAAATCCTGATTGTCACGACAACCCGATAATCTAATTTCGGCAACCGCAAATCCGGCTGAGGACAAAACCCCTGACCCCAAAACTGAGGTAGAAGTTGGAGGTCTCCGGAACCCTCGCATCCAAATTTGGTTGATGGCATGGCCGATCTAACCAAAACATATCCCCCTCAACTTTGATGTCATGATGAACGTCTCAAATTCTGGTCTTCTACAATGTTGATAGAACTGGAAACATAGCCTTGGGTGATTTTGATAGCACTAGAAAACGCAAACTACGCTCATGACAGGACAAAAGATAAACTCTGGCCGGATTCTATGCGAATGAAAACACAAATTAGACATCACCTGAGTTCCTACCTGAGTTCTGATCGAAATATTATATTAACAATAATTGAAAATGAGGTCCCTGAAAAGAGAAGGCAATGTTCTATAAATGACGGCTACAGATAGATGCTCATTAATGATGTTTTAGCAAGTGGTAGGAGTTGGATATCCCTCGATCCCTATTGGGTTTTCCATACTACAATAAACTATGCCTTTCTTTCGAACCTCAGAGTAATTCTTTCTTTTGGTACTATACACCTTTTGTTATCATATCGTCTCCTATCCATGTCAAAGACTAGATAATAGGAAGACAGAACAGATGTCCAAGGTCCACCAGAGGTAGTATAGCCCTTGTGTAAACCAGGGCTGGACAACAAGGCACAATACACCAAGTGAAACCAGGCTTATAATACGTGTTCTATTGATATCAGTCATCCTTTCATCTATATCATACCTGTAGACCTTTGTCTTTAAGTATGAACCATGCTTAACATTACTATTATACTAGGCTTTGCAACTGATTTATCTGCCACTAATTGGGTTACCCAGTCCTGCAGCTTAGTCAAATGGTGATAAAATCATTAGATATAATGATTGGCCTATCCTTCAGGAATTGAAAGTATCTCATGATGGTTTCTAGAAGCAAGTTACTAGGCTAGGACAATCAAGATGCTAATAAAATATCAAGATATTTTCTTAACAACAAGCTTTCTCTTATCATTGTGTTCTCTTTAAAACAGCCCCGACTTTTATCTTTGGTATTCCTCAATTCCTGGTGTGAGCATCTTGGAAATTAACTACAGAAATCCATAATGGGAGCACGTTTTATTATAAGCTCAAACACCACACGGAACAGGACCAGTTCTGAAATAAGAAATAATCCCTTGGGAAAAAATACATTTATGATGGAATATGGGTTATTACTATCTGAGGATCGAGTGGCGCTTCTGGGCTGACCTGGCTTCTTAAATAACTCATATATACCATGATCCTTTTTGTAAAGCTCGCTGAGGCTTTTCCTTTACCATTAATTTCTGTGCACTTTCGGTCTTCGATTGTTGTTATCGCATCTCCAGTGCAACAGGATACATTTTGGAAATAGTCACTTTCAAAAAAAGGGCACTCGCCGTCTTGCCAACCGTCGTACGATGAAAAAGCCGCTTGCGTGATTGAGACGAGTGGCAACAGCTGTGACTGACAACCATGTGCAAAGAGCTCCACAGATGTTGTCAGCGTCGAAAACCGAGCACCAAAGCCACAGGTATCAATATTTGTCAGATACAAATAACGGATTTTGATATGTCAAAAATTCAATGTCAAAAATTCAATGTCAAAAATTCAAAACCTCTCAGTTCATTCCGTCCTCAGTATGACGACGATGGTATCTTAGTCGGTCCCAGTCCCTATTCAAAGTAACAGAGAACAGATTTGACAGATTCGCAAATTCATTCCTGCCCAAACACATCAAACGCATCAGCAGCGTACGATGCGACGATCAGGTCAAATTATCACGGGCCGAATCATTTTTGGATCGTTTGCCAGGACGACAAGAATTGCTACCACCGAGCTGACTCTTTCTCTTGAACACTTCCCCTGCCACAATGTCTCCAATCACTATCGTTGTCGATGCGGTAAATCACATCTTACCCTCGATCGTTCTGCCTCGGGTTACTGATATTTTATATTTCATGGTAGATCCTGTTTGATATGGATGGGTGAGAGTTCTACATATCAATCCACTGGCACAACGATGAGCATCGGTGAACATCTTATATTCATGTCAACCGTCCATCGGCATATCAACCATCAGTCATCCACTTGCCACCCCTACTGGATGATTGCTTCAGTTGACTGAAATCTTGGACCATCTGTAGTACCCTCATAGATTCAACTCCAGGTGTATACAAGGCATGGGAGACATTTGCTACAGACTACGCTCTCGGAGATTATCGCGAAATCACTCATGCAACACACGGGAGGAGGCTTTACGATACCCTGAGAGAGCTTTGCAAGATCAGTGACGAAACCAAATTACTGGTGGGTCGAAATTGCCCACTATGAATCGAGCTCATATTCATGAAAAGTCCGAAATTGATCGATTCGAGGACGAAGTGATTGAGGGCAGCCCAACGGCCCTACCTGGCGCTATAAAACTTGTGTCTGGAGTAAAGTTGATTTCATAACAAATTATTTATCAAAAGGCTGACATAGTACAGTTAAATCTTTCTAGAGCTAAGTGGACTATTGTCACATCGGGTAGGCTCATAATGATTTTTTCCATGATTGGGTGTTGATATAGTCACTCCTATAAAGCTTCGCGCAGTTATACCCCTCGCGCTCTCGAGAAGGCAGGTGTCACAGTTCCTCAGCTTGGAGTTATCACAGCCAACGATGTGGCTCATGGGAAGCCTGACCCTGCCCCATACCTTGCTGGGGCTACAATATGCAAAGTCGAGGCTCAACATTGCACGTAACGCGTCCTGCCATCATGAAAGTGGTGCTTACTTTTGTCTCTAGGTCTTGTTGTTGAAGATGCCATTTCTGGTTTGAAAGCTGGCAAGGCTTCTGGAGCATTAACTCTTGCGGTCTGTACCTCTACTGAACGTGCTATCCTTGAGGCAAAAGGGAAACCAGACTATATCGTGAGAGACCTCACTTGGTGAAGTTCTCCTCTTAGCAGTCGTGAAATCACAGTGAGCTCAACAGGCTCTACCACCAGTGTATCCGCAGAGTTGCTGCCAGACGGCAAGCTCAAGGTTCATATCGACGACGACTAGGAGCAGGACCTGGGTTCATGTGAATATTATAAAGTATCATAAAGATCATCTTTGTATGAAACACAGACTACAGTAGAGTTGTTGATTTCTCAAAGATCTTGTAACTGCTATCCGAGAACAAACAAGTTTCATCTGCTTCGTTACGCGCTGATGGGATAGATCCCTGGAGTGATGAATTACCACCGTCTGTCAAGATATCATGGTCGTGACAAATGTCGTCAGGGTACCTCCATCGGCTAAAGAAAGGATCAAAACTGTTAGTGACACTGTTCGGTCACCGCAAACTTGAACTCAGGGCTATAAAATGGCTCCCTCTCTGGTGTTCGTCTTTGTCCGTCCCTTCGCTTTCTTACCGATCTGTGATCGTTTGAGCATTTTTTTTCTTTTCTTCGCTTCTTTTCTCCTTTGATTCGTGTCCTTGACTTGGCCCAATAGATTACTTTCGTTCAGTCCCTTTCATTTGTCAATTATCAAGATGCAGATGCATGCCATTTTCGTCACTCTTGCACTCGCGCTGGCTACCTCTGCGCGTCCTCCTTTTACTCGTCGTGCTGATTTCACACTCAAGAATGGACAAGATGCTATTGCACTGAAGTCAGTAATTGTCGATAACACCTTGCTATCCAGATACTGATACTGATACTTCTGCTTCTTAGTGAGAAGTTCAAAACTCTTTCAGCCGATTCCTCCTGCCAGACAGGGGAGGATGCTTGTGTTGGCCAAAAATTCGCCCAGTGTGTGAACGGAAAATTCGTTCTTCAGCCGTGTGCACCTGGAACTGTGTAAGATGTCCTGTTCTCGCATTTTTGTCGGCGTACCTCTAACACTTCACACAGCTGTGCTGCTCTGCCTTTAGATAACAAGGCTGGAACATCTGTCACCTGCGATACCCAAGCTGATGTCGACGTTCGCATTGCCGCGGTAAGGAGTGTGAAATTCTTGTTCGAAAACTATCTTTTCACATGGTCATCGAATAGACTGGTGCTACCAGCGCCGGATCCAACAACGCTGGTGGAAACGGAAATGCTTCTACCGGCAGCGGAAATGCCAATACTGGCA
>Ga0153951_1000732_pt1 | contig 12031 bp, 20 predicted proteins | sample TSNJ035MetaG_FD_102278 | JGI IMG/M metagenome (GOLD analysis project Ga0153951, IMG submission 102278) | Attine ant fungus gardens microbial communities from New Jersey, USA - TSNJ035 MetaG | ecosystem: Host-associated > Fungi > Mycelium > Unclassified | place: USA: New Jersey, Wharton State...
GACGATTCCTAATCCCGATCATGACTGTTGAGAGCTTCTCAATCGAACATTCAATCAAACATGCAAATGAAGTCTAGTGCCCAGGTGACAGTAAAACAAGGTATCTTCACAGATGCTGGTGAGACGGAGTGGCATGAAACATTCATAATGGCAACGGATACAGTGGAATCACCTCAGGTTGCCTTCACAATGCGAAGCATTCAACCGACCAACAGTTCAAGTCAAGTATGGGATGGTCTTGCATCTTCAATCTCGCAACCACACTGAGTCAGTCTCAGTCCACCACTTCCAAACGTAAAATTTTCTTTAATCTGGTTCACCGGTATTTTTCCTGGTTTCCGTCAACCAAAACGGTAGTTGGATAGTATCTTGTTCCCGCGATTGTGGGAAACAATTGAGTATGGGGCCGACAGTGAGAATGAAGCTGAGGAAAATCCAGGTTTCATGGTAACTGAATTTTCTACTGGAATAGTGTACAGCTTGACTGGGATTAATTTCCACAGATGCTCCGATAGCACGTACGTCTTGCTTTTGACGATGAATAACACCCTGAAAATCTTTACCGACTTCTGTGCTTACGTATGCTTGGCATCCACCAGCGGATTTCGAGCAAAACGTACATTTCCGTTTGCCGCCCTGTCGATGCAGTGATAGGGTTGTCTGGGCGTAATGGATGTCAGTACTGGTGAAGGTGACCCCATAAGTCGATTTACTCCATCTATATATATCGGCATTTGAATCACAACTCCGATTTTGTAAACAACGGATCAGAATAGTGAAATTATCCCGACTGACTATGCCCAAATGAGAACGCAAAGATGATCGAACCAGGGCCAAGGGGTGAATATGATCGTGTCAGAAACTATGATCATGAATAAGTAATTGTCCATGGCAATAGGAACGCAGTTGACGAGGTTCAAAAAGGGAAATCAGGGTCATCAGGCTTTCGATTTTCCTTCGTTACTTGTCTTCCATCGCTTCGGCCATGTCTCAGTCCAACCCCAAACTAAACGAGCCCCAACTAGAGGCTGACATCTCCGACTTATGTCCCTCTTCTAATGATTTCCACAGTGGTCTCACAAGCACAAACTTTTTACCGTCTTCAACGATAACTTCCGACACCTTACCGACCATCACGAGTCTAGATGAAGGTTTCAACAATCTTTCAGCTACACTGCTGCCACTGCGACAGAGGAATGATAAGGGCCAGAGGAAACAAAAATTGGGACAATTGCCGTCGCCCTCGCCGCCGCCCTCGCCGCCGCCCTCGATTACGTCGTTTGGCTCTATTCAGGTGGACAGAATTGCTGTACACTGCCCAGGGTTTCCAAGATCATGTTCGTTGCCAGGAATGAATCGGGTAAAATCGAGCAAGAGGGTCGTCGATGCGGATAGCATTATGATTGCGCCAGAGGTTTTGGAGAGACTGAGGAGGTGGATCCTAGGGTTTGCCATTGGTGAGTCTATTCATGGATGATATCTTTCGGGGCGCTAATTTGGCTGTTGTGATTGTAGTGGAGTTTGACCTTGATGATGGACCTGTCGTTGATGCAGTCATCCCATCGTTGTTTCTTTTGCCCCAAGACTTGAATAATATGTATGCCTGATGATTTCTGATGTGAATCCTTCTATTAAGTGTTTCACAGAGCTTTTGCCGCTTTCCCTGATTCTCCGCAATTTGAACAGGGGGAACAGTGCCATTCTTTCCGTGTGCGCGAACAACTGACGTCAGAAAATAATAAACGACCGGCTACAAAAGACGGATATATCTACGGATTCTCTCATTTCACTCAAAAGCGGGATGAATCGTCGAAGAGGGGTTACAGACAGGTAAGTGCGCTCTGTCCGTTTGGTGAATGTATTTTGGCTGAGACATTTAGCATTCTGTTGTCATCCTTACGCAATACCAATATCCTGCACTCTTCACGACACTCATTAACATTTTTGGACCATTGTTTCAGAAACATGGCTCGCCAATGCTAGAGGTGGCATGCCATAATATCGCTACCTGGTATGATGATCCGTCTTATCTGTGTCATGCAGGACCAATCATGAAGAAGAGCAGGTCCGATCCTAAACCGGGAGAAACCCTGGAGCTCGGATTTCTCGGGTCAGTTGTTCATGTGGAGATCCCACATACGATTGATCAGTTCCAACTGACGGAGACATCATCCTTCAATGAGATGTATGATCCTAAATTACATGTTTGTATATCCCAGCTTAATTTTCTTCTTCTTTGCTGAGCTCAAATGTCGGATAGGTCCTAGCTTCTTGTGCGCCATTCTATCCCCCACCGTTGTTGCTTTTTGAAGCATGCTTGTCGAATTTGTGGTCCATCTGGGAATGCCTCATACTTTGTGAGCCGATACTCGTGTTTGGACAATCACCCATGCAGACGAGTCAGGCAGTATGGTGGCTCAGAGATCTTATACGTCCAGTGGGTCCTGCTTCGGTGCTTATCATATTTTAGGTGCCCTCATCCTTCTTCAGATTCCCCTTGCAGGTGACATACGTCCATACCTCACAATGCAAGACAGCGACCTTACTATACTGGCCAACAAGCTACCACCCAAAGCAGGGCTGGTCATCGGCGTTACGAACCCTTTTTTTGAGAAGTCCTGTGCGCATTGGCCGCATGTCCTCAGTTTAGGCAAACAAACCAAGTGTGTCTTTCCTAGATTTGGCACAGCCTTATTGATAGTTAACATGGTATGCCTAGAACACCAAGTGAAAAGATCACTAAAGGTGGATCTTATAGTGATTCTATTGGTCCATCCCCCGGATGGAGGACCAAGACCCATAAACGCTATATATCAAAAGACTACACTTTACTCAGAGAACTCGAGACAGCCGCTCGAGGAGATGATCGTCAGAGTATGAGACTTTTTCAATCTCTCCGTAAATCAAAGAATAATGAGCTACAGAACTTTGGGCGTCTGTTGCTCTTCGTCGGCATTTTTGCTCCCGTACTACAGATCTAATTTCTCCACTTGCAAGATACCTAAATACTCTGATACCCTCACCGCAAGAGGTCGCCCAGGCCCGATCCTACAGGGATACACTTCGTCTTAAACCTTTCAGCCCTGCTAGCTTTTTTGCATCGCTCAAGAACAACGGTCGCTCCCTGCCTTTCAAATCCAATACTAAACGGATGCAATTTTATGAAAGGTCAGTATGCGCACGCTGCGCAGCACATCAAGAATGATCACTGATTGTTCAATCGTAGATGGCTGAAATCGCCCAGTTTTGGAGTGTGGCTTGCTCATCAAGAGTCGATTGTGCAGGATACATTAAACCCGCCTGTGGATCTCACTGTTCCACCGGCTGTTGCATGAGAACTGGTTATTTTCTAGACTCGTCTATACCCAGTGTATGCGGATAAATAGAGACAAATAACACGCATACAAATTATAGCTTGAAGAACATCAGATACCTTCTTTCTTCTTGCAACCATCATCACGCACGTCTGTCTGTATTGTCTCCCTTTTGTTGACTCTTTGTCGAATTGTCCGCTGAAACTCCTGTACCAAGCATCCGTCGTTTTGTGTACATATATCTCCTGTAAGGTTCCGTCACTTATTCCTCCACCAGACTTCTCGCCTGCACATCTGCACGCAAACAGCAGTGGTCTTCACTCAATCTCGTTGGTTTTCACAGAGAGAAAACAGTCTCCTTCGCCCACCTATGTCATGCCTCTCCTCTATGTCCCCTACTCACCTTTGTTGTCGATTACTCAAACATGTGTTTGTGCTTCTCTACTTTGCAGAACAAAAATTATTCTCATCATCATCTCGCTCTTCGAGCCCGAGTGTTAAACTGCCTGTTCTAGAAGTGTGGTACATGTTCTAAGTGCCTCTGCAATTCTCCCACCTACGCCATTCACGACACTTTCAGGAACTTTGTGGAACTTTGCAAACCAGATCAGCAAGAGAATTTTTAGCAATGGCTGCTCCAACAGATGGGGATTTCGATATTTATGGTGAAGATGAGGGATTTGACGTAGCTCAACAACATATTGATGAAGTGCGTCCGTTCCCATGCTTGTCTTTCCTTTTCCTGCGTTGCTCATATCAAACAGGAATTCGAGTCACTTGAAGACTTCGCAGAAGGCGAGAAAGTATCAACATTGACTTCGACGGTTGAACCTTCAACAGGTGACAAAAGGCCTCGCGAAGATGATCTAGAGCAGCATCATGGCAATCAATCGTTGGCGTCTCATTCCCCTCAGCGTGCCACGGGGAACTCAGCCAATGCCGCTTATGCCAGTACAATGAATAACTTGTTAAATTCAGGTAGCCATGGACAAGGTTATGATGCACTGTATATTGGTGACTTGCAATGGGTTCGTGTATCGTTATCACGGTTTCGAGTGTCATGCTAAAAAGCTTTAGTGGACCACCGATGAGGATCTACGTCAAGTTGCGCTGGACATTGGTGTTACGATTGACCATAAGGACATCACATTCTCTGAGCACAAAGTCAACGGGAAGAGTAAAGGGTATGGTTCTTTCTTCACATGTTTCTTTGTATCGTTTATCTCGATGAGACGAATGTTCATGTGTTTCTGGTATAGAATTGCATATGTTGAATGTCATGATCCTAATTCTGCTCTTGTGTTGAAAAATTGGTTTGACACCAAGTGAGTAAGCCATTAACAAAAATGACGTCCGGTCCGCGCAGGGTATTAATTCCCTTTTAGTGAATTCCAGAACAGGCGCGCGACAGCAACGTTAACTAGTTCACAACAAGGAAACCCGTTCCGCACACTACCAAAGGGTGTGTCACAGTGACCTACCTACTTTGAAAGTCTTCAAAAACTGACCGTTGACTGCAGAACCTCCTCCACGCGAGAATCGAACTCAGCAATTGCAGCAAGGCATGGGTGCTCCAGGTCGTGGTGGAGGTGGCTTCCGAGGTCAACCTGGAGGGGCGGGGCCCATGAACATGGGGGTACGAGGTGGTATGATCAACAACCCCATGGCCAACATGGCTATGAATTTGGGCGTTCCCAACATGTTTGGTATGGGTATCCCAATGGCTATGCCCGGGATGGGTGGGTTGAATGGCGGAGTAGGTCCTGGTGGATTTATGGGTGGAAGAGGAGGAGGACATCAGGGAGGATTTGTTGGTAGAGGCGGTGGAATGTCTTCTGGTCCGAGAGGGAGAGGTGGAATGAATGGTTTGGGTACGAGTTTCTAGTTCCTTCATTTTCATTTCATCTTTTTTTTTTGCTTTCTTGCAGTTTTCTGGTTGGCTGGATAGCTTTTGCTACTTGTCCAATGTTCATGAGGCGTACAATCTAACTATTGTATCGTCTTTCTCCTGTTTTTATGCATTTTTTCTGGGTTTTTTTTAAATTGTCAGAACAACCGTGACTTACTGTGATCTCCTTCTGTTGCTCCCTCTCCCTGTCTCTCTCTCGTCCTCCGTTGCATTGCGATCCTGTTACACTTTGGCATCGAAAACTCTGTCTGTCTCTCTCTGTCTGTCTCTTTGCGTGTCATCGTCTCTTCATCTATTCTGCAAAACAAAACAAAAATTGACATATTGCTGATACGAAAACGCTCTGAACTCGTGAACTGTCCAATTATTCACATCTTTGAAAAAAATTTGAACGGGCAATGCAATGCGTTCTTCAATATCGAAAACAAAAACAAAAAAAAAACAAGGTGGAATGCCGGTGGGTCGAGGAGGATATGGTATGCAACAGGGGCATGTTAATCCTGCGTTTATTCAGGGCCAGAATGGTGGGTATGATGGAGGAGCGATGAAGCGGTTCCGTCCAGATGATGGGTAGTGATTGATTGATTTCTCGTTGGAACTCGGAGTGGGTCTGAGAGAGAGAAAGAGGAGTGTTGACGTATCTGGATAGCTGGGCTTTTCCCTTGATTGGTTTAGATGAGGTGTAGAGGGGGGGAACGAGCTGGACTTTTTATTAACGGTTTGATAAATAATACAAATGATGCTGTTTTTTCATATCTTATAAACAGATGGTTTTTTTTTTTGATAATCTATGCTTGTTGTGCGTCTTGTTGGAGGGGAAGGGCATCGGTGATGATACATACAGGAATCAAGGAGCTGCATTCGGTAGTGTATAGGTCAGGTCAGGTCAGGGTCAAGAGTCGTGATCGTTCTATCGCGAAAACCACGAGTTTTGGGTTCTAGTACCGGTACCTCGTGGAATAGTCTATGAACAAACACATCACGAGTGAGTTGACCCAGATTTCGAGGAAAGAGATATGTGAGGACCTTTTGGAGAAACGACGAGACCGCGTCCTTTGGAGGCACCACGGTAGACGGTCTCGATGATATCAATCAACTAGAGAGAAAGAGAGGGGGGCGAATGCCATCAATGGATCGCTACAAGGTTTCAAGGACGTTCTTTACCTCTTGTTTGTTATCCATTGCCCAATTACTGTAAGACGCATCTGGGTCAGCGGTGCATTAGCGAAGAAGAGAAGAAACGCACATTTTATTGTTGTTTCCGGTACCAAGGTCGATCATGATGTGCTTGTTCCTTCGATGATGATATAGTGAAAACAGCAAAGGGAAGACAGACAGACATACCTATAAAAGAACATGACAGTACAAGGATCATACAACTCATACATCTAAACCATCAACATGAAAATTTTTTTTTTTTGGTGGGGGGGAGGGATACCAATTCACCTTATTAAAATCCGGAACTTCTGTGATATCAACCAAATAAATCACAGCGAAATTCTGCACTTTTTCAGCGACAGAGTACAGCGTCTCGTCCATCGTCATGCACTGCTTGTCCCAGTCGTGACCGAAACGAATGACCACCACGCGGTCTTCTTCGGATTTGATGGCTTCGTCGACGTGCCAGCCGGAAGGAAGGTGGGGGAGGAAATAGGACATTGTGTTTGAGGTTTAGGTTGCACGGCGGACGTTGGACGTTGGATGTAATCTCACGTGCTCGGACAGGGTGGTAGACGGGTTTTTCTCTACGCTCAGATGAGAAAAGTTAACAAAAAACCCGCATTTAAATTGTAGTAACAGCTACTAAATTCGCACAACTGACCCCGAAAAAAAACCCATTATAAAGCTATCAAAATACATTACCATAATCTAAACTAAATCAGCCAACACACACTTCACTCAAGGAACCTCAACAAGACAAAGAGACGCCTCCCCACTCTCCTCATCCAACCCATCCTCCTCCACGGTCAAATAAATGACACCCCCTCCCTCCTCTCTACTGAAAAACTCTCCCCCATCCACCAAACTCTCAACTGGCGATAACGGCAACGCGATCGGCATCCCTCGTCGATTCACCAGTCGAGCATGCGAATGCAAATGGGGGGTGGTGGTAGTTGGGGCAGGGAGCGCTGACGTTGATAAAGCCGGTATCGAGGGGGGAGCAGGTTTCGATGCCTCGGGGGCACTTTTGGATAACAAGACCGCTTCATGACGACCCGACAAATCGCCCCATACTCGGAGCGTAGAGGGAAGAGGCGCATAGCGCGCATTCACTTTCCCAAGGTCCTCCATGCTCAAATCCGGAGGCTGTAAATTAGGCGTCGACCTATTACAGGGATCTGGGTCCTGGAATAGCGAGGTTTGGCTGGCAGCTTTCTTCTGCAGCGTTGGCGGTTGCATGCAGGGAGAGGTGGGGGTGGGTAACGTGGACGAGGCCGCGGATGGGGAGGAACGAAAGGAAGTCTTTGAAGGAGACACTGTCGCAGGCGGCGAAGGCGAGGTCATCATAAAGCGACTCAGACGCTTCCCAGGCCACTGCCAGTACCGTTCCAATTTAGAACTTTGCTGCTGCGGGTGAGGTTGTCGTTCCTCGAGACTTGCGACCCGATTGTGATCGGAAAACGACATCCAGGAGGAGGGCGTGGAAGGGGACGTTTGAGGTCTTTGCAGCTTTTTGGTGTCCGTGTGATGGCCAAAGTCCCAGCTTCCGAATGGGAGTTGCGCGATGGAAGTCCAGAATTTCGTCCGTCTCCCGCCTGTGGAGGGTCGTTGTGTACAGACGGACGGGCGATAGCTGGGCTGGTTTGACTGGGTGAATGATAATGAACAAGGGTGGTCCATGACAAGACATACGTCGCTGCATTTCCTCCGCCGTTGGACCGGAGTTGGATCGTCCAAGTCGATGATGTACCTGGTGCAAGGAGGGGCAGGGTCGATGGGAGAGGGAATGTTCTTCATTGGCGAGAAAGAAAGTGAGGGAGGATTGATATTGAGTCTGAAAAGATGACATACCGCCTTTCCTTTTGAGGTCTAGCACCGGGACTCGGGACAGACGACCCAGCACCGCCTGTGAGAGAGACAAGCTGCCTTTGTATCTGTTTGCTTCATCAAACATTCCTGTTGGCGTTTTCGTCGTCTTGATATGATTTATGATTGTCTGCTTCCCCCGGACGTCCCTTGACTCCCCTTTCCACCGTTTCCTCAACAAAAGAATCGATAACCGTGTTGCCAACCACTACCAAATCCAAAACACCGACTTGGTCCATCCCGATCAGCCTGCTGAACCGATCCTATTCTCCGGCTTACCCCCTCTTCACCCCGGCCAGCCCGTCCTGCATGTGCACAATGGAATCCAGAACGCCCGTCAGCTCGCCTCTGCTGGCGAGCCTGATGCTGAAAAAGCGTTTTTCGTAGCCGATTTGGGCGACGTGTTCAGGCAGCACAGAAGATGGATTTCATGTCTGCCGGAAATCCAGCCCTTTTATGGTTCGTGCCCTCTTAGTCTTCCGAAACTCATTGACTCTCCCCAGCTGTCAAGTGCAACCCAGACCCATACATCATCCGGCTCCTCGCCTCTCTCGGAGCCGGCTTCGACTGCGCTTCCAACGGCGAAATCAACCAAGTCCTCTCCATCGGCCAAGGCACCATCGACCCCTCCCGCATCATCTTCGCCAACCCGTGCAAAGCCGTCTCCTTCATCCGCGCCGCCGCTCGATCGGGCGTCGACACCATGACGTTCGACAACGCCGACGAGCTCTACAAAATCGCAAAAGCCCACCCCCGCTCCAAGCTCGTGATCCGCATACTCACGGACGACTCCAAGAGCTTGTGTGCGTTTGGCATTAAATTCGGCGCGCCGCTGGCCGTGGTGCCGTCTTTGCTTGCCAAGGCCAAGGAACTCAACTTGGACGTAATCGGTGTCAGTTTCCATGTCGGGAGTGGGTGTTATGATCCCTCTGTGTATCGGGACGCTATCGCGCGTGCGAGGGCGGTGTTCAACATGGCCAACAACGTCGGCTACGAGTTTACGCTGTTGGATGTTGGAGGTGGGTTTGAGGATCGGCTGTTTGAGAGCGCGGCTGTGGTTTTGAGGGAGGCGATTGGGGAGCATTTTCCTGAGGAGGAGAGGAGGGAGAAGGGGATTAGGCTGATTGCGGAGCCGGGGAGGTATTATGTGTCGACGGCGTTTAGACTTGTGGTCAATGTCATTGCGAGGAGGGCGCCTTTGGAGGGTGCCAAGGGGTATAGCGAGGGCGGTGATGCACAACCGGAAGTCATGTGTGAGTGCTCTTTGCTCGTTTTACCGATTGTGACTGACTTGATTTCAGACTATGTCAACGACGGTGTGTACGGAGCCTTTAACTGCATCTTGTTCGACCATCAGACACCGCTCCCTCGCGTGTTGACCGTCAATGGAATACCATACACGCCCTCTGCGTTCCCTGACGAAGACGCGCAATGGGCGAGCATCTGGGGACCCACATGCGACTCTATCGATTGTATTTCCAAAGGCCTTTTCCTCCCACGGGGTATTCAGGTGGGCGACTGGCTTGAGTTTGAGAATATGGGCGCGTATACGGTTTGTGCGGCTAGTCAGTTTAATGGGTTTGAGGTTAGCAGGGTGGTTTATACTGTTGGTGGTGCTGCTTCTGCGTCTGCTTCTGCGTCTGCATTTGCATCTTCGATTTCTGCACCTTCCGGCGAGGTTATGTCGGTTTTTGAGCAGGTGAAGAGGGTGTTGGTCGAGTTTGAAGAACGTGTTCGGGGGATGGATATGGATATCTGATTTGTGTGGAATTTTTATGGGGGAGAAGTGGATTTGACTTTTTTTTTTAATCAGTTGGTTGGTTGTTGTTCATGCGACTTTCAGCTTTCGATTGTTTTTTTCTTATCTTTCGAGGATGGAAAAACATGTATATATGCTTTGCTTTGCTTTTTTTTGTTTAATGATCTTTTTAATCTGTCTTTTTTAGAATAGACAAAAAGCTGTTTACGGCTCGAGTATGTTCTAGTTAGAGCCCGGGCTGAAAGAGTCGGACCTAGCCTTCTTCAGAAAGTACCCAGTACCCTTCTTCTGATACCAGTTTGTCCATTCCATGTGCTCGTGCTCGTACTCGTGCTCGTGCTCGTGAAAAAAGAAATTTTTTTGACGGGCTATTTGGTCCGGTGGCGCTCCTGTGATGATGTTCTTTTTTTGATGACCTTTTGCTCTCTATTCAATGTATGACATCGATGGGTGGTGTGTTTTTTGAAAGAAATGATGAGGTTTGGGCGATTTTGTTGGAGACTCGGATGTCTTACAGCGAGAATTTTGTTTTCCAGCTGTGTCTGTGCGAAGTGGGTTACCGTCATCAGGTATGGATGACGACGTTATGACATGTCTAGTGAATTCTCTTTATTTAGTTTTGCTTCATTTCGTGTTGGAATTGGAATCGGTGATGGTGATACCGAGATGGGACGTCATCAAATCGAATCGAGGTATAACAGATAAGGAAGTGTATTTCTCCAATCCCCCCTTCCCTTTTTTTGAAAAAAGAGGGGTGGTAGAGTTCTTTTGATATGCGGGTGACTCCATCGCTATGCTAAACTAACTCTTTGCGCATGTCCGATCGATGTGCACATTCCCCCCCCTAAAGATGAGATGTTAATTTTTGGCTTTGGCCTATACTGAATCACGGATCACGATCGGAGTTTTAAAATATCTGAGACCTGTGTCGACACATTTTTTTTGGGGGGGATTCATCCGAGACACGTCGGGTGTGGGTGTGTTTTGGTAGTTTGTAAATCGTCTCTCTTGGTTATGGCGATGCTCGTATTGAGTCCTTCGTTCGTAGGAGAAGAAGTTATCTTTTTTTTTCTTCCTGTGTTGTTTCAAGCTCGGTAGCTCGGTACCGCCTTGGGATTCTTTTGAGCAGTAGAAATAGACTGTCTAGGGTGCGTGTACGTGCTACGTGCTACATGCACATGTCCGTGATGGTCGGATTTTTTGGAAAAGAAAAATTCTTGGCGTTTTGACTCATGGTCCGTGATGATCTCATCTCATTGGAATGGGCACAATTCGGGCGCATACCTCCCCCCACACATGCAGCACTTTTTTTTCCGTGTGAGATTTGATTTGATTTGTTTCGTGGTTCTTATTTCTTGTTGGGAAAATGGATGCCTGGCATATTTGCTTTTTTTTTTTCTGTTTTTGAGTGAAAAATTTTGGTTGGCTTCTGTTGTTTCATTTAGCATCCATATATCGAATAGTTGAGGCCATGATGGTGCGAGATCATGATTTTTGTCACTGGCGAAGATTATAGGGCAAAATAAAAAATTGCATGTCAGATGAATGACGATGGTGCGAGAAACGGGGGGAATTGGTTCGGGAGATAAGATCAGATGTTGGGTGGATCATATTCGAATTAGGATAGGCTAGAATGCACCAGACTTGACAAATCCAGCGATCGAGGGCTTTGGTGATGATATTCTTAGCCGTGCAGTTGTGTACAATGTCAATGTCACCTGCTGCATGCTTTTGTACGTTGCTCGTCAATTCCCCTATAGTACGTGTGCTATGAGTTACTTGGGCAGTGCAGCAGGGTGATCAATTGATCTACAGCGGCAATCGCTAGATAAGCTTGATCTGCATCCTTCACGCCCTGTGATCAACGCGGTCGCCACAACAATATATTAAGAAGGTACTCAAACAGCCGGGATCGCCAAGTGCGCCGTCCTTTCAGCTTGACAGGCAAGACACTCGCCGAGATGCCCGTAAGGTGTGCTCATTTATGTCAACTGCAGGCCTGTGGGCTGCTAACGCTGGTTA
>Ga0153951_1000735_pt1 | contig 12012 bp, 7 predicted proteins | sample TSNJ035MetaG_FD_102278 | JGI IMG/M metagenome (GOLD analysis project Ga0153951, IMG submission 102278) | Attine ant fungus gardens microbial communities from New Jersey, USA - TSNJ035 MetaG | ecosystem: Host-associated > Fungi > Mycelium > Unclassified | place: USA: New Jersey, Wharton State...
AAAAGGGTGGGGACTCAGTAAGTCAAAATCACATGACAAGGTCAGGTGATCATAGAACATTCTGGAAAGAACATGTGATCATGGGACTTTAGGGTACAGCCACTGTAGTAGTAGTATAAGTAGAGCTGCAATCCAACAGAGAACTCCATTGAGTTCTTCTTGAACATCCACCTAGGGTGATCGCTAAGGACACTCACTGTTCACCGATAACAGACTGAGTGTGAGCCTATGGTGAAATTCCTATTTATACAAAAGAAAAATGAAACAACATTATGAGATTGATCAGTTCTGTCCAATAAAGAGTTTCATTGAACTCAACTTGGCCCATTGAGAATGGTAAGAGGAAAAGGATAACCTTCAACCTGAACTACCATGAATAAAATTTTAATTTAAAGGAGTGCATTAAGAAACTTGATACAAGGCTCAATTTGATTTATTGAAGGTGTATGATGGAGAGGATATCTATATATGGTATAACATACCGATCTATCTAATTATAACTAAAAAAAAAAGAAAAATAGGTATCGAGAGGGCTTTTCTGGAAATTTGAAAGGCATAGACTGCTCGCTTTGATCCAAATTTGGTATTTAAGCCCGGCATCTCGGCATGAAACAGAATCCGGGTACCCAAATTTCCCCAGAAGTAAATCACACGCCACTCTGACTGCCGATGCTCACCATCGACTCCTTTGTTCTTGAAAATCCAGACAGAATTCGTGCTAGTCTCAAGCGGTACACACCGCAACCCCCAAGTGTTGGGTTCAACGTGCCAAAGTCTGCACAGATTATTGTGTTATTTGCCCACGGCTTAGGAAATCGTGAGCCTTGTCAACCCACGAGTATGCTTACCATAATCAACATGATGGTAGATAAGGAACACTGGGAGCCTGTTATCAAGGAGCTGTTTGAAGAAGAACATGCAGCAGGTAGTGCAATTATCAAAGAAGCCTGGGCAATTGACTGTCAAGACCATGGCGAGAGTGCTATTTTGAACGAAAATGAACTGGAGAATGGCAAGCGGTATATCTGTGAGCGAAGTCCAAGTTCATCGCGATCCTCATTCTGATCGCTTTGGTTATCCAATTAGCATGCTATGAATATGGAGATGCGTTTATCTGCCTTATTCGTTCTGGTCTACTGGATGGGAACCACAAACTCGTTTTTGTGGGTCACTCTGCAGGCGCTGTTTCGGGGTACGCCCAACACAATGTTTGTGGGTCTACCATAGTGAATCTTTGATAGCATTCTATCTACCACGCGACATCAGTCAGGTGCTAACCCTTATGACTCCATGGTCCTGGTTGAACCGGGCATTATTTCGAAAAACCTATTAGCTAATGATCTGGGCTTACAGAAAGCGGTTGCGCAACTAAGTAGATCCAGTGGTTCACGCCGTGACATTTGGTCCTCTCATGCAGAGGCGAAGTCTTGGGTAGAGCAAAGATCTCCTTGGAAATCGTGGGACCAGCGCATCTTGGATGTACATCTGGTAACTCTCTTCATTATCGGCTGTTTCGGTTGATTCTAACGTTCTCACCTTGGCCCCTCAGAAATTCGGCATAAGACCATTGCCCACTCGCATCTATCCCGATATACAGTCTGGCGTGACGTTGAGCTTCCCGAGGTTGACGCACAGCTTAGCCTACAATAATCTTCAGGATCAACATGATGCAGTAGACCAGCTGAAAGTGATATGCCTCACCCGCTGTAAAGTCTATGCCATCTTCGGAAAACGCATTGATTATAAGTAAGTTTATCTGCCCAATGTTCAACAATCCAGAGATCAACGGAATCGTTCACGAGCCCTAAAGCCGTTCAAGATGAGATTGCATCTATCGTTAGAGGTAGTACCCGCGGGGTTGTGTCATATGTGAAAGATATTGGCCATATGGTATGTCTCAATTGCGATGGTGCTTTTTACCTGATAATGTTTCGTAGATGATACAGGAGGACCCCACTCAAGTTTCGAAGCTTCTGGGTGATATTCTTCGCCATGACTATGGTAGTGTCAATAGTAAGCTATGAATGTCAGGATGGGTAAGCAGAGGGGACAGTTGTTGGAATAACAAGCACTATACTAAGGTTTCATCTTCTGATGATTAAGTGTTTCATTTGACTGTCTTTAGATAGAGACAAATCTTAACATTAGCAACAAATTGTTGCACATTCACAATGAGTTTTTGTCTTCTCTTTTCTTCTCTATCTTAACAGGGTAAGGGGTAAGGGTACCCTTGGTGGACCCCAACTGTTTGATCTTGGGGGGAGGAAGCACAAGAGATAGCTAATGAGATTTTTCTCTTGCTTTTTCTGCCCTTGTAAGCTTTGACTGGAACAAGCTCCTCCTCTGGGAACTAACTAGGCGTCTACGGACTATGAGTTATGGTCACGTGGTGTGCACGAGGAAAATCCACTTGTCAGAAAGCACCTTCCCATCACTATAGGGGTTCTTGATCTGAAGATGTTCTCCTCATCTTTATCATAAGACAAGGAGCAAGAGATACCAGATGATATCAAAACACTCCTTTCTGCACATCTAGCAGTGTTGTACAACATCCTCTTTGATGGGCACATTTCTACAGGCGTATCTCCCGTTTTCAACGACTCAAGGCTGCCTGGTGTCCTGGCCTGGAAGGCTTGAAGATCAAATGAACCTCTGTTTCCAGTATTACTTGACAACCTCATGATGGTGGGAGAAGAGGCCTAGCTCTTGGCAACCGGAATGAAGTCATAAAAGGAAATACTGGATAAAAATAATGGAACTTTGTCTTTGAATGTCACGCCCATTCAGCACTTATATTTAGCATGTCGGAGGATTAGATGAAAGCAACGACGGTTCTTGTTCGATTCAGGTGAGTCCATGAACAGTTCTTTTGCGCGAGATCAATTAACAATGGACTTCTGACTCGTTGCATCCACATGCTTCTTACACTCACAGCGCACAAGTGATTCCCCACTTACAGAAGTTTCGTTCTAAATCAGTCTCCAAACGAAGGGTCCAATCACGAGTTTTAACCAAGAAGTCATTCTGATGATTTTCGGAGTAATACAAACAAAGTCAACATTGAACATTTGAATTGGACTAATCATATGCTACTCACATGTTGGTTTTTAAAACTTTCTACCAGGGCCGACGGTCCGTGTGCGGACTATATATCGTGAAGAAATCAGTTTGATTTCTTGTCGAGCATGTATAAGCGTTTAGCTTTTTTTTTCGTCCTAGTCCTCCAAGGGCTCTTGGCTGCAGGATTTACCAACCCAATCAAACCAACTGACGGATCCGATCCCTTCATGGTTGGTGTACACCTCTCTCTCGATGCGGCATCTATCTAATTATTGCCCTCTTATAGGTCTATCATGAAGGTTATTACTACTTGACGACGACAACGTGGACTAACATCCAGATTACTCGTGCGACAACTGTTGGGGGATTGAAGACAGCCCAGCCGAAAGTTGTCTGGACTGATTCAACTGCTTCAAGGTGCTGCAACTTGTGTAAGCCTTGTGATATCTGCTTTCTTAAAGCTCAACTATTCGACGTACCCGTTATATAGGGGCTCCCGAAATTCATTGGTAAAGTCTCCTTGAGACAGCGATCAAATGATCGTAGATGAAGTATTATCATTTTCTTTCTAGGCAACCCAACGAAGGTGCTTGGTACATGTATGTCGAGCTTCCAACATTTTTAGTGCGCTACCGACACTCGAGTCTTATAGCTATTACTCCGCGGGTACTTCGGGAACTTTCGACAACCAGAGGCTGCACGCCTTACGGGGTTCGTCTACGATCATCTGGGACTCTAGTTGGAGCTATGCGGGTGATTATTCCAGCTAATTTAATCATTTACCTGCATCTCAAAGACTTAGGTCGACTGGAAATTCCAAATCGAGATGTATGGGCTATAGATGGTACGGTGCTTGTTCTTGGATCGACAAGATATTTGGTTTATTCAAGTTGGGACGGTGCTGGTGCGTGTTTTCTCTTTCTGAGACATGTGAGAGTAACTGGTATCAGATCAGTGCCTGTTTATTTCCCAAATGACGAGCGCTACTACTGTGGGGGACACAGTCAAGATATCTACGCCACAATATTCCTGGGAACAAGTTGGCGCTAATGTCAATGAAGGGCCAGGTTTGTATGGGGTTTGCAGACACGTACATGTCCTAACATGAAACCGAATTGTCCAGCGGCGATATATCATGATGGTCGGACATGGATTGTGTTTTCCGCATCCAATTGTGCCGGGACAGGATACAAATTGGGTCAAATGGAATTGACGGGCTCGGATCCTATGAATGCGAGTTCTTGGGCCAAATATCCAAATCCGGTGTTCCAGAGCGCTAATGGGTCCGCCTCCTGTCTTTCCTATATCAAAGCAGGCTAACAACGCTTATTTATAGGAATTATCAGGTATGGCCTGGAGATTTTTGTGTCTGACAGACAATTTAATCAATCTCCTTTTCAGCCTGGACACAATGGATTTTTCCTGAGCCCATCCGCAAGCCAGATTTGGATAGTATATCATGCAAACAGTGTTACACCTGGAACATGTGATGGGAATCGCTATACTCTTGTTCAAGAGTAGGTGCACTGTATCTTTAAATTTCGCCTTCAATATTAACATGTTGCTTCTAGGGTTGGTTGGCACTCAGATGGATCACCCAACTTTGGGTCGCCAAGGGCTCTGACAGATAATATTCCTGAACCACAATAAAACATGAATTCGATTGATTGGATGTGCAGAATAAAAGAAAAATACACTTCAGATTGTTATCCCGGTGGTAGAGGCTGATTCTTGTCCTTGAGAGATTTATTTCTGTTAATGTGTGAGGATCTGCTACAGCAGCAATGGCCAAGCAACTTCCTGTAGTTTGATTGAATTATCCCTTAATCCAAACCATTTGGAACAGTCCATGTGAAAAGAAATGTCAAAGATCGTATTCTCATCGGCCGAAAGATTAAGCATGACTATCGGGCGTATTCTGAACAGCTCGGTTTCTGCTGATGTTAACGGTCTTCCTGTGAACTGCCTGATCTTCTATTAATTTGAGTTCTTTATCAAAGGGATCTTCAAAATCTGAGAACTGATTAGGAGTTGATAAGTGACAATACAGGGGTTTTGCTCGAGATGGCTGCTGTATAAATCATGCTCTAATCTTACTGGGTTTGCGAACCCAGAAGATATAGCTACTACCAAGAGTGCCCCACATATCCTTCGGGGCGAGTATCCAGTTTCCAGGAATGGGATTATAAATGAGGCCTCGTACTTCTGCTTGGGTACGAGGGAGATACGATTTAGAATTTCGGGTAATCCAAGGAGGATTCCTGACCGTTGATTGGTCTGTGGGCATCGCGTGCTCTGTTGACTTCTCAGCTGCACAAGGAGCGGGTGATTGATAAGTTTCGAAGAACTGAATTAGTTCAGATGGTTTAATGAATTTGCTATAAGTATGTGTGCCGGGCGCGACTTTTCGCTGGATACCTTCAGCCATGAATATTGTCAAAAAATAAGCGAGAGGTGTCCGTGATACTGTCGATAGAAATAAATGGCCCCCTGGCTGGATAACTTGATTAGAGAATGAATGATAGACATAAATCTAGGGAACGTGCTTTGAGAAGCTCAGCACAACTCGATAGGAACATGATGGGATTGTCAACATGTTCCAAAACCTCCATGGAACAAACGACATCAAAACGTTTAGGCTGATTGAGTAAATCCTCGCCTGTTGTGTGCTGATAAATCAAATTCGAATCAGAGGAATGAGGTGCAAGCCGAGGATCATTTGAAGCGTGCTGACGAGCTACTTCAATGTTTTTCTCTGATGCATCGATACCTAACGTATTTGCGCCCAGCTGTGCAAGACTCTGTATGACGGAGATTAGATTCGGGTGCAGTGGTGGACATTGAGATACGCGCCTCGGACAGAAGACCACCACCGCATCCGAGGTCTAATATATCAAAGCCCTTGAATACTCGAGTAGGGTCGAGGTCCATGCCATCGTCGTGCGCCGCCTCAACAAATTTCTGTCGGATAAATTTCATCCTGAAAGGATTCATCTTATGCAGAAGTTCAAATTCTCCATGCTCATCCCACCAGTAGGCGGAGTAGTCTGAAAAATGAGAAACCTCTCCACGGTTCACGGTCGAGGAGCTGGCAACTTGTCTACCAAAATGGAAGGTCCGAGTAACAGCACGGAAAGAAGAGAACATAGCTGTGACTGTGTGACAATTTAGTTACCCAGTGCCGATCCCACCATTAGATTTATCACTAACTAGATTTATTTGTTCTTTCTTTTTTACCCTCCCACTCCCACAGGCCTGGGACCATGGACACGCTCTTCAGTTGGCTTGCCCTCTGGAAAGGTCCCACAAATGCTGACCAATCTTTCCCTTCATCTCCCATCGTACTGCCTATGGATAAAACAGAGTCTTTCAGCTCTGAGAAGTGCGAACTTCGCATTGAGGGTATGACCTGTGGGTCATGCGTAGAGGCATGTTGTCTATGCACTGACATGTGAGCGAATGCTAAGCTTCATATTTTAGTCGATCGAGGGCATGCTTCGTCAACAACCGGGAATTTTCTCTATAAAGGTCGCGCTGCTGGCAGAACGCGGCGTCATTGAATATGATGCTTCAAAATGGACAGTGCCTAAGCTCATTGAGGTGCGGCCCTAAATTCCTGAGTTCTCCCTTCAACCCAAGCCCATACCCTATTCCCCTGTGTAATCAGGAAATCTCTGATATTGGTTTCGACGCAACCCTCATACCACCATCTCGTGAAGACGTTGTTCAGCTTCGAGTATACGGAATGACATGTTCGTCCTGTACTTCCAGCGTTGAGTCTGGTCTTTCCGCTCTCCCAGGCATCTCCTCCGTCTCCATCTCACTCGCTACAGAATCCTGTACTATTCATTTCGATCGATCAATAATAAGCCCTCGAGAGATGGTTGAGCGAATAGAGGAATTGGGCTTCAGTGCGATGCTTTCCGACCAACAGGATGCTACTCAATTACAGTCACTCACACGAGCAAAAGAAGTACTCGAGTGGAAGCGACGTTTTGTCTGGTCTCTGGTTTTCGCCATACCTGGTTTTTTTGTATCAATGATTGGCAACCACATACCGGGCGTTCGCTCCATTCTCGCTGCTAATCTCTTCAATGGCATCTACTTTGGCGACGTGATATCTCTTCTGATTACTACCCCTTCACAGTTCTGGGTCGGTTCCAAGTTTTATCGTTCTGCATACAAGTCGCTCAAGCATGGTAGTGCAACAATGGATGTCCTTGTGATGCTCGGTACCTCAGCAGCCTACTTCTACTCTTTCTTCGTAATGGTTACAGCAATATTCAACATTACGCCTAACTATCGACCATTCCTCTTCTTCGAAACCAGTACTATGATAATCATGTTCGTTTCCCTCGGTCGCTATCTCGAGAATAAAGCCAAAGGCAAGACAAGCGCTGCGCTTACTGATCTCATGGCCCTTGCGCCGTCCATGGCTACGATCTACACTGATGCCCCCACCTGCACACAAGAGAAGAAAATTCCCACAGAGCTCGTTGAAGTCGGCGATACTGTCAAGTTGGTACCTGGAGATAAAATTCCCGCGGATGGCACTGTGATTCGCGGCTCATCCAGCGTTGATGAAAGTGCCATCACTGGTGAAGCTATTCCTGTGCTGAAGCAGGTCGGCGATTCCGTGATTGGCGGTACGGTCAATGGATTAGGTACATTCGACATGATTGTCACGCGGGCGGGTAAAGATACTGCCCTCTCTCAGATTGTCAAACTCGTTGAAGAAGCTCAGACATCAAAAGCTCCTATTCAGGCTTTTGCAGACAAGGTTGCTGGATACTTTGTCCCTACCGTTGTTTCCCTTGCCGTGATCACGTTCATCACATGGGCGGTGTTGACGTTTTTGATCAATGATGAGAGCTTACCACAGATGTTCCACCGACATGGGGCGACGAAATTGGGCGTTTGCCTGCAGATATGTATATCGGTTGTGGTCGTTGCATGTCCCTGTGCCCTTGGCCTAGCAACTCCGACTGCAATCATGGTTGGGACGGGTATGGGTGCCAAGAACGGTATCCTTATCAAAGGTGGCAGGGCGCTTGAGGTGAGTCGAAGAGTAAAAAAAGTTGTCTTGGACAAGACCGGTACAGTCACCGTTGGCAAACTGAGCGTTGTTGGGATGCAGTGGGTTTCGGCATCAGCTACCACTCATGACGAAGAGCTTTACGCGAGAGATCCCATTTTGGACAGTGTCTGTGCAGACGGTGCTACAACGAGGAGAGATATAATCGCTATGGTCTGCGCTACCGAAGTAAAATCTGAACATCCTCTAGCCAAGGCCATTGCGGTGTATGGAAAGGAGCTCTTGGGTGACAATGTCCCCAGAACAGAGATCAAATCATTCGAGTCTGTGACTGGTCAAGGTGTCAAGGCCACGATCTCTTGTAGCAATCGAGTTGCAACATTGCTCATCGGTAATGCCAGATTCGTGACGAGCTCTCAAGATATCGATAATGCAATCTCAGAGAAAGCGGGTGGCAATATGTTCGTCGAGCTTGATTCCAACCTGGATCTCATCGCTCCTGCTCTTTCATCTTATGAAATGCAGGAAACCAAGCTCGGTCGTAGCGTCATTTACGTTTCCATTCTTGATCCCACCACTAGCGGGAAACATAGATATCGATATCCTACACCGATCCTTGCTATCTCCCTAAGCGATGAGCCCAAGCCCTCTTCCAAGTATGCAATCCGTGCTCTGGAGAAGATGGGTGTTGAGGTGTTCATGATGACAGGAGATGGCCAAGCCACTGCCCATGCTATTGCTCAACAGGTTGGCATCCGACTTGAGAACGTGTACGCTGATATGTCTCCCAAGGGGAAGGCTGGCAAAGTTACCGGGTTGATGGAACAAGAGAGTGGTGGGATCGCCATGGTTGGCGATGGTATCAATGATTCTCCAGCTCTGGTCGCGGCTACTGTCGGCATTGCTCTCTCGTCTGGCACATCCGTGGCTATTGAAGCTGCGGATATCATCCTCATACGCTCAGAATTGTTGGATGTCGTTGCCGCTTTGGATCTTTCGCGTAAGATTTTCAGCGTCATCAAGAGAAACATGATCTGGGCATGTATTTATAATGTGCTGGGCATACCGTTGGCAATGGGGCTGTTTTTACCAATGGGCCTCTACATGCACCCTATGCTTGCTGGAGCAGCAATGGCCTTTTCAAGTGTCAGCGTTCTTGGAAGTTCGCTGATGTTGAAGTGGTGGAAACGACCGAAAGATAGTATAATGCCAGACGTTCCTGCAGGCCGTCTCGATGAAATGGACAAGAGCGATAGTGGATGGGTGGGTGTATTTATGGATAAAGTATGTTATGTGCGTGAGTTTGTCTGTTCTGGTGTGGATTGGGCCTGGAATAGAGGCGCTACTGGTGCCAGAGGATACCAACAGCTACCTGTTGAACTGGACGAGCGTGCTACCTGATCCAATCTTGTAATTTCTTAGGTCTGGTAGGCAACCTATCTACAACATGATACCGTTTGTAATCTGCTCCGGGGTAGATAACATTGTGTCTACTCATATTTATTGTGTCGTATTATTGTGTTCGCTATGTCTACAGTACCCTTGCGGTGGCCGTGTCATTTCTAAGTGTCAGGAGTCATGAGAGTTCATTGGTGTTAAAATAGTGGAAGTGATGGAGGAGCACAGAATGCCTGACGATCTGGTGCTGAAAGTGCCACTCGAGTCAACAATCAAACAACAAACAACTAAGTACTCAGATCCTTCAGATGCATGCCCGTCGCAAATTGGGTATGAGATATAGGCACAGCTGCTGGTAAAAGATTCAGGCCCTTGCGGTATCGATGGATGAGCATGAATCTGGTTCGGCAGCTACGAATCTCACTCGATGATCATTTCTCGTGCCCAGTAAGGTCCATAAAGAAAAGTAGAGCTTGGATATACCGTATCATACATAAGTATCAATGACCCTCTGAATGGAACGAAGATTTATCTATAGTAAAGTAAACCTTAGGTGTGGTATCTCCAGCGAGAAAGCTTCCCAGTCCGGGGTCCATGATCATGATCGTCGAACCCACATACTTCATCGTCCAAGTCCATCTCTCTGTTCAATCGCCTGAAATTCTTCCTCATAAAGAAGCAAACCGAGATTGAAGCCAAAGACGCTAAAGCGCACAGTGCAAATGACTCGTTATACGTAGGCCCCCATGCCTTGACCCAAAAGTAGGCTCCAACAATATTACCGCTCTGTCCGAGTGTATTGATGAGCGCAAGGGCAACAGCACGTTTGGCGGCTGATCCTGACGTAGCCACTGACGCCCAAGCATAGAGGCCAATGGTCCCGCACTTCATCTGAGCCATGAGGAACCTGATCTACAATGAGCAAGTGTCTAACTAAAGCCGAAAAAAATACCTACATTGAGAGATAACGAATGATTGCGTTCATTGTAAACATGGATAACAGAAACCCAATAATCCCAATTGCGAGCGGCCCGACAACATGCACACATCGCTCGCCTGTTCTGTCAGAGTGCCTACAAACCCACAAGGTTATGACGGCGGCAAAAAGCCAAGGAGGAACACAAAGTAGCAAGGTAGTTCCTGCTTCGAAGCCAATGGTCGAAGCGATGGTTGGGAAATACATGAAGAAGGATACCGACAAAACGGCAAAATACAGTGCAAGAGCCATACCCCAGACTTTCCAGTCTGATACTGCAGCTATGAACCCTTTCCATGTGGTAGTTGAAGCACTCTCTGCAGCCCGTGGGTTGCTTCTAGAATCTGCGTCTTCGATCATTCTTCGCCTTGCTAGTTCATGCTCCTCACGAGTCAGCCAGGAGATAGACTCTGCCTCGGGGAAATCTGGGAGAACAAACAAAGCAAGGATAGCAACCAGTACCGTTAGAACGCCCTCCACAAAGAACAGCCAACGCCATGCCGCGTATCCAAGAACCCTGTCCATCAAGTCCAAGATGCCAGAGGCGATGAGTGCACCAAAAGCTTCTCCAATGAATATACCACACATGAGGAACGCTGTCCGTTGTGATATTTCGTTGCGCCGATACCATTTCGATATCACGAAAACAGCACCAGGATAGAACCCAGCCTCGACAAAACCTAACAAGAAGCGAGCCAGAAGAGCATCGTAATAACTGAGGTGTTCTAAGTTTCTCTCTCTCTCTTTTTTTTTTGAAGACTGGACGACGAACCTGGTTGCCAGTCCTGTCAAGTCGCAGTTAGCTGGAAGGCAAACACGGTTTTATTTTTTGGGGATTGTCATTGTACCTGTACAAAAAGATATCGCTCCCCAGAGCATAGTAGCACACGGGATATACACAGAAGGTTTGCCGACGTAAACCAAAATCATATTCCTAATAACTCGCGTATCAGGAAGCGCAAGACGGGAGCTGACGGCAGTCTCGCTCACTCACGAAGGTATCTGCATGACCATATAACCAATGTAGAACGCAGATAAGATGGATGCGAATTGGGCCTTTTCCAATTTCAAGTCCTCTTCAAACCCTCGCAATCGAGCAGCACTAACGCAAAGAGGTCAGATATGGCTACTTTCAACCCGATGCGTAAGGTTAACCTACGCTGCACTGTTCCTATCAACAACTTGAACAGTCATCAACTTTCATTTTCTTCTGGACCACCCGAACATCCGGCTCTTAACATTCACAACTCACAATTGAGAATGTAAATCAGTAACAAAATCGTCATTCGGAGATCCAGCTTCCGCAGTAGACGCTCCTCGACCATCTTTTCCTGTTGACATCTTCCAGGCGGGCTATCACCATGGCCATCATCGTAGTCTATGATAGATATTTCACTTTGCTAAAAAGAATGGGGAAAACAAAAAAAAGAATCACCTGTCCCATGCTGCTGCTGCGGGACAAGGAGGGGACAGTCTTCATCGCGCGAAGGCTGCATCAAATCACTTGACATGATCGATGATCGACGACTAGCCTTGTGTCAAT
>Ga0153951_1000738_pt1 | contig 12001 bp, 8 predicted proteins | sample TSNJ035MetaG_FD_102278 | JGI IMG/M metagenome (GOLD analysis project Ga0153951, IMG submission 102278) | Attine ant fungus gardens microbial communities from New Jersey, USA - TSNJ035 MetaG | ecosystem: Host-associated > Fungi > Mycelium > Unclassified | place: USA: New Jersey, Wharton State...
CGGAAACCCGAGGCCACCGTATCCGCCTTTGGCATGGATTGAATGGAATCGGCCCGAGATTGCCCTGCGCTCCAATTGGCGCCGGCCGCCCAATATCAACATCTGTAACTATCTCAACTGTAACTATCTGCTTTTTATGAAAAACTTCTATGCGCCATCATGGAGACCGTCCCGGCACGACCGGTTGCTGCCCCCCCCCGGAGGGGCGCCGGTGGGAAAAAGAATTACTTTTGGCCAATAGCCGGCCTGCACCGACTTGGTGTGGAATGCGGCTGACCGACCCGCCAGCAAAGAAGCGTTGGGGGTATATTTGGGGGTATTGTTCGGTTGATGTTGCACGGAATCCCCGTCAGATATGGGGGGGAAGGGTAGTTTGATTGTCCTCCTCTCCACCATCAGGTGTTCCAGGCAGTTCCATAGTATTCCCGAAACCCCGCGTCCCGTAAGGCTCGCGGGGTTTTTGTTTCCATTCCGGAATCATGAGTTCCGTCGACTGCCGGGGGCATTTTCTCCATCGCCTCCTTAAGAACCCTTATGTGGACGCCTCCCGGATTGCAAGCTGGTTTGCATTTCTGGTCTACAGGTAAAGGCAGCACGCTTATGTCCGGCCCGTTGATGCAGGCCGGTCGACCTGCTGGCCCATATGGAATTCGCTGACGAGGGTCTCACCTAACACTCGAACTCGAAGGTTCATGGCTCTTACCAGACTTGCCTCGTCCCGGTCCAACCTGTAATCCATCATGCAACTTGTTGCTTGCGCTCCTTGGGGCGGGAATTTACAACATCACGATGTGTGCCAGCAGTGCCGTCGCTACGCATGAACTGGCGCCTCATACCGCGTTTGCCGTGACAGCACGGCCCAGATAGTCCGGGCCAGCTTGTTGGCAACAGCGGCGACTGCAACATTGAACGGTCGCCGTGCGAGCAGATCGTCGAGCCAGGGCGTGCGGGCACCGCGCGCGATCACTGCCCTTGCACCGTGCATTAGCAGCGTGCGTAGATACGTATTGCCTCTTTTGCTTATGCCTGGTTGTCGTATGCGGCCTCCCGTTCCAGTCTGCCGAGGCACCAGACCCAGCCAGGCAGCAAATTCACGGCCAGAACGGAAGGTCGCAGGGTCACCGATTGCGGAAACTGTCGCGGTCGCTGTCAGCAGCCCGACACCCGGAATTTCAGCGATGTGTTGGCATTCTGGGCTGTCCCTGAGCGCATGCGAGAGACGGCGCTCCAGCACTGCAATATCTGCGTTGAGCGCCTGTATGCGAGCCCACTGCTCGCGCAAACTGTCGACCAACATGGCTGGCAGGCGCTCTGATGTTCTCGCCAGGGCCGGCGCGATTTCCTTGGCAAACGGTTCGTAGCCCTCGGAAAGAATTTCGCCGAACTCATACAGGATGCTGCGCAATGCGTTGCTCTGCATGATGCGAATCTTCATCAACTGGGCACGTATGCGGTGCAATGCCAGGATCGACTGCTGGGCTTCGCTCTTGATCGCAACAAACCGCGCCTCCGGTTGCTGCGCAGCGGTCCAGATCGCGCGGGCATCTGCGGCATCTGATTTGTTGCGCAAGACGAATGGGCGTACCGAATGTGCAGAAATGAGCCTGACCTCGTGGCCGAGTCGCCCCAATTGCCGGGCCCAGTGGTGAGCACCGCCGCAGGCCTCAATCGCGACGAGCGAGCGTTCCCGCTTTGCAAAGAAATCCGGGATCTCGCTTCGTTTGAGTTTCACGCGCTCGACTTTCCCAGTAGCAATGTCGACAGCATGCAACTGAAAGACATGTTTGGCGATATCCATGCCGATGACGGGTGTCTTCATTTGGAAACCTCCTGCGTGAGCTGATGGGCACGACGCATCCACTGTACAGGCAGTTGCAGATGCGCTCTGTCGCCTGGCTTCCCTTACCCGTTGCCGGGGGGAGGCGTCCATACCATCTAACAAAATGAACAAAGGGGCTGTTTACTCTCGATGATTCCTGTTAACCTTTTCCTTGTTTCGACGACGAAAAGGCCATGGCTAAACCCATACTCGACGACGAACTTTGGGCACTCATCGAACCATTGCTGCCCCCACCAAAACCGAGGCGAAGCCGTTATCCAGGGCGCAAGCCACTCGATGATCGTGCGCTGCTTACAGGCATCCTGTTCATCCTGCAGACGGGCCTGCGCTGGGACCTACTGCCACGCGAGATGGGCTGCGGCAGCGGCATGAGTTGCTGGCGCCGTCTGCGTGACTGGCAGGCCGCCGGTGTCTGGGACCGACTACACGAGGTCCTGCTCGCAAAGCTACGCGAAGCCGACCGGATTGACTGGTCGCGTGTCGTTGTCGACTCCTCTTCGATCCGCGCGGTGGGTGCAGGTCAAAAACGGGTCCGAATCCCACCGACCGCGCGCGACCAGGTTCAAAGCACCACCTCATTACCGAGGCGCAGGGCATCCCGCTCGCGGTAATTCTCACCGGCGCCAACCGCCACGATGTCACCCAGCTTCACGCGCTGGTTGACGCCATCCCGCCCATTGCCGGCAAGCGAGGTCGGCCACTTTCGAAGCCCCGCATCGTTCAGGGCGACCGGGGCTACGATCACGACAAATACCGCCGTCCGCTACACGCAGTCGGCATCGCCACTGAAATCGCCCGACGCGGCGAGCCGCACGGCAGCGGACTGGGCAAAACCCGCTGGGTTGTCGAGCGCACCATCTCATGGCTTCACAACTTTCGACGACTGCGCATCCGCTTCGAACGCCTTGCGTTTATCCACGAAGCCTTCATGAAAATCGCCTGCTGCATCATCTGTTGGCGAAAACTGAAGAACTCATTTTGTTAACGCCTGTAAGTGCAAAAACCGGCCTCGCGCCGGTTTTTGCACTTCTACACACGGAAATCGGCAACCGCCTATCAACGCGTTGCCGCGGAGCCGCACCGATCCCTAACTCCTCAGGCAGACCGCGCGGCAAACCTCACTCAGAACTTATCCCACCCGTCATCAGCGCTCGCAACAGACACCGCCGACACCCCAACCGAACTCCCCACACCATTCGCCCCCACCAATGCCGCGACCGGCGCCACGCCCGTCGCTCGCGTGGCCCGTTGCGTTGTCGCCAACGCTTCCCGCCTCGGCATCGCGCTACGCTGAGCCAACGCCGGAGCATGAGCCGAAACATGACCGGACGCATGCGCAGACCCATAAACCGGAGCCGCAGCACCCGCCCCCATCCCGCCGCTATTCACCACCTGAAAAAACGCCACCGCTTCGCTCAACTGCTGCCCCTGATCTTCCATCGAGCGCGATGCGGCCGCGGCTTCTTCCACGAGCGCGGCGTTCTGCTGCGTGACGTTGTCCATCTGCGTGATCGCGAGATTCACCTGCTCGATGCCGCGGCTCTGTTCGCTCGATGCTGCCGCGATCTCCGCCATGATGTCGGTTACGCGCGCGACGGCCTGCGTGACTTCGCTCATCGTCTTGCCCGCTTCGCTGGCGAGCGCCGAGCCGTCGCGGATGCGGTCCACCGAGTTCGCGATCAGATCCTTGATCTCCTTGGCTGCGCTCGACGAGCGTTGCGCGAGGCTGCGCACTTCGCTCGCGACCACCGCGAAGCCGCGTCCCTGTTCGCCCGCGCGAGCCGCTTCGACGGCCGCGTTCAGCGCGAGGATATTGGTCTGGAACGCGATGCCTTCGATCATGCCGGTGATGTCCGCAATCTTCGTCGAGCTATCGCTGATCTGCTGCATCGTGTCGACGACCTGGCCGACCACCACGCTGCCTTTCTGCGCGACCGACGACGCGTTCGCCGCCAGCGTGCTGCCCTGCTGCGCGTTATCGGCGTTCTGTCTGACCGTCGACGTCAGTTCCTCCATGCTCGACGCCGTTTCCTGCAGCGAGGCGGCCTGCTGTTCGGTGCGCTGGCTCAGGTCCATGTTGCCCGCCGCGATCTGGCGTGCCGCGCCGGCAATGCTCGTGCTGCTGTCGCGCACGCGCGTGACGATGATGGTGAGCCGCTCGTTCATCTCGCGTAGCGCGCCGAGCAGTTTGCTGGTTTCGTCGTGGCCGTCGGCGCTGATGCGCGTGCGCAGATCGCCTTGCGACACCGTGCGTGCGACGTCGATCGCAAAGCCGAGCGGTCCGGTCACCGCGCGCGAGATCAGCCAGCACGAAACGATCGCGAGCGCGATGGCGGCGAGGCAGATCGCGATCAGCAGATTGCGCTGATTCTGATAGTGCTCGGCGTAGTCGTTGATCAACTGCTCCTGGCGGGTCCGCGTGTAGTCGGCATAGGTATCGGTCGCGCGGATCAACTGGGCGAGCAGCGGGCGGCAGTTGTCGTCGATGTCGGTGACCGCGTCGTCGCGCTTGCCGGCGAGCGCGAGATTGACGATGCGCGTGGCGACCGGACCATACGCCGCCTCGATGCGATTGATCTCGGCGATGAGACTGCGCGCCTTCTCCGACGTATCGGTCGCGTTCGCAATCATCTCGTTCAACTGTTTCAGGTGCGCCTGCACGTCTTCGTGCGCGCGCATCACGTCGGCCTTTTCTATTTCGACGTCCTGGGGTTTGGTCACGAGCACGAGATTGCGCGCGGCGATCGCGCGCCGGTCGATCGCCGTTCGCACCTGCACGACCATGTCCGCGCGCGCATTGATGCCGTGCACGTAGTTGGTGAAACCATCGGTCGAGTCGCTTAGCGCTTTCAGCGAAAGCCCGGAGACGGTGACGACGATCAAGGAAAGCATGCCGAAGCCGGCAATGAGCTTGCTTCTGATGGTGAGGCGATTGAGGATCACTTTTATTCTCTCCAATAACGAAACATCGAGCGATTCGTATGGACTCTCAGGTCCGGACATGGGAACGTTTCTACGAGGACGCCGTACTTCCCGACGGCTTGACGTCATACCCCGGCAGGCATTGCGCGTGAGCGCTGACCGGCGAGGGCATCCCATTTACCGGTTATCGGATCGGATGCCGCCGGACTTGATAGAGATCGGAATTTTTTGCGCACGCTTGCCCGCGATGGCTGAAGGAGGTGGAAAATTGTGCGGCCTTGCTTCTATTTAGGCGCATGATGAAAACCCGACCTTTCGATCTGATTGCAGCGGGGCGGGCGTTGAAGTCGAGGAGCGCGGGGGGCTTCGTCCGGTTCCATCGCTGTGCAGCGTTTGTTTGTGTTCGTTTACGCCGATCGGCCGAGGTTGAGGTAGTCTTGCTGAAACCCTTCGTTCCCCGGTTTCGCGCGCTTGTGGTTGCCTCCCGACGAACGAACCCGTCGCTGCGCGAATGCCGGCTAGTTCGTTTCCACCCATGCGATCAATACCGGATTCCGTCAGTCGAGATATTCGCGCCGCGCTAAGCGACCTGGACGGCGCGCGCGAATGGATGGCTTCGATCTGCGGTCCGCACGGTCTGCAGGTCAGCCGGCCGGAGCGGCTGCGGTTTCACCAGTCGGGCACCGTGTTGCGGTCGATGGCGACGACGCTCGGCTTTGTCGAGTACGGCACCGACGTCACGGTCGCGGTGCGCGAGAACAGTCCGCTGAACTGCTATAGCGTGAGCCTGCCGATGGTCGGGCAGCAGGAACTGGCCGCGCACGGCAAGACATGGCTGTCGGATCAGGACTGCGGGTTGATCGTCAGTCCGCAGGAGTCGCAGGACCTGGCCATCACCGGCAATTGCCGCAAGCTGCATGTCGCGATTCCGCGCGCCGCGCTTCAGCAGGTGCTGCAGACGATGCTGCAACGTCCGCTCGACGCGCCGCTCGTGTTCCAGCCCGACATGGACGCGGCGGCCGGCGAGCAGGGCACGTGGTGGCGCATGGTCAAGTTTCTCGCCGGCGAGATGGAACGCGCGGGGGCGCTCGGGCAGCTCTATATGTCGAGCGAATTCGAACTGACGCTGCTCAAGGGGCTGCTGCTGTCGCAGCCGCACAACTACTCGGCGCAACTCGCCAATGCGTCGGCCGTGACGCCGCCGCATTACCTGATCAAGGCGCGCCAGTTCATTCACGACAACGCGCGCGAGCCGATCACGCTCGAAGAGATCGAGCGCGCCTCGGGGGTGTCGCGCTTCAAGCTGTTCGACGGATTCCGGCAGTATTTCGGCTGTGCGCCGATTGCCTATCTGAAGCGCTACCGGCTCGAATCGGTGCGGCGCGATATTCTCGAAGACCGTTCGGTGCGCAATATTTCATCGGTTGCGCTGAGCTGGGGGATGTCGCATCTCGGCCGCTTTTCGACCGAGTACAAGGCGATGTTCGGCGAGTCGCCGTCCGATACGCTCAAGCGCGCGGCGCGCGTGCCAGTGAAGCGGGGCTGATTCGCCGGCCGCGAGTTCGCCTGACACTCGCGCATTCGCCGTCAGCGTTTTGCCAAATGGAATCGTCCCGTCCGATCGCCTTGCGACGACGGAACGGGACGCAAAAGAAACACACACTCAAACACAACTGCAAACAGAGCCGCAGCGGGAGCGCGACGGAAGAACCCGCGTCACATCACGCACTTTACCGTGCGTTGCTCTCGCCAAACTTCTCGTAGTACAGCCGGTAGTCCTGAATGCCTTGCTCGGCGAGCCAGGTCTTGATCGCTTCGACCATCGGCGGCGGGCCGCACACGTACATGTCGAAGCCATTTGCTTCGAGGAACGAACGGTCGAAATGTTCAGGGATCAGCCCCGTCTTGCCCGACCATTCCGGCACGGCATTCATCACGACCGTTTCGACCGCGAAGCCCTCGATGCTCGCCTTGTAGCCGTCGATGCGCCCGGTTTCGCACAGGTCGGCCGCATTGGTGACGCCGTAGTACAGATGCACCGGATGCACGCAATTGCGCTTCGCCGCAATCTCGTCGAGCATGCCGAGGAACGCGGAGAGTCCCGTGCCGCCCGCGACCATCACGAGCGGACGCTCGATCTGACGCAGATAGAACGCGCCGAGCGGTGCCTCGAATTCGACCGTGTCGCCGACCTTGCAGCGCTCGCGCAGGTAGTTGCTCATCACGCCGTCGGGCAGCAGGCGAATCAGGAACTGCAAATCGTTGCGCGTATTCGGATGATTCGCGAACGAGTACGAACGCCAGTCCTCGGTGCCGGGCACCTTCACGCGCGCGTATTGCCCCGGCAGAAAATCGAGCTGACGGGCATGCGCGCTCGCATCGAGACGCAGAACCGCGGTCGTCGCCGACACGAGTTCGACGCCGACTACGCGCGCCGACACGGTGCTCGTGCCCGCGCCTTCGCACAGCGTCGAGTCGAAGTCGAAATAGAACGACGCATCCGACTTTACGCGCGTCTGGCACGAGAGGATCTTGCGCTCGGCGAGGTCGGCCTCGCTGAGCGTTTCCTCGTCGACGTAATCGAGCGTGTAGTCGCCCGATTCGCAGCGGCCCTGGCAGGTGCCGCACACGCCTTCGCGGCAATCGAGCGGAATGTTCACGCCGTGGCGCAGTGCCGCATCGAGCAGCAGCTCGTTCGGGCTCACGTCGAAGAACGCGGTTTTGCCATCGGCAAAGCTCAATGCGACTTTATGTTTCATCGTCGTGCTCCCGCTTACAGATGGTAGAAGTCCAGCACCGCGTTGATGTGGTCGTTCAGCAGCAGCACGTGCTTGCGCGTGATCTTCCAGCTATCGCCCGACGGCCGCAGGTCGTACACCGCGCGGCCGTAGAAGTAGTCGGTCGAGCCGTGGCGCGTGTAGAGCGTCGACCAGTTCACGTTGGCCTCGACGCCCGCATCCGCACGCTCGCTCAGACGCACGTTGCTGATCTGATGCATGGTGCGCGGCAGCGGCGTCGACGCGGCCGACTTGCCGGTGCGCAGACGGAACACGCGGTCTTCGAGACCGGAGCGGTCCGAGTAGTAAATCAGCGACATGCCCTGCTTCGGGTCGGTCGTGTAGACGTGTTCCGAATCCCACTGCGGTACGTGAAACACGCTCTGCGGATCGAATAGTTCGAGGTAGTCGTCCCATTGCTGCCGGTCGCACAGATCGGCTTTCAGATACAGAAACTGCTCGATGGCGTGCTGGAGCTGGCTCATGCCTGTTCTCCCTGCGATGCGATGGATTGGTCGAGGCCCTTGAGGATCGTGTCGCGCCATGTGCCGTGCTGGTTCACGTAGAGCCCTTCGTGGGTCAGTTCGGTGCCGGTCAGGTTCGGGGCGATGCCGAGCAGCGTCGTGTTCGCGGTCGCGCTGCTGGCCCACTTGTGATGGCCGCGCGAGATGTCGCTCCAGCGTTCGAGCCGTGCCTGGAAGCCGCGCTGCTGCTCGCGGAATTCGACGAGGTCGTCGGGCGTGCCCATGCCGGACACGTTGAAGAAGTCTTCGAACTGGCGGATGCGGTTCTCGCGATCCTTCGCCGACTCGCCCTTCACGCCGATGCACTGGCTGATGATCTCGGTCTTGTTCCAGGCGAGCGGCCGCACGATGCGCAGCTGCGAGCTGATCTGGTCCATGAAGAAGAGGCTCGGGTAGACGTTCAGGTTGCGCAGCCGGTGCATCATCCATTCGGCCTTGCCCTGGCCGTAGGCGTCGACGAGGCGCGGCATCACGCTCGCGTAGCCGGGGCGCACTTCGGGGTTCGGCATGTCGCTGAACAGCACGCTATGGCCGTTTTTGAACGCGAACCAGCCGTCGTCGGTTTCGTGGTCGCCGGCGCCGAGCTTGCTGTAGTCGAGCGTGCCGCTCGCGCTTTCGCCGCTGCCGCCGTTCTTCGCATTCGATTCGATGCGATGCTGCACGGTCGCCACGTAGTTGTAGTGCACGGTGCTCACGTGATAGCCGTCGAGACCGTTTTCGTTCTGCAGCTTCCAGTTGCCGTCGAACGTGTAGGTCGACTTGCCGGGCAGCACTTCGAGCTCGCCGGTCGGCGACTGCGCGACCATCATGTCGAAGAAGAGGCGCGCGTCGCCGAGATAGTCTTCGAGCGTGTCGGTGCCGTCGACGTCGAGGCTCACGAACACGAAGCCCTTGTAGCTCGCGATACGCGCTTTCTTGAGGCCGCGCGCCGACTTGTCGAAGTCGTCGCAGTACTCGCCGGGTGCCTTCACCTTCACGAGGCGGCCGTCGTTCTTGTAGCACCAGGCGTGGAAGGGGCACGTGAAGGTCGACTGGTTGCCCTTCGTCATGCGCGTGAGCGTGGCGCCGCGGTGCTGGCACGCGTTGATCATCGCGTTGAGGTTGCCGGCGCCGTCGCGCGAAATGATGAGCGGCTGGCGGCCCGCGCGCATCGTCAGGAAGTCGTTCCTGTTGGGAATTTCGCTTTCGTGGCACGCGTAGATCCAGGCCTTCTCGAAGATGTACTCCATCTCGAGCGAGAACAGCTCGGGTTCCGTGAACATTTCGCGGGCAATCCGGTAGACGCCTTCCGCCGGGCGGAAGTCCAGACAGCCGCTAACGAATTCGCGCCATTGGCTGGCGCTACGCTTTTCGCTCATGAGGTCTCTCTCCTTGTGTCCAATCGTTTGAACGTGACAGGCTCGATTGAATACCCAAGTGGCGAGGCGAACTATCCGGCCAATTTGCATTCGCTATCCGGATAATTCGACGGCGGCCGGACAGGCGCGCGGGCGGCCCGGAAGGCGCTCAGTCAGGCGGCTGGAAGGTGGCGGGGCGAGCGCCGGAAAACGGCCCGAAAACGGCCCGACGGTCGCCCGAAGCCCCCGACGGCGGGCCGCCGCGGCCTTGCACGGCCTTTGCGTGGCTTGGCGCGCTTGCCGCCCACGGCCGGCCCCGGCGCCAGTTCGCAAAATCATGCTTCTTCGCGTCATGGCGGGCGCTCGCGTCTGCTACCCTACCGGTTCAGGGGACGCGTACTCCGGAGATTCGCGCGGGACGCGGCCAATACCGTTCACGCGCGTGGTCGAGCGCAGGTTTAAAACGAACAGCAAATGGTGACGCGCCGACCGAACGCCGTGATTGCGATCAGCATCGTGCTAGCGGGTGCGATTCTCGCGATCGCCGTCTGGTTGCTCGCGCAGATGCGCGACGACGCCTTGCGGCGCGCGCAGGACTCGGTCGACAACGTCTCGCTGCTGGTCGAGCGCGACGTGTCGCGCAATCTCGAGATCTACGACCTGTCGCTGCGCGCGGTGATCGACGGACTCGAACAGCCGGGCGTGCTCGAACTGCCGCCGACGATTCGCCAGATGGTGCTGTTCGACGGCTCGATCAGCGCGAAGGACATGGGCTCGGTGTTCGTGCTCGACGCCCGCGGCAACGTGCGCTTCGATTCGCGTACGACCGAGCCGCAGCCGGGCAATTTCGCCGACCGCGATTACTTCAAGGTGCATCGCGATAAGCCGGATGCCGGCCTCTTCATCAGCCATCCGTTCGGCCCCGAAGGTAGCGTCAGCGATAAAGACCTGCGCATCGCGCTGAGCCGGCGCATCACGCAGCCGGACGGCAGCTTCGGCGGCGTGGTGGTCGGCACCATGCGCCTCACGTATTTTCACCGCCTGTTCGATGGCATGAAGCTCGGGCCGAGCGGCTCGATGGCGCTGATGCTCAACGACGGCACGATGCTGATGCGCCGTCCTTACGATCTGAAAACGATCGGCATCAACCTGACCGGCACCGCGAACTATTCCCGTTTCGTCCAGCAGCCGAGCGGCGACTTCTTCGGCACGGCGGCGATCGACGGCGTCGAGCGCTGGTACGCGTTCCGCCATATCGACATCTATCCGCTGATTCTCGACGTCGCGCTGTCGACCAACGACATCTACGTCCAATGGCGGCGGCGCGCGTGGATCATCGGCACGCTGATCGCCGGGCTCGACGTAACGATCATCGCGCTCGCGATCCTGTTCGCGTACCAGTTGCGCCTGCGTCGCGCGGCCGAGGAAGAGCTGCGCGAACTCGCGCGCACCGACGGCTTGACCGGGCTGAACAACCGCCGCGCGTTCGAGGAACACGTGGGCGAGGAATGGCGCCGCGCGCAGCGCAACGGCTGGCCGCTCTCGCTACTGCTGATCGACGTCGACAACTTCAAGGACTTCAACGACCTGTACGGCCATTCGGCCGGCGACGAAGCGTTGATCGGCGTGGCGCGCTGCATCGCGCAAAACGTGCGGCGCCCCGGCGACACGGCCGCGCGCTACGGCGGCGAAGAGTTCGCCGTGCTGCTGCCGGACACCGACTCGGCCGGCGCGCGGTGCATCGGCGAGCAGATTCGCGCAGCGGTGCAGGCGCTGCAATGCCGCCACGTGGCGAGCGTGCACCACGTGCTGACGGTGAGCGTCGGCGCGGCCACCGCGTACGGCACGGCGCTCGCGACGCGCCGCGCGCTCGTCGACGCCGCCGACGAGGCGCTCTACCGCGCGAAGGATGCGGGCCGCAACCGCGTGATGATGGACCGCGCGTCGGCCGACACGGCGGCGGCGAACGGCGCCGCAGCGACGCCGGCCACGGACGGGCGCGGCGTAAGCTGAGGCGCGCGCCGACGGCGCTTGCCAGTCCTGATTGCGCTCCGTAAACTCGCGCGTGACTTTGCCGGACCCCGCCCGCCCGCGCGAGAGATGCCGCCGTGCGGCGCATACCCCACCCACACCGAGCCGACCAAGAGGAGAACCCCCGCGATGGCCGAATCCTATTTCCCCCGCTGGCGCCGCCAGCCTGCCGCCGCCGAGGGCGGCATCGTCGGCATCGACGAACGGCTCGCATGGCCGCAGATGTTCGCGATGGGCATCCAGCACGTCGTCGCGATGTTCGGCTCGACCGTGCTCGCGCCGCTCCTGATGGGCTTCGATCCGAACCTGTGCATCTTCATGTCGGGGATCGGCACGCTGCTGTTCTTCGTGCTGGTCGGCGGCCGCGTGCCGAGCTATCTCGGTTCGAGCTTCGCGTTCATCGGCCTCGTGATCGCGGTGACCGGCTACGGCGGCCACGGCGCGAATCAGAACATCCCGGTGGCGCTGGGCGGCATCATCGCGTGCGGCGTCGCGTATGCGGTGGTCGGGCTGATCGTCTCGGCGGTCGGCACGCGCTGGATCGAAACGCTGATGCCGCCGGTCGTGACC
>Ga0153951_1000739_pt1 | contig 11990 bp, 9 predicted proteins | sample TSNJ035MetaG_FD_102278 | JGI IMG/M metagenome (GOLD analysis project Ga0153951, IMG submission 102278) | Attine ant fungus gardens microbial communities from New Jersey, USA - TSNJ035 MetaG | ecosystem: Host-associated > Fungi > Mycelium > Unclassified | place: USA: New Jersey, Wharton State...
ATCGGGGATGGTCGGCGGAATCATGAAATGGGATCAAGGGCAACGATGGATGCCGCGCCCGCCGCGTGGCGATGCGAAGCGCGACACAAAACGCGACGCAATGGGCGCATGGCTCGATGGTAGCAGTCCGCGCCGCGCGCACATGAACAAAATGCTCATAACGATATTGGCCGGACGCCTGTCCGCGCGGGCTTCGCCGGGCGGCACGGCGCGCGGGAAGCGGCTCTGGCGCCAGTTCGGGGACAGATTGCCCGATCGGCCTCCAGGGTATACGTTATTTTCACTATTCATAATTCGTTTTACTATTCGTAAATTAAAGGGCGGCTGCGACGGTCGGGAACGTTGACACCGAGCCGGGTCGAGTCGGGCTGTCGGCCGCGCGGCGTAGCAGGTCCGGCCCGCCATGCCGGCCGCGCAGTACGAAAATGGATGCGGAAACAAGCGGGCGCGACACGGCAACACGGCCGCGCATCCGCAGCGAATGCCGGCCTGATCGCTTGACCGCCTGACTGAAAAGATCGCGTATTAACGGAGAACCTCGTATGGACACCTCATCACGCACGCCGGCCGCCGGACGCCTGCGGCCGGAAATCGAGCCGGGCTATCAGTCGGGTTTCGCGAACGAGTTCGCGACCGAGGCCTTGCCGGGCGCGCTGCCGAGCGGGCGCAATTCGCCGCAGCGCGCGGCCTACGGGCTGTACGCCGAACAGCTGTCGGGCACCGCGTTCACGGCGCCGCGCGGCCACAACCGCCGCTCCTGGCTGTACCGGATTCGCCCGGCGGCCATGCACCAGCCGTTCACCTTGATGCCCTCGGAGCGGCTCGTCGCCAATTTCGCGGCGATGCCGCCGACGCCACCGAACCAGTTGCGCTGGGATCCGCTGCCGATGCCTGCCGAGCCGACCGATTTCATCGACGGTTGGGTGACGATGGCCGGCAACGGCGCGGCCGAAGCGATGAGCGGCTGCGCGATTCACCTGTACGCGGCGAACCGCTCGATGCAGGAGCGCTTCTTCTATAGCGCCGACGGCGAATTGCTGATCGTGCCGCAACAAGGGCGCCTGCATATCGCGACCGAATTGGGCCGGCTCGATATCGAGCCGTTCGAGATCGCGGTGATTCCGCGCGGCGTGCGTTTCGCGGTGAGCCTGCCGGACGGCAGCGCGCGCGGCTATATCTGCGAGAACTTCGGTGCGCTGCTGCGCCTGCCGGAACTCGGGCCGATCGGCTCGAACGGGCTCGCCAATCCGCGCGACTTCCTCACGCCGCATGCCGCATACGAAGACCGCGAAGGCGCGTTCGAACTGGTCGCGAAGATGAACGGCCATCTGTGGCGCGCGGACATCGATCATTCGCCGCTCGACGTGGTCGCGTGGCACGGCAACTACGCGCCGTACAAATACGACCTGCGCCGCTTCAACACGATCGGCTCGATCAGCTACGACCATCCGGACCCGTCGATCTTCCTCGTGCTGCAATCGCAAAGCGATACCCCCGGCGTCGATACGGTCGACTTCGTGATCTTCCCGCCGCGCTGGCTCGCCGCCGAAGATACGTTCCGCCCGCCGTGGTTCCATCGCAATGTCGCGAGCGAGTTCATGGGTCTCGTGCATGGCGTCTACGACGCGAAGGCCGAGGGCTTCGTGCCGGGTGGCGCGAGCCTGCACAACTGCATGACGGGCCACGGCCCCGACGCGGATACGTTCGAGAAGGCATCGCAGATCGATACGTCGGTGCCGAAGAAGGTTGGCGACACGATGGCCTTCATGTTCGAGACGCGCACGCTGATCCGGCCGACCCGTTTCGCGCTCGAAACCGCGCAATTGCAGGCGCATTACTACGAGTGCTGGCAAGGCCTCAAGAAACACTTCAATCCGGAGCAACGATGAACGCGGTAAACGATTTTCAGGCGACGCTCGATCCGTCGCGCAAAAGCTGGGTCGAGTCGGCCAACGATCCGGCCAGCGACTTCCCGATCCAGAACCTGCCGTTCGGCATTTTCAGCGACCGTGGCAACGACGTGCCGCGCGTGGGCGTCGCGATCGGCGACACGATCGTCGATCTCGCCGCGTTGCAGGCGGCGAGCCTGCTGAACGTACCCGCGCAGGGCGTGTTCGCGCGCGATGCGCTCAACGACTTCATCGCGCTTGGCCGCGAGGCGTGGCGTAGCGTGCGCATCCAGTTGAGCCAGTTGCTCGCGCGCGAGTGCGCCACCCTGCGCGACGATGCCGCGTTGCGCGCGAAGGCGCTCGTGAGCCAGGCCGAGGCGCGCCTCCATCTGCCGCTGCGGATTCCGGGCTACACCGATTTCTATTCGTCGAAGGAGCACGCGACCAACGTCGGTTCGATGTTTCGCGATCCGAAGAATGCGCTGCTGCCGAACTGGTCGGAGATGCCGATCGGCTACAACGGACGGGCGTCGTCGGTGGTCGTGAGCGGCACGCCGGTGCGGCGCCCGAACGGTCAACTGAAGCTGCCCGATCAGGAACGGCCGGTGTTCGGCGCATGCCGCAAGCTCGATATCGAACTCGAGATGGGCTTTATCGTCGGCGGCGGTAATGCGTTGGGGGAGCCGATTGCCTGCGAGGATGCCGAGGCGCATATCTTCGGCATGGTGCTGTTGAACGACTGGAGCGCGCGCGACATCCAGCAATGGGAATACGTGCCGCTCGGCCCGTTCAACTCGAAGACCTTCGCGACGACGCTCTCGCCGTGGATCGTCACGCTCGACGCGCTCGAACCGTTCCGCGTCGCGCAGCCGCAGCAGGAACCGCAGCCGCTCGACTATCTGCGGCACGACGGCCAGCATGCGTTCGATATCCATCTCGAAGTCACCTTGCGCGCGCAGCACGCGCGCGAGGCAAACACGATCTCGCGGACCAACTTCAGGCACATGTACTGGACGATGGCGCAACAGCTCGCGCATCACACGGTGTCGGGCTGCAATACGCGCGTCGGCGATCTGATGGGCTCGGGCACGATCAGCGGACCGACCGAGGATTCCTACGGCAGCCTGCTCGAACTGACGTGGAACGGCAAGAGGCCGCTCGAACTGAAGGAGGGCGGCACGCGCACGTTCATCGAGGATGGCGACGAGCTGACGCTGGCCGGATGGTGCCAGGGCGAGGGGTATCGCGTCGGGTTTGGCGTGTGCGCGGGCGAGATTCTGCCGGCGCTGCGCTGAGGCGCACGCCGCTCGCCGTCAGCCCGCCATCGCCATGCGCCGCTCGATCGACACCGACCACAGCGTGAGCAGTAGCGCACCGAACGAGGTCGCGACGCCGACCCACGGCAGCGTCGTGAGCGGTGCGCCCGCGCCGATCGCCATGCCGCCGAGCCAGGCGCCAGTCGCGTTGCCGAGATTGAAGGCGCCCTGGTTCAGCGTCGAGGCGAGGTTCGGCGCATGGCTCGCGCGGTCGACGATCAGCATCTGCAGCGGCGGCACGATCGCGAACGCGAGCACGCCCCACACGAAGACCGTCAGCATCGCCGGAATGCGCGCGTGCATCGTGCCCGCGAACACGCACAGGATCACGACGATCGCGAGCAGGAACGCGATCAGCGAGGGCAGCAGCCGCCAGTCGGCGAGCTTGCCGCCGAGCGTGCTGCCGACCGTCAGGCCGAGGCCGAACAGCAGCAGCACGAGCGTGACCGCGTGCGGCGTGAAGCCGGTCACGTCTTCGAGAATCGGCGTGATGTAGGTGAAGGTGGAAAACAGGCTGGCCGAGGCGAGCACGCTGATGCCGAGCACCATCAGCACCTGCGGGTTCTTCAACACGCTGAATTCGCGCACGAGGCTCGCCTTCTGCATCTCGATCTTCGCGGGCAGGCATACCGCGAGCGCGGCCGCCGCCAGCACGCCGATGCCGGTCACGGCCCAGAACGTCGCGCGCCAGCCGACCGCCTGGCCGAGCGCGGTGCCGAGCGGCACGCCAAGCACGTTGGCGAGCGTGAGGCCGGTGAACATCAGGGCGATGGCCTGCGCGCGGCGATTCGGCGCGACGAGCCCCGCCGCGACCACCGAGCCGATGCCGAAGAACGCGCCGTGACAGAACGCGGTGACGATGCGCGCGGCCATCAGCACCGCGTAGCCCGGCGCGACCGCGCACAGCAGATTGCCGACGATGAACACGCCGATCAGGCTCATCAGCGCTTTCTTGCGCGGCATATTGGCGACGGCGATCGCGACGATCGGCGCGCCGATCGTGACGCCGAGCGCATATGCCGACACGAGCATGCCCGCGGCCGGGATCGAGACGGACAGATCGCGCGCGACGTCGGGCAGCAGCCCCATGATGACGAACTCGGTGGTACCGATCCCAAAGGCGGCAACGGCAAGGGCAAGCAGGGGCAAAGGCATGATGACGGGATACGAGGCGTGAAGCGGCGCGCCGGATACGCGCCGGACGGCGGACGTTGTCGGGGCGAGAACGCCGGCGCCGGATCGGGTAAAACAGTAGGGGATTCTACCTAAGTCAAAACAGGCGTGCTCGCAGCTGGGACGGCTGTTGTTTTGTGCGGAATGTGCCGTAAAACAGGCTGTGGTTGCCAGGTTGCCAGGTTGCCAGGTTGCGGTTGTCCGGTTGTTGCCGTGCAGCGGCGAGTTCGCCTCATTATCGCCTTACTCTATCGCCTCATTGACCGTGACCGAACGTTTCCCCATGACACCCCGCCCCCGAGACAAAGCGCGCCGCGCCCGCGACACCTTCGGCGAACACCGCCTGATATCCGCCCGCGCCTTCGCGCCGCAGCGCCTCGGCGAGATCGTCGAGCGCACTGTTTTCCAATGCCGAGCGGCGGTCGGCCAGCAGGGCGGCCTGCGGCAACGCGGCAAGCTCGGCGGCCAGTTGCTCGGCCGCCGCGCGGGCCGTGCCGTGCGGCACCACGCGGTTGGCAAGACCGATCGCGAGCGCTTCGCGGGCATCGACCGCGCGGCCGGTCAGGATCAGATCGAGCGCGCGCGACAAGCCGATCAGCCGCGGCAGGCGGATCGTGCCGCCGTCGATCAGCGGAATCCCGACGCGCCGGCAGAACACGCCCAGCACCGCATCGTCCTCGACCACCCGCAGATCGCACATGGCCGCAAGCTCCAACCCGCCCGCCACCGCATGGCCCGCTATCGCCGCGATCACCGGCTTGCTGAAGTGCATGCGCGTCGGTCCCATCGGACCGGGGCCGCTGCCGTCGGCGCGCAGTTCGTTGCGGCGCGTATCGTCGCCAAGCGCGCTCAGGTCCGCGCCCGCGCAAAACGTGCCGCCCGCGCCGACCAGCACCGCCGCGCGCCATGCGGGCTCGGCCTCGAAGCACGCGAACGCGGCGCCGAGCGCCTGCGCGATCGGGCGGTCGACCGCGTTGCGCCGCGCGGGCCGGTCGAGCACGATCGTAGCGAGGTCTTTGTCCTCATTTGTCTCGATTCTCACGTGTTCATTGAAATGCCGAGTGGCTATCATCGTTATGTACCTTGTAGGTCGGGGCTTGCCCGTTGGTATGGGCGGCGTGGCGGCATGCTCATGCAGCGCGATTAATCCGGTAGGCTGTCATGTTTCTTTCACATCCGGCTCGTAGCGTGAGCGCTCTATTTATGCGCTGGCGGCCTTCCGCCAGCTTGCCGAGCCCGCCTTTGTCCTTGCCTTTGCCCACTTCATCATCAACTGATGCGCCGATCTCCGCCGAAACGGTCTGGATCGTGCCGCTAAGCGCGCATTCATGGTACGACCATGTGCGGCTCAAACGCGTGTTCGTCACCGACGGCACCCGCCACCAGGTGGTGCTCGTCGATCTTCGCAAGCTGCTCGTCTGCGCCGATCGCGACAACACCGACTATGTGCTCAAGCCGGTCGCCGAATGGCATACGGGCAAGGTGCGCGGGATTCGCGAGTTTCTCGATCCCGAGAGCCCGCGTATTCCGCAGATGCCCTACGTGACGATCACCACGCGCCGCGCGCCGGGGCTGCTCGGCTGGTTCGGTCTCGAACGCGAGGGCGTGGTGGCGTTCCGCAACGGCCAGCACCGCGCGCGCTATCTGGCCGAGGCCGGGGCGCGCTGGTGTCCGGTGGAAGTGCACGAGCGCGAGGCGGCGCTGCTGCGCGAGCTGTGCGGTGCGGCCGACGACGCCCGCACCGCGATTCGCGCGACCGGGCCGGACCGCGACCAAGGCGAGTAGCCCGGACGACCGGTTCGGGCGGGCCTGAAGTTCGCGTCTGAAGTTCCCACCTGACGTTCGCGCTTGCCTCTACTTCGCTGCTACCCCGCCGCTTGCACGACATTGCACGGCGTGCCGGCCTGCCATGCCGCGATATTCGCGAGCGTGGTCTGCGCGATCTCGTTCATCGCCTCGCGCGTGAAGAACGCCTGGTGCGCGGTGACGATCACGTTCGGGAACATCAGCAGACGCGCGAGCACGTCGTCCTGCAGCGGCAGATTCGAGTGGTCCTCGAAGAAGATGCCGCCTTCCTCTTCGTAGACGTCGAGCCCGAGATGGCCGAGCTGGCCGTCCTTCAACGCGCCGACCAGCGCGTTCGCCTCGACGAGCCCGCCGCGCCCGGTGTTGATCAGCATCGCGCCGCGCTTCATCTTCGCCAGCGCGGCGCCGTCGATCAGATGGTAGGTGGCCGGCAGCAGCGGGCAATGCAGACTGACGACGTCGGATTCGGCCAGCAGCGTGTCGAGCGGCACGTAGCGCGCACCGAGCGCGAGCAGGTCGGCAGCGGGCGTGCCCGGATCGTGCGCGAGCACCTGCATGCCGAAGCCCGCCATGATGCGCCCGAATACGCGGCCGATGATGCCCGTGCCGATCACGCCGACCGTTTTGCCGTGCAGATCGAAGCCGAGCAGCCCGTGCAGCGAGAAGTCGCCCTCGCGGGTGCGAGCGACCGCGCGCGGCAGGCGCCGGTTCAGCGCGAGGATCAGCCCGACCGCATGTTCGGCGACCGCATGCGGCGAGTAGGCCGGCACGCGCGCGACCAGCATGCCGAGCCGTTCGGCCGCCGCGAGGTCGACGTGATTGAAGCCCGCCGAGCGCAGCGCGATCATGCGCGTGCCGCCGGCATGAAGCCGTTCGAGCGTGGCGGCGTCGACCGTGTCGTTGACGAACGGGCAGACCACTTCGTAGCCCGCGGCGAGGACCGCGGTTTCGCGATCGAGATGGGATTCCTGGAAATGCAGCTCGTAGCCGTGCGCGGCATTGGCTTCGGTGAACGTGTCGCTATCGTATTGACGGCAGCTGAACAGGATCATGCGCATATCGGACTCCGAAGAAGACGTGTTCAGGCGTTTGTTTTCGCGAAATCGGCCCGCGTCGAAAACGAGATTGATAAGGTCGCGGAACTGCAATATTGCTTGAAAAGCATTCCGGACGAGGCCTGTTCAATCATGCCGAAAGAACTCGGCCAGTAGCGGATTATCTTTTCCACGATATTAGGCGACTTCGCGAGGAAGGAGCGACTGTCCGGCGTGCGGGAGATCGTTTCGGCTTGCCACACCGCAACGACGCTGCGCGATCTGGCAATTTTGCCGAGTCGTCGGCTATTCGCATCGCGACGACGTGCTCGACCGGCTGCTCGGCGAATTGCCGGGTGGTGTGAAGAAGGAACTGCACTAGCACGACGAGTCGGTCACGACCTAGCCCGGCAGGCTCAAGTTCATCGACCGGCTCGTCGCCGACAGCCGCATGATCGCGCTCAAGATGAAGTAACTGTACCGGCGCGCGGGCCGATACAGCACTGCCCAGGCATGCGTGCCGAAAAACTTGCGCAATCGCGCGGTTCGGTGAATGATCGGACGAACGGCCTCGCTGGCTTAACCGCCACGAGGCCGTTCGTTCCCTTGCGCCTGAATATTCACGTACCGATCATGCCGATTTCCTCATCCTCTACCGTTGCTTCGTCCGTCCCCTGTCCGGTTGTCGAATCGCTCGACGCCATCCTTCCCGAAGAACCGCTGCTGATGATGGGCGCCGGCCCCGTGCCGATTCCCGCCGCCGTCGCCAAGGCCAATGCGATCGTCATCAATCACCTCGGCGGCACGATGGCGAAGGTCGTGAACCAGGTGAAGACGATGGCGCGCTATGTGTTCCAGACGCAGTCGAAGTGGGTGCTCGGCGTCGCGGGACCGGGATCGGGCGCGATGGAGATGGCGATCTCCAATCTCGCGTGGGAAGGCACGCGCATGCTGTGCATCAAGAACGGCTTCTTCAGCGATCGCATGGCCGACATGGGCCGGCGCGTCGGCGCGCGCGTGAGCGTGCTCGAGGTCGCGGACCGCACGGTCGCGAGTCTCGAACAGGTGGCCGAGGCGATCCGCCGCGAGCGTCCCGAGGTCGTGACGGTCGTGCAGGGGGAAACCTCGAACACGGTGTGGAACCATCATCTGAAGGACATCGCCGCCATTGCGAAGGAAGCGGGCGCGCTCGTGATCGTCGACGCGGTTTGCACCTTGAGCACGATGCCGCTCGAAATGGACGCGTGGGGGATCGACGCGGTGATTACGGGCGGGCAGAAGGGGCTGTCGTCGATTCCGGGCGTCTCGCTGATCGCGTTTTCCGATGCGGCCTGGGCGCGCGTGAAAGGCCGCACGGTGCCGAATACGCACTGGTGCCTCGACGCGTCGCTCGCGGAAAACTTCTGGCACAACGCCGGTTATCACTACACGGCGCCGGTGTCGGGCGTGCTCGCCTTGCACGAGGCGTTGCGGCTCGTGTGCGCCGAGACGCTCGAAAAGCGCTTCGCGCGCCATCTGAAATGCTCGCTCGCGTTGCAGCAGGGCGTGACGGCAATGGGCCTGCAACTGTATGCGCCGGAAAATTGCCGGCTCAATTCGGTGGTCGGCATCGAGGTGCCGGACGGCCTGAGTCCCGCCGACGTGTGCGCGCATATCTCGCGGCAGCATCAGGTGGAAATCTCCGGCTCGTTCGGTTTGCCGATCGTGCGCATCGGGCAGATGGGCGAGCAGTGCCGCGAACACAATCTGTTCCGCACGGTGCATGCGCTCGGCCGCACGATGGTCGATCTCGGCGTCAAGGTCGATTTGCCGGCGGGCGTGGCGGCGTTGGAGCGGGGGGTGTCGGGGGGACGCTAGGGGGCGCTAAAGGAGCGTCACGGTCGGCCGGGTTTCTCCCGGCTGTATCGCGGGCGCTTGCCGATGCGGCGTGCGCGGCGATGGCGGCCTTCGTGTTCCGCAGGTCCTTCGCATTCGAGAGGCTTATGCGCGCCCTCTCGAAGGCAGCGACTCGTACACGTCGCGAATGCGCCGATAGTGAACGTCGGCGGAGAATTGCTGCTCGGCTTTACGGCGCGCGGCGCGGCCCATATCGTTGCGGCCGCGCTGTGCCCAGATTTTTTCCACGTAGTGCTTGAGCGACGGCACGTCGCGCGGCTCGAATACGTAGCCGTCTTCACCGTGTTCGATCAGTTCCGGTATGCCGCCGATGTTCGACCCGATGACCGGCCGGCCGCATGAAAAACTTTCGAGGATCGAGATCGGGCAATTCTCGTAGGCTTCGGCCGGCAGAATGGCCGCGGCGCTTCCGCCGACGAGCGAGTACAGTTCGCTCCCGCTTTTGAATCCGGTGAAACGGATGTTGGGGCTGGCCGCCGCGAGTGCTCGCGCGTCGGCAAGAAAACTGCCTTCCCCGACGATGACGAGAGGCACGTCCGGCAATTGCCGGAATGCTTCGATCAGCGTGCCGATGCCTTTCGAGCGCTCGATTCTGCCGAAATAAACCATATAGCGGCCGGCTTCGGACTGCGGTACGAATTGTTCGAGATGAACGAAATTCGGCACGACCGTGATCCTGTTCGCATCGATTCCGTTGGCCTGCATTTTCGCGGCGAAGAATCGGCTCACCGCGACGAAGCGATCGATCGCATCCACGCTGCCGAGCCAGCGCGAAACGTAGGCTTCGGATGTCGAGATCGCGCTGCGCAGATAGGAGCCGCGATTGCACCGATGTACCAGCGCATGCCAGTAGTCGCGCCCATGGCAAAGCTCGCATGGCTTGCCGTCGCGGCTGCACGTATAGACCGGGCAGATCAGCTTGTAGTCATGGACCGTTTGCACGATGGGAATGCCGGCGTCCTTCAACACGGGAAGAATCGATCCCGTGAGCTTTCCATAATAGATATGCAGATGGGCTACGTCGAATTGCCGCACCGAAAGAAGCGAGCGGAGATTGCGCTTCGCCGCCTGCGAATAATGGAAACGGGCGACATCCATCACCGACGGCGCTTCGAAATCCGCTGCTGCCGGAAAGAACTTCGACCACTCGGAAGGCAGGTCCTTTTCGCTACGCGCGCAGAAGGGCACAACCCCATGGCCGCGCTGCGCGAGCAGTTCGCCGAGGGACAGAAAGTAGCTGTCCGAGCCGCCTTTGATAAAGAAATTCTGCGAGACGTTCAGGATGGTCGAGGGTATCGTCATGGTCGAAGCGTTTTCTGGTGCGGGCGAGGTATTGCGGTAGCGCGCCGGTCCTCAGTCGGATAGATAGCGCTCCGAACTCTCGATATGCCGCGAAAACATGCCGGCCAGAAAGTAGAAAAGCGACATCACGAGGAAGTTGTTCACGATGTTGTCGGAAAAGAAATAGATGAACAGGAAGATCGCGGGTATGGACAGGAAGCGGATTCCCATCCGCCTGACGATCAGAACGTTCATCGCGATGAAGCAGGCCAGCATGCCCGGTCCGAGTTCGAAGAAGAACCGGATGTAGTCGTTGTGCGGAAGCAGCTTGAGATCGGTCAAACGCAAACTGCTCGTGACGCCAAAGCCGAACAGTTGCTGCGTGAGCGAGCCGTCGGCGTAGAGCGTGAACAGATTGATCCAGTGCTTGAGCCGGAAGATCAGCGAAATGTCGCTGGTGCCGACCGCTTCGTAGATCTCCTCGTAGCTCATCGCGCCGAGTCCCCAGAGTCCTCCTGCCTGATCCATCACACGGGACAGCGACGTGAAAGCGACGGTGGCGCGCGTCACGACCTCCAGCTCGCTGCCGAACAGCATCACGAACGCAGCGGCAAGCGAGCCCAGCAAGACAATCCGCAGCACGTTGAAGCCGAGATAGACCAGGTAGAGCGCGAGCAGAATCGCCAGCATCGCGCCCAGCGTCTTGAAGGCGATCGCGCAGGCGAGCAGATAGAGCGTGACGATCCAGTGGCGGGCGCCGCCTAGCATCAGCGTCCACGAACTGACGACGGCAAACAGAATGGCGTTGTTGCGATTGGCGAAGAACGAGAGCGAGATTTCGTCGAGCGGATCGAAGCTCGAACCGCCGTACAGATCCCGCAACGAGAACGCGACGGGCAGTGCGACGAACAGGACGACCATCAGCCTGCCGGGTGCGCGTTCGAGAAAGTCTGCTTCGGTCGTGGTGCCGGCGAGGAAGAACAGGAAAATCGCCAATATTTTCAGGCTTTCGCCGATGTTTTCCTGCCCCGCGTTCAACGTCAGGTTTCCTAGTGAAAAGAACGCGGTGAATCCCAGCAGAATCGTGCAGGTGCGATCGAGCTGATGGATTCTTGTCGCCAGCAGTATGCCGATGTACAGCACGAAGGCGATCGCATAAGCGTCGGAGGCGAGCTTGAGCGCGTCGCTGCCGCCCGAGAGCGACCATATCAGCAGGATGAGGACGTAGCCGAACTCCCAGCGCAGCAGCGACAGATATGAAAAACGCTGGCTCGAATGAGTCAGCCCGGCGGCCGCGTGCAGATCCATCCGGTTTTCGCTGGAATCGTAGGGCGTCGTCATGCCGGCCGGCCTGTCAGGATGTGCCGGCCGGCATTGCGCGAAAAGGCGCGCAAGGCGAACCAGAGATGATCGAGCCGGCTACGATGGCGCACATTGAGTACACAGGCGGCGACCTGGAAGAACAGCAACGTGTAGCGGCAGAGGTCGGCGCGCCGTTCGAGACGTGGCCACAGGAAGTTCCTCAGCCGCTCGGGATCGATCGCCGCCCCCGCCTCCGACCAGTTGAGAAGGGCGACGGCCAGATGGGCGCGCCG
>Ga0153951_1000740_pt1 | contig 11979 bp, 11 predicted proteins | sample TSNJ035MetaG_FD_102278 | JGI IMG/M metagenome (GOLD analysis project Ga0153951, IMG submission 102278) | Attine ant fungus gardens microbial communities from New Jersey, USA - TSNJ035 MetaG | ecosystem: Host-associated > Fungi > Mycelium > Unclassified | place: USA: New Jersey, Wharton State...
CTTCTTCTGCGCAATGCCACATCATTTCCCTTTCGACAAAGCTCGCTATACATATCCATCGCTATCGTTCACTGTATATCCATTGCACACCGTGATTCCCTTGACCTAGATAGACTATGAATCCCTCAACGTTTAGAACACGCATTCTTACAGTGGCCGTGTTTTTATCCAATGAGATTCTCTTGTTATCACTATTTACTATAAAATTTCTTTCTTGAGCACTTTGAGACATCCTACATGTAAGAAAAACCCTTATTTGAGACTTTCCAATGAAACTTAATCCAGACGGAAGAAGCATGACAGATATAATCCTATCAGGATATATAGGGTGGGTGAATGTCAGGGGACCGCCGACTCCACAAAAATTATTAAGAATTATTGTACAGTACAATCCTGACGAAAATTAGTAAAGTATTATTTTTGAGTGCAGCATGGGGTAAAATTTTCAAAAAAAAATTTGAAGAAACCCTTGCCGTCATAGATCGTGATTTTACGTGATGTCAACAATATCAAACTCTCAGAGGACTCTCAGAAGATGGTGACGATCCAGCAGGAGATTGAATAACACATAGACTATGACCAAAATATGACACCGAGATACGGGCAAGGTCCCGGTATATATTCATTAATGGGAATCGCAGTGAGCAAAAATATGCTCTTTTGATGGAAACACAGGTATCTAAAATACATTAATCCAAATTCAAACGTCACCCTCCTAACGGAAGAAAAAGACAATAGTGAGTGCAAATAATGACGTTTTTGTTCACGTTTCGCTAGAAGGGCTAACTTCTCGATTTAATGCTTGTTCACGGTGCTTCCTGAGGAGACGGTCTAGAGCCTCCTTCTGACCGACGGCAAGTTCACCGGACTGAATACCAGAGTGGTAGACGCGGAGGAGAGAGTCAACATCGTCCATTGACTGTGTTCGCACGTCGGCAAGCTCCTTAATCTTGGCGGTAGCGTCCTTAATCTACGGAAACCAAAGCGTGAGCAAGCATCCCTGAGCCAACTAAGTGGAACCAACGCTTACCTCCTCGTCTGTCAATTGTAGCCCGAGTTGTTCAACACGAGACTTGACGGCGTTCCATCCAGTCAACCGATGACTACAAGACAGAGAATCAGATATTCTGAATGAAAAACGAGTATCGGAGCACAAACCCAATAGACACGTAACGCGTGAGGCCGAAGTCCTCAGGCTTGAGGATCTCATAAGTACTGGGGTTATTTAGGATGGCTTTGGCATGAATGCCAGCTTTATGGGTGAATGCACAATAACCACTGAGAAGCGAAAAAATGTGTCAGCTTTTGAGTTGAAAAATGTATAGTAAAACATGAAGTCAGATGAGATGAGATACATACGTAACCGGGTTCATGAAAGGAACATTGACCTCGACGGCTTCAGCAACGAGATTCTCTATCTCTCGTAGCATATGCAGGTTATACTTAGACTTGACGTATTCGGGGTTTGCTGCATAAAGACAAGCAACGAGACCACCGAGGGGAGTTATACCTACACGTTCACCGATACCAAGAATGGCTACAAATCCATGAGGAAACGGGCTAACAACTTGGCGACACTTGACATACAGGTATCGATGTGAGTAGCACCAGCCTCGAGTGCACAATAAGCGTTCGCGATGGCTGCATAAGATTAGGAGATACGCAGGTTAAATGCCAAGATTAACGTACCCATCCCGGTGTCATTATGAAGATGAATTTCGATGTCACACCCAACAACGCCTCTCAGTGTCCTGACAAGATCATAGACCTGTCGAGGATTGGCACAACCAACTGTGTCGGCAATACCAACACGGTTCACACCAATCTTATCAACGGTTTGATAAATAGACAACAAATCAACAAGGTCAGAACGGAACGAATCCTCCGACGAGAAGCGAACTTCGATTCCCTTGGACTTGACAAACTCGATGACCTCAATAGCCGTCTTAGTAATGTACGTCATGTCCTTGCCATGTGAGAATTCACGGAGGAATGATGATGTACCAATCACAACGTCAACACCATCAACACCTATAAACAGAATCAACTGGAAAAATAGATCTCCGGAAAATTTTGTGCGTACCAGTTTCGACGGCAATACGAGCATCGTCCATATGACAACGAATATGTGTCAAAATCTTGGCCTTCAAACCAAGCTTACAGATCGCCTCACAATCTAGTCTTGACTGCTCAGAGGCAGCAGGAGACGTTAATTCTATATATTCAACACCAAATGCATCAAGCGCCTTGGCAATAGCAATCTTGGTCTTGGTATCAAAAAAAGCATTGGCAAACTGTTCTCCCTCTTATATCAAAAAATACAGTGGTAACAATGAGCTTAACGATAAAGCATCTCTAGAATAAATCATACCTCGTAGAGTGGATTCTATAATGTTGAAATTACAGATGTTGGAAAGGAAATCAGAGGCTCGAGGTGCATATGGGTTTTGACGTTGCTGCTCAAGATGAGCACGGTTGACAGAGGAAGTACCACGCTTCTGGATGCCATTAGGCTTGATGTCAACTGCAATCAAGTTTTCGGAGTCAGTGTTGAGGGCATCGCCGTTCTGATGAGGGCACATTTTTGAGGAGAGAAGAGATAAGTAAGAAGAAAAGATTAAGATTAAGATTTACAATAATTTGTGCTAATGAGTCACTTAAATCACATCACGTGTGAGTCGGCCGAATACATTGATTGAGTATCACGTGACTTATCTAACCAAGATGGCGGCACAGCCATAGAAACTCAACAACCTACTACGATTTGCCAACGCCAGAGCCAGATTTTCTATCTTCTAAAACCTCCTCGCTTTTTTACCCTATGTGCTACTGTTGAAAACTAAAGCATTTAAAGCCAGTATGGCAGCATACCGCTTGCTAGCATGTCTTATGTTGGGGTGACGACTCGTCACGTCGATATTACTGATCCTGTGTTACTTCACCCCTCATACAACCGACGAAAACTGCTTTGGTCCTCCTGAAGAGCTGAACTAATCCTTTGCTCAAAATCTCCAAGTTCGCTGCTATCATCAAGGAACGGGTGCCCAGTGCGATCGTCATCGTGGACAATGATAAGTCCATATCTACAAAGGCCGATGCTACGAAATATCTGAGCGGATATCATGACATCATGGCTGGGGTCGTAACTTGCATATTGCGAAGGTGATTTTGTTACGTCGGGATGTGAGCGCGATGTTGTCAAAACTAGCAAATTGCATTCACAATCAATGCAGTCGGAAATGGACTCTCGCCTATCGATTACTACTTACTCCTCTGTGGCATTAAGACGCCTGCACTTTACATGGATCGCCAACAAACTACTTGAGCTCTCGTCGCCAAATATCTACACTCCCTCAGGTTTTATGTCAATTATCCTGGTCTTGATGGACACTCTGGAAGAGAAATTCACGCACGGATTGCAGACGGAAATGGTGCAGTGTTGAGCTTTAAAACTGGGAACAAATCACTCAGCGAAAATATTGTTGCCGGTACACGCCTTTGGGGAATCAGCGTCAGTTTTGGCTGCGTCAACGGCCTAACCGGTATGCCTCGCGTCATGTCGTGAGTGGCCTACTGCACTCAGGTTCATAAAACCTTGTCATTGATGATAACGTAGTAGTCAACTCGAGCGCTTTGTTGACAATTGGAAAGGGATCAATAAAAAACGTAGGAGATATCAGATAGAAAAAAATGGAACCTCGCGTGCCGCACCTCACCAACAGATCGGAAGGCACGTCAATTTGCATAAATAAATGGTAATGGCGCTGCTATATCAAGTTCTGAGTCCATACAGCGTGTTACTTGAGCTGCAGAAACGTTGTTTAGCCGACGGAGATGGCTGTTACCTCTCCCTTGACTCAGCCTCCGCCTTCGTGACGTCCCTCAGTACGCAGTGACTGCCTCATCTTTGTTTGGTTCTTCACTGTCTCCCTGGCTCCTTGAGAGATATGCGGAAGTAACCTAGTTCTCGCACCTGAGCTGAATGTCGAACGCCGCACCCATCTCTTATGGACTCAAGAGCATATTCAATCCTCCTCAGGCTCCTTCACTCCACGCATAAGTCGGTAATGCAAACTATAGAATCGTGTTTGTACCAATTTTCATCAGTTGAATGGGTTGGCTTCATTGCTGGTTATACAAAATTATTTCTTCATCCCGAAGGCCAAGGGTTCAGCGTGCCCTGTGTCGGGAAGCACTCGGTTATGATTTTGTCAAGTATCTGGAGTTGAGGTGAAGGGAACCAGCAAGCAAGATTTGCCAGCGCTACTCTGCATTCCACCCTCTGCTTGCAGTTGAACCATGCAACTGACATTATCTGACCTCTTTTTCTTTGCACTTTGATATGGTTGGACTGTTGTGATCAAGTGTATATTCCCTGGGATTCCTCACCTGCGTACTCACCCAATGGAAAACTCTTTGCATGTTGGTCTGACGAATGTCCGAGTCTGGGACACATGAACTGGCCAACTCGTTTCTAAGTTTCCAAAGTCCCAGGTGTATGAAATTGCCCTCTCACCTGCTCTGATTGACCATTCCCTTGCCGACAGACTCATTGCTCTTAGATGTACACATGAGAACGCAATACGCCTCTTTGATGCCTGTGACGGTCATCTGTACGGTCAAATTTTGGGTCAAGAAAATACACATATGGTATCTACATGAGATGGAACAGCGTTGGCATACTATTTCGACAACATCGGTCTGAGAACATGTGAAATAGTAGACCTCTCAACTGAGTATCAATATTCCACTCATGAGTATGAGCTCATGCTGCAAGGCATGAGGGATGGATGGATGATGGGTCAAGACGATGAGCCACTGTTTTGGGTTTCAGTTGAGCACAGGAAAGATGTGTGTGTACCACCGTGCAGAGTGGTGTTTGAGGCGCCCCTAGTCACAACAATCCTGGACTTCTCTAATTCAAGATTCGGCAGAAGATGGACGGAATGCATTGACAAAGAGTGGTTGAGGGAACTCGAGAAAAAGGAGAAGGAGGAAGGAAACCTGTTGGAGTAAGGAACCAAGGTGTCCTCAGTCGAAATACTTTAGGTGTTTAAATGAATAGGCAAATTGGATCGAAGTACGACTTCCGCAGAGCTCGCTGCTCTACCCAAGTTTTTGATGTCTCAAGATGTGTTAACTTCCACTATGAATAGGATATTGACGACCTACCCTGAGATGCTATCACTCCACTCAGTGCTGGCAAACACCCAGCAAATCTTGATCAACGACTCACACTCACAGCTGCCTTGCTCCAGGATCCTTTGAGTCAAATCTCTGATCTACAAAAATATGCATGTTATGCCAGTTTGGCATTCCTTTACCTGTACATGAGCCTCAGTAAGAGCGAGGAACGGTGAGTTCATCTAGTATTTGTATCTCTTTGATACCACGGGGCTAAGATAATGGAATCTCTCCCTTTCCTTGACTATATTCTTCCGCTTCTCCCTACTCATTCTGCCGTGCATGGACCGGCTGACCGAAAAAAATAGTCTTGCATTCAATTTCAGTGCACGCGCAACCCTTCCCGTAGGCGCAGGCCTAGGCTCCTCTGCGTCGTTCTCTGTTTGTGCGGCTACCGCAGTCCTCCTCCTCCTCAGACATATCAACATTCCGAAACCCCCAGCATCGTCAGATCCCTCTACTGGCTATATTCACGTCTCTCACCAAGGTCGGCGCGCTCTTCCTTAAGCACTTGCTCAAGACGTCAATCATTGGACATCTATGTCGGAGAAGACATTGCACGGAAACCCGAGTGGCGTTGATGATAGCATCGCTGTATTCGGTGGTGCATCAGCGTGCACTCGGTCTGGATTTGCGAAAAAGAGCGGAATGGAGGCCAGTGCAGGAGCTTGACATGATGATCTTCGCGCAGATTCAAGTCACTCAAGTTCTTACTCACGAACTCCAAAGTGCCCCGAGGCTCCCAAAAGCTAATGGCCAGAAGAAAGCTAAGGTGGGTCACCGCTATTCATGCGTCCCGGTGATAATGCTTGTTGCGTTACAGGAACCTAGACTCGTAAATGACATCTTTATCCAGGTTATCTCCGGCAAGGAGAGCACTAAGTGATCCAAAATTGTCTTACAAATCACTGCCTCGGGAACTGTCGTTACGTCGTCTTTCTACTGCACATCATGACGAAGCAGCTCACTCCTCGGCACAGCCATGTGTGTAAAGTCTTCCAGGCACTTATTAACGAAAAATCACTGTTAGTAAAATTTACCTATTCTCTTATCGGCTTACCTTAAGTAAGCGCTCTCCATTCCGTTCGCTCCACCTCCCGGAAACTATTCTAGCTCATGTATATAAGGCGCACCATCCGAGAATGCAGATAGTATCGCTTCTTCCTCTTACTATCATAAGACAGTGTATCTACAGGCTATTTAGGTGAGTAGCATGGTGTGATTCACCACTGCACTACGCTCTGTTGGCACCTTTCTACAATCACGGCCACTCCATGTTAAAAGATTACATCTGCAATGTTTGTCTAGTCATGTGAAAGTAATATTTCCGTAATACCAACTTGAATACTGATACTGACCTAGTGAAAGGTTGGAGAGTTCTAGCGTGACCAAGCATTCCCATCACTTATCTCACACAAGCAATCTTTCATCCCTTCTTGAGAGAATTCAATGGAAAATTATAGTGTAAATGACAAAAGTTGGCATGAATCAATTGACAAAACACATTCAGTCTCTGATTGTTCATAAAATGCCACCATTGATATAACCTGAAGGCCCCAATGCCTACTCAATCAAGCTGGAGTTCCGAATCAGGGCTTCAGCCTTCTCCGAGCGCGGCGTGATTCTACATGCAAAGGGAACAGGGTATCTACGGCAACTATGAGCCGGCACATAATTGAAGGAGAGGCAAAACTTACGAAACCAGTCCATCCATCATTTCAGGCTTGATCTCAAGTTCTTCCCCATCATCACCCAAACCAGGTCGGATATCGTAGACGGTCAATAGATGACATATAAGAATAAACAGGAAGTTCTCAGAAAAGAACCTCCCGGGGCAAATCCTCCTTCCATACCCAAACGTCGCAACCATAGGATCCCATACTGTAGGGTCAATCTTCCCATTTTTCATGAATCGATCAGGGTTATACAAAAGTGGGTCTTTGTAGGTCTTTGTATCATGCAGGATTGACCTAAAAGATGCTTGAGTCGATGACCTTACGGAGCGGAGGGAAAGGATGGACGAACCAAGAGTTTCCGATGACGATAGTCCCTTTGGGGATGCAATACCCATTGTATTCATCTGCCTCTGTTGCCATATGAGGTGCAGCTGGATCAGGTTGAAGCTGTCAAGGTTGGAATGGTTCCGCAATTCATTTATGCATACCCAATGGAGCGACAGGTTGCCATCTCAGCGACTCTTTAATCATGGCATTTATATGTGGGAGGTTCGGCCTATCGCTGAAGTCGGGAAGCCGGCTGCCAAGAACCCTGTCAAGCTCTTCCTGCGCCTTTTTCTGAACCTGAGGATAGAGTACCAGTGCCATGAAAAACGACTGGATTGTTGAAACCGCCTAGTTTAACCATATATATTGGAGGTCGACGATTCAAAACTGCTCTGACTCACTGTATCTGCCCCGCCTATACCAAGATTCGTAAGTTTGGCTTGATAAAATCTAGTTATAGCTCACCAGCAAAAGCAGCTGCACATGTATTGCGAGCCAGTCTCTCCTCGCTTGTGAAATTAGGTGAAGTTTCATCCTGTAGCTTCTCGATGAAACTGGCTGCGATAGAAGGTTGAGCTGTACCCTCTTTCTGTTTCAGATATTAAGAGTTCTGTGTTATCCATCGGGGAAAAAACATCATACCAATTGCTCCTTGACCCTGTTCCAAGGTATATGGACAAGACTTTCTCCAACCTTGCGCCAATATTTGGCCTTTCTTTTCCATCCGGCACCGGGGAACCATGCAGGGATGAATTTCATCCAAGGGAATAAATCAACGAGGAATGCGCCTGGTTTCCCTGCTTCTGAAACAGCTGCAACCACAATTTCAGTTGTCTCAATCAGATTGAAGCTATCGCCTTCTAGTATGTCCAATCCGTAAGTCAGTTTGAGTGCAGTCGAAGAGAATGTGCTGGTATATGTAAAGATAAATCAAATCTGGACATCTCAGTGGTGTACGCTTACTGTCGGATGTGGAGCACAAAATCATCTGGAGACTTGAGCAGGTGACGAAGAAAGGCTCGGGTCGCGGAGACTTGAGCTGAATAATAATTGTGGACGATGTTTGGATGGAAATGTTCATGGAGCGAACGTCGGTGATCCCTCCACTCCAACCCGTATCGAAGGAAGGCCGTTTCCCACGTGTAATCCATCCTGGTCCCTGGTGAACACAACTAACTATTGATACAGAGAGGTAACCGACACTTCATTCAACATGGGGAGACGCGGGCGGTCAGAGTAATTTGATGAACGTTTTTCGAATATATCATAGGCCCTTTCTGCACTCCCGAGAAGAAGAAATGGCTGCCCAAGTAGCTTAAAAAATACCATGTCTCCTGCAGATTCCATATGATAAATGTATAAATATTCACTTCAGACAGAATATACCATATATCTTGAACCATTTATCAAATACTTCCCAAGGCTTGTAGGTAGGCATGTCAAGAAGATTTCCAATGACTGGGTAACCTCTGGGACCAGGCGGTAAAGGTAGTCTACTTGGGGAGCTTGCATGTTTCCGGAGCAACAAAGAGAGCCACCAGCCTGTCATAAGGCCAACGCTCCATAGAGCAATCGCAGAATAAGAGAGAGTCATGTCGTGGCTTCGTATTTTCTTGGCCTTATATCTTGCAAGCCCAATTTAGTGTTCACTATATACTACTTTCAGGTGATCAGAGTCATTTCGGGAAAAGAAGTGATCAGGCGACCGACGTCAGATACAGTATGACATGTATTGAGCAGGCCAAAGATTCCTTATTTAGGATCTCTTCCTCAAACACGAATGGGTACTTCTTCACACATCATGGGCGACATGTGCTGTTGCAGATGAAGACACTATCAACGAGGAGATTTTACTCTCAGGAGTGGTCGAATCAAGCGGACGATAATCCGAGAAGATTGATATCTGTGGTCGTGATCGTATTCGAGTTCCGAAGCTACAAAGCAGGTTAGTGTTAAGATGGGGTAATAAGAAGCTGAAGCTCTGGGGATCCGAATATGATACTAGAGTTAGGCTGGTCGTGATCAAACTTATGCTGAGCTGTCTTAATTATTTATAGTTTCCTATGAGTGCTTTCATTATCAAGCATGACATGGCAAACAAAGGTACTGTGATGGACTGACGCAATAGACATGTCCAAGCTCATCATTCTATTGACTCTTCCATTCCATTGACGCCACCATTCTTCCGTTGCCTTCAATTGTCTCCACTCTGCCGACACCACCATTCTAGTTGACTCGTCATTGATATAATGCCACCTGTCACCCGGGCCATATGTTAACACCGAGGAATGTAGAGCAGACTTCTATAGAGACCAGTTTCACTATTCTCCCTCAGTCATCTACTCGATTCCGAGACGTCTGAGGTGAGACAATGCTTTCTTGTATCATAATCTTTGCTTACTGTAAATTGTAGATATTAACTGAATAAAAAAAGGTTTGGAATCAACTGACGCAGTGAGTGCCTAGAGGCAATCTCGTGCCTTGCCGACAGTGAATTGATTTCATGTTCCCAGGCTTAATTTCTCAACCTCATAGCAAACCAGAGTGGAGCACAGAGTTGTAAACACCAGAAAAAACCTCATTCACTTAACGGTAAGTGTTGAAAGACACTTGATAAATTCCTACGTTATTGAATAATGGGACTGATTGTTGTTTACAAAATTATTTTATGTGTGACTCTTGAGCTATACTCCATCATAATTCAAATCAAGTCTTCTTCATACCCCTTCTTGGACAGTCGACAGCCCCTTCTTTCCGTTAATTTTGAACTCGGATATCAATCTTTCACCCATAAAACCTTTCTCAAAGAAAGCACTTAGCCCGGCTCTTCTCCGGGCTGCTATGAGCTATCCCGCAGTCAATTCAATGAACTCGTGTTTCTTTCGGCCTTCCAAAGAAAGCTTCCTGGCTCTGCGGCATAGTTACCGACCTCCAGATCTCATGAAGTTAATAATTGTCTTCGTTCTTTATGGATGTGGGAAATTATTACATTTTGGATGAGTGGAGATGCGAAGCATTTTTCACTTTGTAAACATCAAGAAGTCAAAATGATAGGGAATTTTGCTGCTTGGAGACACCAGGTGAGTCTCTCACGTTAGTGAGCCATGCTGCTGCTGACTTTTGAGCGAAGGCTGATCAACTAAGAATGCCGTATAGATATTTCTCGGCTGATGTTATGGACAATGGGCTAAACATGGTTCGTTTTAGAAGACCTATCTACTATGCAGTACCAGGTATATATACTAGCAAGGACAAGAATCTGAGACGGGAGTATCTCAGTTGAAGGGGTATATACGGAAGGTTTCATTTTAATGGATCCAGATGTTCGGGTGCGTTAGTTCGTTCTTTACTGCAATCTTTGAGATACCGTTCCGGTACAGTTGCACGTATGGCTTCTTCTATCTCTTATTGGTCATATGTCCTTATTTTTTTGATTCAGTATTTCTATTCCGCAACAAGCAAGCTAGTTCCCAGACAGAGGTCTCAAACAGGGCCCTGCATCAGGGATGTAACTATGGAAGTCGAAGGAGTAAGGTGATGCGCCCTTGGTTGATATATAGTAATCAAGTAACAAGATAAGTTAGGATGCTGACACCTGTCAAGCAGCTCAACTCAGCCTGATAGACACAGAACCAAGCCGTGTAATCAATTGTTGACATAAAAAAAAAGATACAGAACTGAGTATTATTAGATCTACATCAGTACAGATAATGTCCAAATGAAAAGAGAAATTCACTGATCAGTGATGATCAGCAATAATGATGTGAGAGGAAGTCAGAAACAAAATAGGGTAGAAACACCATAAAAATTGATTCTCAACAGTTAGTACTTTGTAGAATAGCTAAAGAGCTTGTACCCGGTTTGTAGTACTTATTTCTCCAAACAGTGAGCTGTAGCATATTGTAATATGCAGAGCAATGGCCCCCAGCAGTCATGAATACCCATGTTTTGATGAGAGAGAAATGTTCACATGGTGTACTTCTTTGTTTCCTTCTTCTGTTTCTCGCCTATGAAGCTGCTGCCTTTCTGTCGATGTCGCTTGTTTGGTTTGGTTTCATACTGTACGAAAAATGGTGTAAATCAGTCATTTGACGACAGCAATCCTCATAGGCTCAGCCTCAATACCCGGTGTACCGGATAGAATTGGATTTCGTTTCTTCATACTCTTTTCATGTCTAGAGATCATTCTATCTGACTTGGCTCATGCTGCCTCCCTCCTCAGTCAAGTGAGAGAGTATTTACAACACCTCGTTTCCGGTCATCTCACGACCTTGCAGATTGAATATACCTCCTTCAAACAACGAATTCTGGTCGCATATGCGGGCTATGATGCGGGTCCAAATTCAATCTCACATCAGGCTGCGAATGATGGCTTGGACCACAGTTGCATCATTTCCTCAAGCCACTCCCCAAAATTTACTCCCAAGACCAAATCATCAAAGGCTTCCTTGTTTTTTTGGAAATTGAGAATTTGATGAAGATTCCATCTGGGTGCACGCAAAAGGCACTTGCCTCCTCTTCAACATTGCTCAATTCTTTCATAGTGGAACAAATGTGCCTAATGTACCAGCGTTGTGATCGATTTAAATCCTGTCTCTTCTGTTTACCACCAACACATCTTCAGGGAATCACTCCTTAATTATCTGCAGAAACATTCAAGTCTTTCATGATGATGCTGCAGATCGTTTTTCCTGGTTTTTGGCCAAGTTGACCTCAAGCTTAGATGGACAGCTATCTGTAAATGACACAAAACTAGGAGCTGAAGAGGTAGAAGGGGTTAGTTTACAAGGCC
>Ga0153951_1000742_pt1 | contig 11975 bp, 14 predicted proteins | sample TSNJ035MetaG_FD_102278 | JGI IMG/M metagenome (GOLD analysis project Ga0153951, IMG submission 102278) | Attine ant fungus gardens microbial communities from New Jersey, USA - TSNJ035 MetaG | ecosystem: Host-associated > Fungi > Mycelium > Unclassified | place: USA: New Jersey, Wharton State...
GTCTGTTATCTTGTAAAAGGTTGTCTAAGCAACTACTATTTCTTGTCTCTAAGAAAAGTAGAGTATAGATATAAAAACTCATTTACCAACTCAACCTCTTACCAAAATCATCCCTTTCACACTCAAAAAAATTGCATCCAACAATTTCAAAAGTTTCTGGGATAAAGACAAGGGCCAAGAAGGCACTGTCCTCACTCTTTACTCTGAGAAGTATATTAGAAATTACAAATTTTTGAGACTCAATTAACATAAAAAGAAAACTGAACACCAATCCTCCCTTACTGCTCTTCTATACAACCTTGCTATTTAAACTCTTCTAACTTTTCCTTTTAAAATGGCATACTAACTTGTTGATTGGTTATCTAGGCTTCATACTCATCTAAGTCCATTCTAGATTCAAAGTATATAGCACTCCAGAATATAACCAAAGTTCCTGAGTCCTAGAGTATAACCTCTAAACAGTCTGTCTTTAATCAATCTAATACTAGTCTATTATATTTGTTTCTCAAAGTGTGTACTAATTGGTAAATAACAATTTTATTCTTTGTGTAGTTTTTTTTCTTGCATACATTGCTTATTTGTATTTTTCAGAGTCACAGTTTCTTTTATGTAGAGTTGGATACTTGTATTCCAATCATACAGTTTTCATTGTAACAAGATAAGATGTCACTTCTAAGATACTTATAACAATTTTTTTCAATTTCTTATACTGAATTCTTTCAGAGCAGACAATGATATAAAATTAAAAAAGAAACAAAACAACTGACTATTGCTCCTTGACTCCTTCCATATACAAATTCTCTATCTCTATCACCTCTGTCCTAGAACTATCTATCTCCATTCTCTCTTCTGTTTTTCTTTTTTTCTTTCCCTGTTTCTGTTTTTTCCCTCACTATCTCTGTCTACATAATCAACTTACTTTCTAACCTTCTTGAACCTTTGTCTACTCTGTCCAACTTATCTCTAACCTGATTGACTGTCTCTACCAAATGTTCTACTTGAACCACCAATTATTCTAACAAAGATTCCATCTGAAGTTTTTACTCCTTGTCTAATGCTTGCTTATTTGCTGCCATTCTCATGTGTTTGGATATCTGTTTTTCATCTGCCTTCCTTCTAGATTTCTCAAAAGACAAATAACATGCTACTCTGGCCTTAGCACAAGATTGACAGGCAGTTGATTTCCTGTACTAAGTTAAGTAGTAGTTAAGGAATAAAGAAATACTCATGTTAATTCCTAAAGCTTGCAAGGTGTTCTGTACTGATAGCAATACAGACATAGAGTATAGCTGCCCATTACATTCCCTTCTCTAAACTCTGTCTCCAATTCCTTTTGTTGCTGTTGCTGGACTGGACTCTCCATTGGTAAAAGTTCCACCCAATACTTCTTGGAAAGCACTAGTGATCTAATTAGCATTATGTTCTTGAAATTGTCGTAGAATGAAGTACAAAGAATCTTTTGCTTTTGAAGATTTTTCATAACAATTTTACCCTTGATTCTGGTAACAATATCCTGTTACTGTGCCTTTAATTGGTGGAAATGATCATTAAGAAGTTTAGCAGTCAATGTATAAGAGACTTTCTCTTACTTTTCTTTTTCTTTATGAAGGCAATTTTGCTTCTTCTGTTCTTGTTGGAGCTGGAGTTGCTCTGTGAGTTTATTCTGGTATTTTTTTTCTACTATATGAGCTTGTCTTTGCTGCAGTTGTTTGGTAGCTTTCTTCTTCTCTTGTTGTTAAAGCTTATTACAATAACAAAGCCTCTCTTGTTTGTAGACCTCATCATTGAAAAGAATAAGGTCAGTACTGGTAATAGTGTCAACAACATCAATAGTAATTGGAGTGTCTATATTGGTGGATATGATGATGATTGAGGATTAAGAATGAAAAAATTTGGTAAAATTCTTTTATTTATTTGATCAGGTAATAATTGAATTGCTTATACATTAGAGCTTTGAGAGCTCAGTCTTGAGGGAGGAGTACTGTTATATACTGGATTTTTGGTTATAATTAGTATTATTTATTTTCTTTTTCTTATTATTATTATTATTTATCTTCTACTTAATTTGGAGTAGAAGTATAATGTCTTAGACTAGGAGAAGTATTATATTTTAGACTGGCTCTTTTCTGTTTTAGCTAGGGTATATATATAGGGTAGATACATGGTAGTCACCTAGTCTACAAATTAACATTTATTTATCCTTTGTCTATATTCTTTTTCTTCTTCTATATACTTTTTAAACTTAGACTTCAAACTTTTGCTTGATATCTAATAACATCTTCTCATCTCTGAAATTAAAAATCACTTGTGATAAAAGATTGAAGTGCAATATATATGTTGAAGCCAAGATCATTCCCTCTCATTATCTCCAAAATTCTACTCTAAGATATATATATCTCAGAGTATAAGTATATTTCTTTTCTATACTATTTAGTACCTCTTCTTTGTGATTTACACTATCTTAGAGTTATTCTATTAGCCAATTACTACTCTGCTCTCTATTCCTGACAAGGACATATTGCAGCTATATGCTCTGCTAAGCCCCCCCAATTCTAGTTAAATACTACTGATATCTATTCTCCTTATGAAACAATATAGCCTACTAAGTCTTATAAAGAACCAGAAAAAGACTAGGCTTAACCCAACAAGTAGTCTCTATGTTAAACCTTCCAACTAGCCTACAATATGATAACTGAAATCTTGTAGTTCCCCTCTGTTCTATTAATACTGATATACTTGTTATACATTATCTTAGATTGACTAAAGAGGTGATAAATGAGATTATTAAGATTTTATTTAACTGCAGAGTAACTACAAACTTTATATTAGAAAAATTTGCTAAGGTCTCTAATTTAGCTCTAATCTCCTGGCTTGAGGACCCAGTGAAAGGTCTAAATAGAAAAAACCTTACTAACAGACCCTTTCTAGTATACTGACTTCAATATACCATCTAAAAAACTACCTTTGAAGATTTGTTTTTGAGAGCAACTATAGGTAAATACCAGCTAGTACTAGGTATGCTATGGTTCCAGAAGACAAACTCTCAGATCAATTGAACTAGCTACATAATTAGATTCAAAAATAAAATAGGCCCAGAATTCAATTTATAAGAAAAACTGCCTTTTTTCAAATGGCCCAAACCATGTTCAAAATTAATCCTATCTGCTACTGGGAATACTCAAACTTAATCTATATAGTGTCAACCTCAAGAAACATATAATCAAGACCATATCTACTCTCATACAACTGAACCAGATCCCACTTACCAAACCTTTGAGTTTAACTTACAAGTATCTCTCCAATACAAAGACTATGCAGACCTCTTCAATCCAAAGACTACCCAACACTACTATTATTGAAGAAATTCATATGTGATATGGAATCCAGACAATTCATATACTGTAGTACATCTCCAGCTACTTCACCAACCCTATTTGTAACAAAAAAGGATACAACCAATTTTTAATTGTGTATAGACTACAGAGTGTTAAACAAAATCACTGTGAAAAACCAGTATTCTGTTCTTTCAATAGATACACTACTAGACCAACTACATGGTACTAAATACTTTATAGAAATAGACTTACAAGAAGTATTCCATTTACTCTGCATCTGAGAAGAAGACAAATGAAAAATGGTATTTAGAATGCCATTTGGTTTGTTTGAGTTTTTAATAATGCCTTTTGAGCTATGCAACACTCCAGCTTTATTCCAAAGCTATATAGACCAAGCTCTACAAGGCCTAGAAGATGAACTCATAGCTTACTTGGACAATATTCTAATACTTGGCTCAACATTGGAAAAACTCTATATATAAACAAAATACTGCCTAGAGAAACTTTGAAAACATGGCCTATTTTCCAAGCTGAAGAAGTGCAAGTTTGAGGTTAAAGAAACAAGGATGCTAGGCTTTAAGATAAATGAGAAAAGCTTACAGATAGAACTAGAGCAAGTAGCTGCTATATTGGACTAGCCAGAATCAAAAATGCTCATGCAAGTTCAAGAATTGGTGGAATTTATTAATTTCTACCACTGCTTTATTTACAACATCTTTGGAATCATAAGACCTATCACAGATCTAACTAAGAAAAGCAACAAAAAGTTTAAATAGACTCCTACTATCTCTGAAGCTCTAAAAAAGATTAAACATTGCTTTATATCAGAACTACTACTCAGATGATTTGACCCTACCAAACTTATCTATCTTTTTATGAATACATCAGGATATATAGCTGCTGCCATATTAATGCAAAACTATAAGAACTGGCTTCAACCTATAGCATTTTAGTCAAAAAAATTCACAACAGCCAAATAGAATTATCCAATCATGGATAAAGAACTACTATCCATTGTAGAAGCACTATCCCACTGGAAACACTGTTGAAAAGGTACCAAGTACCCTATTCAGATTTATACTGACCACTATAACCTCTGCCATCTCAATATCCTTGAACAAATTAGTGAATGCCTAGCATAGTGATCATTGCAACTAGAACAATTTAACTATGAGATATATTATAGACCAGACAAGAAAAACCCAGTCAATGTACCTTTAAGACATCCTAACTACAGGATAAACACAAACAACATAGGACAACCTGTCTAATTCATACTTAAATTCCATATTAACTACCCCAAATATGACAACCCAGAACTAGAACTGAACCTGTATGCCACAGAATGCTCAGCAGAACTCTACTAGGAGATTAGATAAACCTATGAAGATAATAAATACTGGAACAATAAGAACAAACAACTGGACATTAACAATTGGGAGGAAATAGATAAGATATAGTGGTATAAAACAAAAATTTACATATTTGAGGTACTACAAACCAAAGTTATTGCCCAATATTATGATAACCTACTAGTAGGGCACTTTGAACACAACAGGATGCTGGAATTAATAAGACAAATATTCTGGTAGCCAAATATGGCAACAACCATAGCTAACTACATCAAAGTATACCAGTCTTATGCACAAAATAAATCAACAACATATATACTATATGGAAATCTACTTCCTTTTACTTCTTCCAGCCACTTATAGCAATATATTGGTATAGACATGATCACAGACTTACCCAGGACAAGGAAGACAAACTATGATAGCATCTTAGTGGCCATTAACTATTTTATGAAAATATGCCATTTTACACTATGCAAGGAGATATTGAATACAGAATATGCCACTAACTTATTGATGGAGATAGTGATAAAACATCATGGAGTTCCTGCTATTATTGTTTCTGATAGAGACAAATATTGGATAAACAAGTTTTGGAGTAACCTTTATGATTGCCTAAATATCAAACAAGTTGTTACTATATTCTATCAAGCATAGACAGATAACCAAACTAAATAAATGAATGCTACAGTAGAATCATATTTAAGAGCATATTGTAATTGAGAACAAGACAATTGAAATAGACTTCTTGCACCTGCTAAATTTGTATATAATAACTCCAAATACTTGGCAACAGGCCATACCTCATTTTTTGCAAACCAGGAATACTACCCAAGAGCTTTAGTCATTAGAGAAACAAACAATAACCTAGTTAATGGACTAGCTGTGTTATCATATACCAAAAATATATGGGATTTATTCAAAACCTTGAAGAGGTCACTCAGAAAGGTACAAGCAAGTAATACAAGATTCTACAATAGACATAAAAAACTATTAGAATTCAAACTAGGTGACCAAGTATGGCTATGAATGCATAGACTATGTCAGAAATTAAGTTAAAAGAAGATTGGACCATTCACAATCAGTAAAACCATCAATCAAAATACATATAAGCTAAACTTACCTACATACTACCACATATGGCCAGTTTCCAACATAGACCACCTAGAACTATATACTTTTTCTCTGCCTGGCCAACTACCACCAATTGTACTGGAACCAGAGATAATCAATAACAGAATAGAGTGGGAAGTAGATGTGATTGTAGATATAGAGAGATAAGATGGGAAATATTATTACAAAGTATACTAGATAGAACTTCTCTATAATAAAGATACCTGGGAACTCTCATCTCATTTGCACTATGCACAAGAAGCAGTTGGAGAATTCCACTGCATATACCCCAATACTCCAAAACCTACCACAACCAAACTAAGAGGATGACTAAGAGGTACTACAATATGGTTGTAAGGACATAGCATTGAGAGGGAAGCATAATGTCAGAGTTGTGTCAGAGTTGAACAATATAATTATATCATTGATTACATAATCATAATAATATTACACCAAAACTAGTAAAGTAGCCCTTAGCCTCAAATAAATTCCTGGATAGTGAAAGCTAAGGTCATTTACCCTAATAATATAGCAAGAAAGAAGAGAGCTACAAGGCTATGGGAAAGGTGACTTTAATCTATGAACTAGAGAATTATGATGTACTGGTAGAGTACTTATACAAATTCTGAAATAGGAGTGTTGGTACAAGTTTTTGGTCTACATTGTGATCCTATAGGAGTAGACAAATTAGAAGCTCAGGAATGGAAATTATAATGCAAATGAAAATGAAAATAAATATTAAATAATAATTAATACCAAATTTCCGGTATATGACATAGTAGTATGTTTTCATTCCAATTCTGTCCATTGTGTCACTTTCTGGAACCCAGAGTTTACTTTCATAGTATATTCATAGTAATTTCACAGTATATTCCTAGTCTTTCCCATACTACTCCTTACATTCCGGACAGATTTTCTAATTCAGGATTCTACCTCTAATTTCATTGCTGGTTGAGTTTTGTTGGTTTGGTGTGCTATAGTGTGTGGTGTAGTTTTTAGAAGTGGTTATATTCACTGTCTCACTGTTAGGTGCTACTGTTGATAATAGTGGGAAGGTGAGAGACGCGATGGTATATTTTTTTCTAAGAGTAAAGTACAATTATTTCATTCTAAATATAAGAATATACTTTACCCTCCAGGATAGAGCCAAGGGTAGACTTTTGTTACCCTTACCTCACCCTTACCTTTACCTTTACCCTTGCCCTGGGGGTATGCCCTGCCCCTTGTGGGCCCTATGCAACAATATCACCCTTAAAATAAGAGGGCATATAATCTATAACTGTTTGCTATATGGCAAGTTGTAGAGACTGATAGATTTGTCTTTATCATCCCACCTAACACTTGGAAGCTAACCCTCATGTGTTCTGCTTCCAAGACAACATTTCATAACCATGTAAATAGCTAGTTTCTTTTATCCCCCAAAGCTTCCCCCCTTTTTTCCCCTCTTATTCAAGTAGACACCCTGTGTACTACCACAGTCTGCCATTGTGCCCTGTGCAACAAATTGCTGAATTTTTTTAAAAAACTTGGAATAAAGAAGCTTGATAAATGTATATTATATAATGTTCCATAAAGGATGATCCTCCCCAAAGGGGAGATCGTAGTGATTGAAGGAACAGAAGGTGATGTGTTGTACTTTACTGCAGCTGCAATTGAGCACTAATGTTACAAATTCAAGATGAAAGTTACCATCACGTGATTGAGACTAGTTGCGTGTAATGAGTTTCAATTCTCATCAGAGATCCATGTCTATCTGGTCTACCGACCAACACAACCGTCGTCTATGTCTCGATACACAAAGGAAAAAACGAAATCATCCTCAAGAGGTGACCGGCTCAGAAGAATTTGATGCCCTAGAGCCACGAGTAGCGAAGCGGCGTCGCTGTACTGTACTGGAACAGGGATTTGCAGACCTCTCGTTATATAATGAACCACAAGTTATTGATATACTACCTGACCAAAGACTGACTGTCAATGATCTGGCAGTAGACTCTGATATTATGATGGGCGACGATGACAAGGGTGATGAAGGGTATACAACACCAGTCCTGCTACCCAGCCATATCGAGGAGCCTGAGCAGGAAATCCCAGAAATACAGATGAAAACGCCGTCGTGGTATGAATTGTCGCCTGATCGTAAGTGATAATCAGTTCAATGTATGGTCATAATTTGCTGAATGCCTTAGGCATCCTGATCACCGACCTTGATTCGTTCGAGGCAGAGCTTACTGATGAAATTAGCAACATAGAAATCAATAAGCCATTCCTTGAACACATGAAAAGACCTCTGTCACCTCTCATACTACCTGAAAGGGCAAACCAAGCACTTGTCCTCTATCGGCCCATACCAAATCCACTAGAAGGGGCCGAACAAAAGGACGCTACAAACATAGAAAGCGGATGGAGGTTGAGACCAGAGATAATCAACATGAAGCAAAACAGCAGTTTTACATGTCCGTAAATCTATGAAAACGCATTGTGTATATGAAACGGTAGATAAGTCCGCATAATTTAGACGACAATATCAGGAACTTGAAGGACTAGCACCGAACTGGATCATGTCCTCGGTCCGCCTTTGCATAGCTGAGCCCGTGGAGCTGACACTGTCTGAGGTGTAAATGTAGGAGCTGATATTAGAGTGATGATGCCTAGCGTGGGCATGAGGATGGGGAACGTGATGCATCTGGACAACATAGGGCGAGGCGAGGCTGCCTTTATTCTGAGATTGGTGCTGTTGTTGCGGCCGAGAGAAGACAGTGATGGGAGATGAGGTCGGTCTTGATTGGGGCTGTTGGGAGACAGAGGGGACAGGAAGAACGGAGGAGGACTGGGGAAGGAGAGAGACAGTTGGATGGCATGCCAAGCTGATGGCTTGTATGGGGTCAGAAGGAGGCTGATGGGAAATAAATACGTCCGGTTCCGGAGCGGGACTGGCAGAGGATTCGTTGGGCTTGGATTCTTCAGGCTCGTCTTCAAAATCATGATCAGGAATAGTGCAAGTCGAGGAACCTGGCTCGTCCTGAAGTGGCTGCTTTTGTGCAGCAATTTCTTCTGCAGTGAGAAACCGACCGCCAGGCCCTCTGGGGCGGCGCATGGCATGCTTATGGCGGGATTCATGGAGATATGGCTAAAAGAGGAGCATGAGAAGCAAAGAGAGAGAGAAAGAGACCGAAAAAAGGGACGCAGACCTTGCGCTGACGAGAAAGGCGATGGAGTTCTTCCAGTCGAGTGCGAGCTACACGTCGCTTGAGAATGCGAAAATACTGCTTTGCATTGACATAGAGAGGTTCGTCATCAAGATCGAGGGGACGATCTGCAAGCTGTTGTAACTGAGGAGGTGGGGAGGCAGCATCATTTGGATGGGGGTGGTGAGCAAAGATGTCCTGTTGAGGGCAGATAAAGTGGTTTTCGTCTCTGAAGAAGGAGCGGAAGAGGGAGTCATGCTGTTGGTTATTGTGGTGATTTTGAATGTCGTGTATTCCGTGCTGAATGTGAATGGTGGGCTGCTGGATGGGCTGGACGTCGTGGATGTCGTGGAGGACAGTCGGAGGGAGAGACGATGGTTCCATCACGTCGTCACGTCACGTCACGGCCATACCATTATCGGTTGGTGTCACAGCATGTCACGTCACCATGGACAGCGCCGTCAAGCAGCTTAAAGTCCCTGAGCTTAGGCGCATCCTCGCCGACGCCGGCGTTGCTGCCAGTCCACGAGCAAAGAAAGATGCTCTCGTCAACGCTGTCATTAATGACAAAAATGCTCTTGAACTCTTTTCAACCCGCCATTGCCAGCCTCCTGACCCCACAACGGTGCCCGACGCCCCTGCCCCTGCGCCCCCAACCCCACCCGCTTCCACTGCACAGTCCATAGAGAATACTGCAGACTCGGAGCTCGAAAAGCGCAAGGCTCGTGCCGCGCGATTTGGCATCCCCCTTGTCAACCCATTGCCAGACGTAAGCACGTGCTTCCTGTATCTTTGCCCCGTCTCTCTGATCTTTGTTTAGGATGAAGATAAACTCAAGGCTCGTGCAAAGCGCTTCGGCCTCGATAACAACCAAAAAAGTTCTGCTATAGAACAAATTGATCCAGAAGAGCTCGAAAAGCGCAGGAAACGGAAAGAACGCTTTTGCGCAAAGGTCTCTGTGAGCTTCTGCGTCTCTTCACTCATCACGTCCTGACCCATCTCCTAGGATGCTCCCACCTAGACATCTTTGTATTTTGTTTGATATACCCGATTCTCTAATACAGCACTGTGGCGCCCTCGGCAACACTGGTTTGTCTGAACTCGGAATTTCCAGCTTTGTCAACATTTCAAGGTCACTGATCATCATAAGTCCATTCTAGATGTCCACTGGTTTTCCTTCCCTTCCCCAGGCAAGAAATGCATGATAGTACTACTGTGGAGGAGAAAATCATTAAATAAATTTGGAACCAAAGATATCAAATATGTATGACGCTTGACCATGATCTTGAACTTATGATTTTTTTTGAAGACGGACCGTTGAGCATTTATATCATGAATAAGAATTTGATAATGCTGAAGAAATAAACTGCAAATTTCTTCGGATATCATCTTGCATAGAATGGTTCTACCGATCTAAGCTTCTGTGTCAAGTAAGCATAATCGTGACCTAGTCAACATAGGATTACAGCGAAAAGTAGTTAGGAATGGTTAAGGCCAATGCAGATGTTTAACCAGCCATCTGCTCCTGTGAGGCAAGCTCCTAGCCAGGGAATCTCAGCTTCTGAAGGAGAGACAACACCTTGGACCAATGCGTAGGCCAGATCTCCAGTGGATTGAGTTTGGGGATTGACTCGAGACGACACGGGAGGGTTTGAACGAGGCGGGAACAATAATGGCAAGTGGGTGGATAAGAAATGGTAAAGTGTATGTGGACTACCTAGAAGTAGAGTAATAAGTATTCTGATACAGTGGTCAAGTGACCGATGGATATACATACCGTCTTCTAGAAGCGGAGGTACGGGTTCTTGAATAAATGGACCATCTGGAAGATAAATCCTGACCGGGACACATCGTACAGCATACGCACTATCCTTTTCTGGTACACCACCCGCGTCGATAGAGGGTGGCCGGATGTGCATAGGGCTACTTCCCGTAGAACTAACGGGAGGGGCAGGCGTAGCCGCGGGTGTCACTTTGGAAGCGATACGCCAGTACTCGTCAAAGTTATCTTAGATGTTCCAAAATCAGCACAAAAGCTCTGGTGCCAGATGAAACAACGCGCACGCTCTTTAATGCTCTCCCATATGCCGTCTTGCTCAACCTTGCGAAGGCCAGTAATCCGTTTGGTGTTTCCCCAACGAATAAAGTCAGCTTCTTTTAGCTGACCCATGAATGCTTGTTTACAAGCTTCTTGTGAGGGTGCAAGCATAAGTTTTTCGAGGGGAGGAGAAACTAAATGAAGGATGATGCGCAACGGTAGTGATTGGGAGTTGGGTCGATGCGATGCAGCTGCACGAACGGAAGCTGAGATGGTATGATTATCATAGATGAGACCAATTGGCCAGTGCCTATCAAAACATATATATCAGGATGTGGATGAATTGCGAGCTATTTGAATCGACCGAACCACTTGAGAAGAGTGCCTTCTTCAGTTTCGAACCACCAGTCTTCTTCCTTTAAGTCGCCAACGGCCGCTTCATCAAACACTACATCCATGAGGTATCGACGGATTTCTGGGGTCAACAGAGGGAGATAGCTGATGCGAGGGGCCTGAACATAGTAACATTCAAGGCCTCTATTCGAATTGGCAGGAAGTTCTTTGCTGTCGACGCGGATTTCTAGGGGAACGGTCCCTTCCCATGTCAGGCGGCGAAAGAGAGTAGTATGATAGTCGGTTATTCTGTCCTTTGCTGTACCCTGAACAGGATGGTGTCGAGTCGTCGCATAGCCTGCCATCACAGTAAATTTATTGCCTGGTGCGCTTTTCGTCTTTAGCACGTGACTCTAGTTACAGCGTGACATAAATCACGAGAATGTCACGCGTCTGATGCGCGTATTTGGCTGTCCAACGTTGAACTCATCCAGGCCATTCTCCCTACCGGCCACCATGTCCAATACCTGCCGCTTGCCGCTTGCCACCCGTCCCTCACAATCCCTCATTCTTGTCCCTTCTCCTGCTCGCTCTCTTAAACCTGCTCATCAACCTAAAC
>Ga0153951_1000743_pt1 | contig 11974 bp, 8 predicted proteins | sample TSNJ035MetaG_FD_102278 | JGI IMG/M metagenome (GOLD analysis project Ga0153951, IMG submission 102278) | Attine ant fungus gardens microbial communities from New Jersey, USA - TSNJ035 MetaG | ecosystem: Host-associated > Fungi > Mycelium > Unclassified | place: USA: New Jersey, Wharton State...
AAGACATGTCTAAAAGTATCAACATAACATCCCAACACATTGGCATCTCCCGGTTGTTTAATTCAGGTGGGCCAGTTAATTACTCGGTCCAACAGGTGGCGATATGTTGACCGATATGGTCTCTGCCAAAATCAACTAGGAGATTCTGCCAAAAGATGAGTGTCCCTAGCTGATTTCTGAGACAAACTTTGCACGGGAATGCGGCGCTAGCTAATTTCAGCTCCAGATTTACGGGCGTTGATTTTGTGAATCAGGAGACTATACGAGGAAAGAAGCCAATTCTCATAGTTGCTAGTGTGAAAATGGAACAATGCCCGAGACAGGCAGGTTGTCAAGATGTTCGGACTATCTTTCCCATTATCTCGGGCTCTCGGTACGTACGAAATTCGAGTCGAGCAGAAACTGAAGCAACACCAAAACTTTGGCGCCGGTGAATCTCTCGCGCGATTCACGGCATTGTCTAAGAAGCACTAGAACAAGCATCCCGTCTCCCAAAAGATAGCTTACAGACGTCTTCAATGATTCCTATAGTACACTGATTACAATTTGAGGGTCCTCATGCGCTGACCCATCCCCGATCAAGCGACGCATATTGACGGGCAAAAACAAGGCAATGTTCCAGACCATGTCCAAACATAGATCTGAGAGTATGTCGAGTTCGCAAACTTGACTCCAACATGGACCGGTGATGACCTTGCGAGTAGTGACTTAGAACGCCTGTACAATTTCCGAGGAGCAATTTGAACAAAGATAACATGAGGCCACGGAATTCAGGAGTGGAGACCAATAATTTCATGTATGAGTCATCATAAATGGAGTTGAAGTGGTCCCAAGAGCAAACGTAAAGACCTACAAGCTGTACTCACAGGAATTACAAATCACAGTTGGGGCGGTTTGTGTATCGAGAGGGTGATATCACTTGGCACAGGAGGTGATCCTATCCCACGCTTTGTTTGGCTTTTCATCTATGTCGACAATAACAACTGAGACATCCCCTCGTATATCCTTCGCGTCAATCACGCCCAACAACCTTGGAACTGTTCGTAAACTCAACTCAGTCCTCTTCCCAATTAAGTATAGTGAAAAATTCTATCGTGACATCCTCAAACCAGAGCTGGAAGAGTTCTGCAAGCTCAGTGCGGACTTCCAACATCATTACTACCACCTTCACTGACAGAATCATTTCAGTCTATTTTAATGACATCCCAGTATGTCGTCCATCTTTCATGGCTTGTATCTATCATGTACCTCTGTTGCGAAGGTTGGAATCATATGCTGCCGGATAGAGAATAAGGATGATCAGACAAGTTTGTATATCATGACCATGGGCGTCTTGGCCGTAAGTCGATTATCTCCCTCAAAGGTGCAAGCAGACCCCTGATTAACCCAAATAAGCCATACAGATCCCGAGGCCTGGGGTCACAAAGCCTTCAATCAGTACTCGAGACCGCGGAAAATCATACTAAGCCCAAATTCTCAAAAGTCTACCTCCATGTACAAGTGTCCAATGATCTAGCCAAAGCCTTCTATGAACGCCATGGATTCATAGAAGTGAAAATACACGAGGGCTATTATAGGAGAATCGATCCTCATGACGCCTGGGTGCTCGAGAAAATACTTTGAAGGTCGAGCTGAAGAAACCATTGAAGGTCGATACAAACCATGCAGGTGTGCGCATAATTATATAGATGTTTCTATGTAAAGTACAATAGTTACAGATATCCAAGCTGAAGATATTAACCGAATTTTAGATGGTCTATTGAACAGTTCATGAAGACCATGGCTCCTCCGGCTTGCCGCATGCCTTGACAAGCTTGACAAGTATATCAGCGATTGCTTACACTATGTGTAATTCCTCTCACCTGATGACGCTTTAGTGCATCTTTTCTCGTGAAGGTTTTCCCGCAGCCTCCATTACAGAAATAAGGCTTTTCGCCAGAGTGTGTCTCTCTGTGCCTCTTGAGATCATGTTGGCGATTAAATGACAATGTGCACAAGTCACATGAAAATGGGCGTGAGGGAGATGCTGAATATTGGGATGGCGATGTTGGCGCTGGTGTCAGAGGAATTTGAGGTGGATATTGCGGTGACGTCTGATAAGATGTCGGGCTCGACGGCTGCGAAATGTATGCATCCTGTATTTGAGAGTAGGACCTCTCCTGTGTTCGCCCCTCCAATGATGAATACTGTGAATAGGCATAAGACTGTGAAGCCGACCGACCATAGGTCGTGGGATAGGAACGCGTTGATTGTGGTTGGTGGACTGATGGATGATGAGTGTGGCGTTGGCCGTGTAAAGTGGCGTTATCTTCAGAAGCGTGGCTCGGGGTAGATGAATAAGCATGGTACCCTGCAGTCAAGGCATTTGTGTGGTTATTTGAGTTCGAATAGTACGAGGACGAATAGCCTTCGCCTCTGGTCGATGAATGGATTTCCCCATCGTAGATCTGGCCCATTGTCTGAGCAGAAGCCGAAGGCGCAATGCCCTGATATTCGACAGGGGAATAATTGGCTGCAGGAGGATAAGGTGCAGAAATGTTGGTCCAATGCATACTTGAGTATTGGTAGGATCGACGGTCAGCCATAGACAACTCGAATAGAATGAGAGTTTTCCGCCCAGATCCCGGCATAAATATCTCGAAGAAACGGGCGCTTGAATCTCCGTTTTCGTCGCCAGGTTTTGGTTGTATTGCCAAGGCTAGTCATCAACTAGTTCTGCAGTCAAGTATGTGTACCTGACTTCAATTTGATGTCCTCGACGTCAAATCGCGACCTGTCGTTTGCAGATACCCCGTCTCCATGTTAATTTGGGTCCGGAATTGGTTAGTTCAAGAGGGCGCAGCCGCTATTTTTTCTGAATCCAGAACGAGATATACAATGCTTGAAGTCATCATTCGGAGATTTCCCGTCTCCCATCAGTATATGGGAATCCCCACACAAGTGCGTCATGAACTGCACCCCGGGAGAGATGCTGACTCTGTTGACTCGAGGACCGCATTACTGGCCACCAATCACTGCTTTATCGTGGTTTATCGATGGGGAGCACGGTTCTTGAGTCAGACAATTTACCAAACAGCCAAGCTACCCTTTGGATCAAATATAGAAGTATTACCTTATTGACGTGGCTTCACTACCCAATACGTTCCTGGTCATTCACAAATAGTAGCTTCCATAAACTGTCTCGTGTTCCAGGAATAACTGTGCTGGGCGTTCGGCGCATGCTAACAGTAAAAAGGCAATGTGAAGAACTTGAATAGAAATCGTCTTTGGAACGACAGGACGTAAATTTTTATCGGCTCGAAACAATGATGGGATAGGTACTGATGCGTCACTTGATTCTGCAGTGTGCCGTACCTTGATGCGTAATATGATCAACGATCCAAGGGTTTCAAATGAATAGCAAACAGGTGTCAGAAGGTTACCGAACAAGATTTCCCTTACCGCAGTTTCAGGGTGGCAGTGCTATGTGCCAAAAACACTCTGCTCCATAGATCGCTACCGCCAAAACCGTTAGACACGAGATAGTCTGTCTGTCTATCATCCTTTCTCATTTCGTATCTGTACTATTGAACTAAAACCAAGCTAGTGCTATAAAAATGGCCTCGTAAAGATCTAAGGTGACTCATCATTGAATATAATATGGTAATTGAGTGACATCATGTCAAACTAGTATTCAGTATTCAGTAATCTAATCGTTCGTCCAGCCTTCCGTGAATCGGATTTGGATACAATCACGTCGCAATGGTCCATCATTGATCGATCAGCATGTTCACTATTTAGCCAGGCTCAACCTACGCTCAACCTACGAGAACGTCTCGGGGCCAGTCTATTCAACCAATGTTGTACATTACCTCCGTCGGTCCTTGATCGGCTGTTTGGAGAACGTTAATCTGTTGGGAGGCAGAGGTTCAAGAGTCTTAATTGGATCAGTTTGGGGCTGATCGTTCAATTGTATTGTAACCTGAAATTAAACACAGACACTTATCAGTGGGGTTTTGTCCACTCACGGTAGCGAGCAATCACCAGGCAACCGTTACTTACGTGACTTTTTGCAAGAGGAAGAACGTATTTTCCGCTTGCGAAGCCAGGTACTATGAAGTGCATTGGTAAATTCTTAAGGACAGGCAAGCAACTGTCAGCCGGTGATGAGTAATTGCGTCTCGCTCCAAACAAGCGTGCTAAACAGTGCAGCTGATTGATTTCGTTGTTCTGAAGAAATTTCAAAATACAGGGTACCATTCAACGGGACGGAGCAATCGTTTCTTAAAAATATCCCTTAAATAGCTCATCTCCAAGTTCTTATTTCTGTTTGTCCAATCTATAAGATCCATCGACCAGATATGGATGCCCGGTCGATTTCTTCCGTCAGTATATATCATGAGTGAGGAAGTACCCTGCGAATTATTCCTTGTTTGGCAATTGTATACTAGGCTCAGGCTATGTTTCAATGTCAAACGTTTCTCAAACATAACAACCTAGATTTTACGCTGTTGAATGACGAAACACGGTCGCTCTGCCGACAATGCCCGGGCCCCATTCAAGAAGCGAGCTAAATCGGGAATGCAGGCCCGACTGGATATATTTTTTGATGCTTCTCCTAAAATGCGTTCGACGCAGTCGAATGCCACCTTATTGACCGAAGAGCAACAAAAGATAGAAAACATAAGGGGATCCACCTCGCGACCATCTGTGATTGACGTTGATGAGGATGACATAGATTCAAAACCCGTTCTACTGGATTTTCCCCCGGAATCGAAGGGAAAGGAGGTCCTGCGTCAGCTGCCTTCCACAGAGACCAAGTCACTTGAGTTCAACCCATTGAATATTGACCCAGTTAGCTATTTACCACGTGAGCAGCCCTGGCTCCAAAATGGTGCCCCATATGGATTCCTAGCTTATTGTCTTTCGACACTATCACAAACACGATCACGTATTGCCATAGTCAACACTTTAACCAACTGTCTACAGACAATTATCATCAAACACTCGGGATCCCTACTCGCTTCTCTATATCTTTTGTCTAATAGCCTCGCACCCGCGTATGCACCCGTAGAACTTGGGCTTGGGCCTTCAAATATTTCTCGTGCTATCCAGAACATATCTGGAGTCACCCCTGCTGTTTTAAAGCGGCTTTATAACACTTTGGGAGATCCTGGGGATGTTGCAATGTCTGCTAAGTCGAACTTACGGACATTGGTTCCTCACCCTCCCTTGACAGTATTTGATGTGTATAACTCTCTGCGCGAAATCGCCCATTTAAAAGGTCAAGGGGCAGCAAAGCAGAAGCAGAAGGTTGTCGAGAAACTTTTAATATCGGCTCGTGGAGAAGAAATTCGCTATCTGACAAGGACTCTTTGCCAGAATATCCGAGTAGGGGCAGTCCGCACCTCTATGCTCACGGCCTTGGCTCGGGCTGTCGTTCTCTGCCATGCATCGACCAATAAATCAGATCTCAATATGGACCTACAAGTCCCATTCTCTTTGCTTTCCAAAGTTCAGTCATCCTCTCTCGACGCCAAATCCAAGGCTACGGAACCTGCACGGGCTAAACTCAACGCCATCTACGCAAATGCTGAAGCATTAGTCAAAAGGGTGTTTGTCAAACACCCCAATTTTGACGATATTGCTTCGGCAATACTAGATTTCGGCCTCCCTGACCTGGAAGAACGAGTACCCCTCACGATCGGTCAGACCTGCGCTGCCTACACTTGCACCCTCTTACTTTTTTACTAGGTATTCCTTTACATCCTACTCTGGGGTCACCTACTCATTCACTGGACGAAGTTTACGAAAGAATGGAGGGCCAACCTTTTGTTGCTGAATTCAAGTATGATGGACAGAGAGCTCAGATACACGCTGCCTCAGAGAATGGAAAAATTGTCCAGTTCAAGATATTTTCACGCCATTTGGAGGATATGACCACTAAGGTGCCTATTTTTGCTAACTTTCTGATCGAATCTCTCTAATATCTTCTCTTTTAGTACCCGGATGTTCAGGCATTGATAGCTTCTGTTCTGAAGAACACGTCTTCCATATCGACCTTTATCATGGATTCCGAGATTGTTGCTGTCGACTCACGCACTGGTGCCCTGAAAAGTTTTCAAGAGCTATCCAATCGAGCTAAGAAGGACGTCAAGCTGAAGCATGTGCAAATATCCGTCTGCGTGTATGCGTTTGATCTGATGTACTTCAACGGAGAGGTGTGTGAGTCCAATATGAATTGAAAGCGGCGACCTAGTTTCATGGCCGTGCAGGTACTGTTACAGAAGACCTTCAGGGAACGAAGAGCTCTTCTGCGCACCCACTTTGCTCCAAAGAAATCCGATGACTTCGAAACTGCTTGGTTTTCTCACGTAGAAGGCATGGAGAGTGAAGAAGGCAGAGATCAGATCCAAGAGTTTTGGCAGCGTTCCGTAGAAAGTCAGGCTGAAGGTCTAATGATCAAGGTTGGGGCTCTCAGCTACCCACATTTGTGGCTATTGATCATCATTCCAGCTCCTCGATAATGTTATAGTCCCTGAAGGGAATGAAAAGGGATCCAGGAGGAAAAAACCTCTGCCAGCGACATACGAGCCAGATAAACGGACGGCGGCTTGGTTGAAGCTCAAGAAGGATTATGTTAATGGGGTTGGTGACAGCGTTGATTTAGTGCCGATTGGCGCATGGTATGGCAACGGACGGAAGGTGAAATGGTGGAGTCCCATACTTATGGGTTTATATGACCCGATCAGTGGTCGGTTTGTCGCTGTGTGTAAGTGTATGTCTGGTAAGCATTGCCTAATTTTCTTTCAGATGGTCGCTTATCAGATGTAGGCTTCACAGATAAATTCTATCAGGTTCGTCGGCCCATCTCCTGTCTGGCAATCCTTTTCTGAAGATAGTCAAGGAATTGAGAGAGAGATATACACCGTCAGACGAGGTCGAGACGACATGTTCCACACGACCATTATGGGATTGTGACTTTGGAGGCGAGTGGTGGTTTTTATATCTGGCAGGGTCTTTGACTCAGCATGCTTGCAGGCTTTAAGCCTGATGTCTATTTCCAGCCACATGAGGTATGGGAAATTCGCGGAGCAGAGTATGTCCATATGTCATAGCCATTCTTGAAGCTTGTCTAATTTTAACCACTAGTATCACTGTAAGTCCTGTGTCTGTGGCAGCCAGAGGACTTATATCCTCATTTCGCGGTCTGAGTCTACGTTTTCCTCGGTATTCAAGGAGGAGAGAAGATAAGTCCATTGAACAGGCTAGCACGCCTGAATTCATGGCATCCATATGGCGGAAACAACAAGGAAACCGTCAGGGGATTGATGACGGAGATGAATTGATAGATGCAGAATTCCCCGTCTCCTCTGCTGCATCTGAAGAAGATATCTGATGCATGTGTGATTTATCGTTGTAGTTGTACTTTATGTTTATACTTCACTCCCATCATGTGGCATATTGTATACGGCCTATCAGTGTAGAGCAACTCAGAACCCTCTCTATGTGGAAGATGTCGAGACAAAGAGCACTCTTTATGAAGCAGTCACGAATGTGCTTGTTCAATATTTCTGGATGCTGTGGCCTGCACACGGGAGGTCGGTGAATGTTGGTGAATGGTCAAATTTCCAAATCTTGCACTGTTCATGGCAATTTCTTGTCAAATTTACGGTCAATTTTGTATGACTAACTAACTACCTTCTCATCCCCGCTCCCTGAGTAATCTGATTGAAAAACCGTCTTCCTAACTCCTTTACAATTACTCCTTTTTCATGCGTTGAACATGAGGTGAGGATCAACAATGCTCGAATGTTTAGTGCTTCTGTTTGTTTACTATTAACAAGTCGGATTTGTATTATTGTTTCTATATCTCGACTACGTTTTTCTGGCCACGCTGCTTCTATATCGACGACAAGCACAAGCCTGGTTCAAGTCACTCTGAGTTATGACAATTTTTCAGGAACAGCACCAACACTCCTGACTTCCTATATATTCATCGGTACCATCTTTCGAAACACCCTGACGCTTGATGGTGGCTACCAGATGATGACGAGGTAATGCGTATATCAAGACTTTCGAATTTGCTGTCCGTCTGAGCTTCTTGACTTCTTGGGCTTACTGGACTCATTACGACTCTCGTGTTCTCGTGTAAGTATTTTTCAAGTTGATTGATCCATTGTAGTTCACCAAAAAGGGCAGGTGGTTGATTGAGGTTGATTTAGGTGGTTTCGCAGAGTGAATGCATCGAACTATGCTAAACCGCCGAGGCATTTGTATTTGACGACTATGATGAAGCAGATTTTGACATAGTTTGCAGGTGAAGACAAAATAGTTGGACGCAACAAGGCATTTTGATCTACAGGCCCTCTTCTAGAACTTGTCTCCAGCCAACAATCTGACTCTCAAGCAACCGTTGATACATGCTTGCCTCAGTCCCCTCCTGTCCGAAAATCTCACGATTGACGCGAGGAAGAACCTCAGTGACCGCTTGAGTCCATTGTGGATCTCTGTCCTGAGGGCCTAACCTTATTTGAAGGGTACCATAGGCCAAAAGGAGCTGAAACCTGTACGCGAGAGGAATCAGAGATCCATGTTCTGCGACATTCTTAGGTGTGCGAGTTTCTACTAGACGTAGTACCTCAAGCGTAGATGAAACTGATGGTCTGACTGCTGGCTGGAATTCCCTGTTAAGGTCCCGATGGTCTGCGTCTGGTAATTCCTTCGCCGGTGGCCGTATTCTGGGCTGCGGTTTCTGAGCCTTTCCTGAGGAAGGAAGTCCTAATCCACTGATCACCATTTGATAAATTCCAATCTTGAACTTGAGTACTTGGACATTGGTGGAGTGGCCAAGCTGAGATAATACTTGATGAAGTCGAGAGGGCGATGGAACACGGGTATACAAGGCGACTGCGAGCTTATTCAATTCTAGCTCCACAGTACTTGTCAGATTTATAAGCTACAAGCAGAACAGTGAGCATATGCTGGTTCATACAAAGGGGTACGTACAAGAGATAAGAGGCGACGTGCCAGCATTCGTCGCTGGAGCAGGGTTTGTTGGAGACAGAGCGCAATGATATCAATCGGAGATTCGAGGTGAGCCTTTCCATCTTGGTCAATTAGTTGATCAGCGAGCAAAGGTGAACATGGGACTTCAGCGAGAGGGTGAGATTGATGCGATCATATTAGGCGTGCAGTTCTTACTAGCTGCTGTAGTTGTCTGTTCGTCATGTTCAAAGAGACTAACAAGCCAATCAAGCAAAGGCCAGGCATTTTCTTGCACTGCTGTTGGTAAACCTGTCTCCAGGCCGGCATCGAGTTTGACACAACTCAGTCGTTCCGGATAACGTTTTGCTTTAGGCCTGGCTCTCAGGGTTGGGGAAAGTGCATTCTGTCGTAAAGAAAAATCCTTGCTCAAAAGTTCCCAGCAATCTTGGGATTGCATGATGTATGAGGCTCGCCTTGCAATTGTCGATTCTGCGTCGTCGTGATCAAGAACTGGATCATGCGGTGATCTACGGCGGGGTAGAGCGCGAGATAGTCTATCAGGTTGACTGGTATGAAGGTATTTCAGGAGGACTTTCTGAGCATCGACTACAGTTTTCATCGGAACAAAATTCATGGACAATTGCGATTGTTGTTGCTTGAGAATCTTGGACGGTGAAATTTGAGCCGAGGAATCAACCTCATCTTGCGAGCTCTCCATCGGTTGTAGTGAGAGATAAATCAACTGGCGTATGTGAGGGCTATATGAGTTTAGAGTGATGATTGATGTTTCGATATAGAGTGCGCTCACGGCCAAGGATCGAACTCTGAGGTGCACAGCTGGTCGAGGGTAGCAATAGCCGTTTCATATTGGTGTTCTTCGAAGCAATTGTTAACGAGCTCACGTTGAGCCTTAGTGAGTTGCCATGTGTTTCCCTTGTACACCATTGTCGGGATTCCAAAGCAGTCACGGATAACAGTCACGATCAAGCAGTATAGAGACCCCCACTGACTGATTATCTATGGACCCAACTCAGGACGTGACAGATTAAAAAAAGTCCAATGTCTCCGGCACCGTACTGCCGGTCTGGCTACTGACGGGAAGGAGCCAGTAGTGTGTACCAACAATTATTATACCTTCAAAGATCCGGGACCACCACGGAAAAATATTATCCATCCCCCACTCAGACAGAGTGGCACTTGCAACCTGTTTCCGAAGGTCGGCTGAAGCTCGCCGCTAGAACCAAGTCGGTCTTACGGTAGGTCGGCTCTCCGGTACCCTATTCCAAGGTTTTTTTACATTAGTTTCTTGTGGTTTCTGTTGAGACCGATCACTACGACGAATATTTCCGGGCAGAATTTTCATCGACACTTTGTATTAGGAAATGTGTAAGATACTTCAGTTACGTCCCACCTTACCGATGTTAGTTATTATTATCATTCAGACATGTATTGGGAATGCAGCTGGACCTTCTTTTCACTTTGACGGAACCCAGATTCGGAGCATGGTCAAAGGCAACGAAACAGTATATCAGCTTGGGAGACTGTGCTATTGCTGGGATATCAAATCTAGTATCAGACTCCTTCTCCGAGTGCAAATATACTGTAAGGACCTGGTTTGATGTATCGGCACCTTAACCAACCAGGCACAAACAAAATACTGGGAAATTTGAGATCATGTTCGTCTAAGACAATGTTAGTCCGTTTGGTGAACCCATTTCGACTCTTCTGGCGAAAAGCTCATTCAACTATGTCAGAGAGACTGGCAACTCCGGGTCCAGTGGAAAAATCTATCCACAGGAAGGTTAGATTGCTCGTTGATCGTCGTTGCAAGAGTGTCACTACTGATACCTCTGGGACTAGTTGACTGACCTCCTCAAGCCAACCGACCTGACGATCGAAAATGACTCATGGAAGCATTTTCATCACGCTGCCATGCGAGAACAAAATGGAGGTAACGGAGAAACCCGTATGTACGAGAAAAACATCAGCTCTTCGGCTGTAACACATGTCCTAGACTTCTCGATTCGGATTGTCTCCAATGCTTTCGAAGGCAAAGTATGTCTTCCAGCCTAATTTTCTTGGAATAATCATGACTTGTTCCGATAATTCTTTGCTTAGAGTCCCATACAAAGGCATCGAATGATTAATTCGGCATTATCGGAAGAGTTTACTCAGGGACTGCATGCCTTGTCACTTAACACCAAAACGGAGGCGGAGGCAAAACTCACTGTGAAATAATCGTCATGCCTGGTTACTCAACAGAAAAAAATTGATGTCGGTTTGTGCTCCTGCCTAAGAGCTCTCACACTGATCTTTCCCGCAGTATCAAGCTTCGACACTATCATTGAAGAATGTGCACCAAATGACTTTTTGTTAATTCAAAAATTTTAATGCGGTGCTTGAGTGCAGTCTGGGTATTGAAGTGGACTTATGCGCATGAATTCAACCCAGTATTGGTCTAAGACTTAGGATGTTCCTCAGTTGTTCACCTGCTAGATGACCTCTGAACACTATTATCGTTGAGGTTATGGGCTTCTGCCCTTAAACATTATAACAGAACACACAGACCTAACACACATCATGATGTCATAGCCCGGAGGATCTATGCCAGTGGCTCTGACAAATTTGACAGATTTAACTGGGCAGAATGGAGCAATAATGTCAAGACCATTACCAAACTGAGAGGATACTTAGATGGGTGAAGAATGGTAGGAAACTCAGACATTACCATTGTGTGAACAACACCTCTAGGAGCCTCAAAGCTTCATGAGAAATTTTCGAGGGAGAAATCTAGTATATATAAAGGATCCCTACACACAAGAGCCCCAAGAGCCCCGAAGGATTTCCAAAAACATCCTAACTTAGGGTTACACATACAACTGACTCTTTACCATCCCTTGCTGTTCATGACAATCATCAAGCAAGATACCAAAGACTTGACCCACGTGGGATGATTCAATTGCCCAGAATAAGCTTATATCTCTTGCGTCCAGAATCACTGCGCAGA
>Ga0153951_1000749_pt1 | contig 11913 bp, 10 predicted proteins | sample TSNJ035MetaG_FD_102278 | JGI IMG/M metagenome (GOLD analysis project Ga0153951, IMG submission 102278) | Attine ant fungus gardens microbial communities from New Jersey, USA - TSNJ035 MetaG | ecosystem: Host-associated > Fungi > Mycelium > Unclassified | place: USA: New Jersey, Wharton State...
CAGTGAAGAAATTGGTGGCTTCCAAAATGGTGAAGCTTTTTCTTCTCAACGTACTAACGCCGCTGTAACTCAACAAGGAGATTTCCACGGTAACTCAAACTTCTTCGATTCAGAAGACGAGTCCGGTCAAATGACTTTCAATACCATGCCAGCGTCCTCTTCAACTGAGAAGTTTGGGACGCTTTTTGATTGGCAGCAAAACTCGCAACCTGGAGTGGATGACTTCATCAACATCACAGTAACTAATGCCGATACTGGCCAAGTTATTACTGGTGAGGGTGGCCGAATTCAAGGCCTACCTAATGACCAAGGTAATGAAACAGCGTTCTCATTACCTTGGGTAATCTTGTTTAGTCGTTACACCGATAACTGGAGAACACCTAAAGAGCCAATGTATGCTGACCTTTCTGACAACACTAAGATTGGCAATTACATGAATTCTGCAAACTCATAAAACTATAAGACCATGATGAGACCGCCGTTATGGGCGGTCTTTTTTTATAAGGAGAAAATAAAATGTCTGAAAAAAATGAAGAAACAAAAGCAGTTGACCCTAAAGTTTTAAAGATGATGACCAACAATGTACCTCGTCACGTTACTTATACAGATGACAACGGCGAAAAGCACACCGTTGATGCTACTGTTCAAGACCCAGGTATTGGTATTGCTGGCCAAATCTTAGATGACACCAACATTGGCGATAATGAAGCTGATTATGGTGAAATTTTTGATCTAATTATGAATAACGTATTGATCACACCTAAATACAACTATGAAATTCTAAACAACGATCTTAAAAAGTCAGAACAAACTAAGACCATCAAATTGAAGAACCGGGATGATGAAGAAATTTCATTGGTATTGAACTTTCCTGGATATCGTGACGCCTTACAAATCATGATGAGCTCAAACAAGACCAACGGTGGTTCTAATTTTATGGGTACTTTGGCCACATTAACTAAATCAGTTATTCGTGATGCTCAAGGACATTCAATCGATATGGATTTCTGGGACAAAGGTTCTAAAGGTGACGGTATTGCAATTAGTGCTTATCAACAAGCATTGGAATTCCTTGGAGGTGCGCTAAACAAAGACGGCTTGTTATATGTCCTTGTTGATGCACTTCAGTTTTGTCAAACAACGTTACGATAATTCGCAAGCAAAACAATTAAATGAAGATGATGTGGACAAAATAGCTCGTGACAATATGGGCTTTCTTTGGCCACGTTTTTGGTTAGGCATGTCAAAAGAAGATGTTGACCGCTTAAGCCAAGATGAGTTTTTTGAAGCAAATGTTTTGAGTGCCAAGATGCGCCAAGATGTTGAAGAAATGATTGCGCCTGCTGTAACTCGTGGAATTGCTGAACTTTTCAATAGTGGGAAAGGGGGCAAATAGATGGCCGAAAGCGAAGAAGTTAAACGTGCTGGCATTGGTATCAATGTCGCTATTGATGGTTTAGATGGATTGACCAAGGTTAATGAAACTATTGAGTCCATGCGACAAAAAATTAAACCATTAACTGAAAATATCAATCAAATGCGGGATGCATTTAACCATTTTGGTGGCAGCGATACCTTTACCAAAGCAAATTCTTCTGTTGATAAATTATCCGATAATTTAAACATTGCTCGTAAAGCAACACAAAACGTAAATATCACGATCAATGATATGCACAAGTCATTAGACACTGTGGCAGAAGCCGGAAAAAAGGCTAAAGATAACGTTAATTTCAGTTCGGCAGTCGATAAGTCGAGCCGTTCAATAAATAGCTTACAAAGCGATTTAGGGCGTTTGAATGGAGACAAAGTTACTCGGATTAAAGGCGATTTTAACGAAACAAGTGAAGCCGTTAAAAAGTCTGGTGGTAATTTTCAACACTTCAACCATGCAATAGATGATGCTAACGAACGTACCAAGAGATTACATGACATGTTGATCTCTAGTTTTATTGGTAATGCGATTTCTAACGGTATTTCAACGATTGGTAACGATTTGATGGAAGCTGCCAAACAAGGTTGGGAATTAGTCGAAGGTGGCGAACGTATAACCAATCAATGGAAAAACATTGGTCTTAGTGATGCTGGTGCCAAAAAGATGACTGACCAAATTGGTGAGATTCGTGGCCAAAGTAACATGGCCGGTGGTCAAATCGATTTATTGCAAAAGAAATTCTATGCATTAACAAATTCCACAACTCAATCACGTAAGTTCACTGAAGAAATTGCTGCCTTTGGTTCGGCCGCTGGTAAAGATGGCCAGCAAATAGATGCTTTAGGTAATGGTCTTGCGCGTGTTATGGGTTCTAAAAAAGTATCTGCTGGATTCTTCCAACGTGCAATGGGGCAGATGCCAGCATTGCAAAAAGCAATTGTTAAAGCATCCGGCATGACTAATGCAGCTTTTGACAAAGCTTTACAGGGTGGCAAGATCACTGGTTCAAAATTGCAAGAATATATGAGCACAGCCGCAAAAAAGAGTTCTGTTGAATGGGCAGCGTTCGCACAAACTACACAAGGTAAGATTGCTGGACTGAAAGGTACTTGGCAAAACTTAACTGCTGTCTTTGCTAAACCAGTGGTTTCAGGTATTTCAGAAGCAATAGAAAAACTTGCCAAAGGTAAAGGCGGTATTGCTGGTGTTCAAAAATCTTTGAAAGCCATTGCTAATACCTTAGGCGAACATGTCGGCAATATGGTTGGTAGTGCAATAGAGTTTATTGTTAAAAACCGTAAACCACTAAATGAAATTGTTTCTTCATTGGGCAGAATTGCTGGTGGTGTTGTTGGGGGTGCCTGGAAAGAAATTTCTAGTGCCTTAAGTGTCATTGGTGGCCAAAGTGGTAAAGCCTCTAAAGGATTAAACTCAACTGCTAAAAGTATCGAGGGTATTAGCCGACAAAAGACTGGATTAGAAGCAGTTGGACAGGCATTAGTGGCCATGTTTGTTGTGACAAAAGTTACTGCTTTTGGTCGCTCATTAAATGGTGCTAGAAAAGATATTCTTGCCTTTACTGATACTGAAAAGCTAATGAGCATGAAGACCCTTAAAGCAGGTTTGATTGGCTTAGGAGCACCATTAAAGTCCGTTATTCTTCAAGTTGGTACATTGACAGCTGAATTACTAGCCAATCCTTGGACTTATGTAGCGTTAGCAATCGTGGCAGTTGGTGCCGCTTTGGTTAAGCTATACAAGAGCAACACTAAGTTCCGTAAATTTGTTAATGGAATTGCTAAGGATGCTCAAAAAGCATTTGGTCAAGTTGCTAGAGACGTTGGTCATATGGTCAAAGTTGTTTCACCTGCAATCAATGCCATGGCTAAATTTATATCTCAAACTTTTGGTAGGATTGCCAAACAATCTAAAAAGCAATGGGGCAACATGTGGGGCCAAATCTTCAACGTTGTTAAATCGGCTTATCGGACAATCAAATCCTTAATTGAAACAATCTATGACTTTATTACTGGTCGTTGGGGTCGCTTAGGTAAGGATATGAAGAAACTCACTAGTAGCATGTGGGACACCATTAAGAATGTCTTTAAGGCTGGTTATACCTATGTTGATGACTTAACCGGTGGTCGGTTATCCAAGCTAATCAAAGCATTTCAAAATGCCTGGGATACGATTGGCAAAGGGTGGCATGATTTCTGGAACGGTTTAGACAAATGGATGGGCAATCTTTGGAATAACATTGTTAAAACTGTACAAAACGGGATTAACGGTGTTATTAAAGTCCTTAATGCTGGTATCGGTGGTATCGACTCAGTTATTCATTTCTTTGGTGGAAAATCGAATACGGTAAGTAAAATTAGTCCAGTGCATTTGGCAACTGGTACTGGTGTCTTTGCTGGTCAACGTAAAGCAATCACTAAACCAACCATGAGTATCTTAAATGATGGCCACGATTCACCACAGACACATAACCACGAAGTGATCATGCATGCTAATGGCGGATTAGAAGAAGTACGTGGAACTAACGTTATGAAGATGTTAGAACCACAGGCAGAAGTCTTTAATGCTAGTGAAGCACGTGAGCTAGGTTTAACCCACTTTGCTAAAGGTACCGGATTCTTAGGCAACGTCCTAAAAGGCGTTAAGAGTGTGGCATCTGATGCAGTTGGTGCCGTTGATAATGGCGTTACTGGTATTGGGTCATTCGTTTCTAAAGCATGGTCTGGTGCTAAGAACTTGGCCAAGATTTTAACCAAGATTGGTGGCCACCCAGTTAAATATTTGAATAGTTTGATGAAAAGGCCAACGAGCAAAACACCGATCATTAGTGATTTTGCGACTGGCTTTTATTCTAATGTGAAGAGCCAAGCCAATGACTGGTGGAGCGAAGTATGGAACCAGATTTCAGGAGCTGCCAAAGATGGTGGTGGAGCTGGAACTGGTGGAACTTGGCGTCATAATCCAGGTATGAGTATGACTGACCGTTTTGGTGATAGTCGTTCATTTGGGTCACATGATGGTGTTGACTTCTCTGGGCCAATGGGTTCAGCAATTCTTGCTGTCCATGGTGGTACTGTTACCAGAACTGGTAATCCTGTTTGGGATAAAGCCGCTTTAGGAGATGTTATTACTGTTGCATCATCTGATGGTTGGCAAGAAATTTACCAGGAATTTGGTGGTATGAATAACATCAAGGTCAAAAAGGGCGATGTTATCAAGACTGGTCAACGAATTGCTACATTAGGAGCTTTAAATGGTTCCGGTAGTGGTTCTCATGTTCATATTGGTGTCGCTCATGGTTCTCTATGGGATCATGGTGGAACTAATACACATGGTTGGTATGACGTTACTAAAATGCATGGCAATAGCAATGGAACACCTAAAGGCGGTTCTAAGAATAAGAAAGATAACTCTTACTTATCAAAACTAGTCAAAGGTGAATTAGGTTCAGGCATGTTCAAGTGGATTAAAAAACACTTGGCACCATTGTTCTCTGATGCGACTGGTGCAATGGGTGATGTTGGCTTATCAGGTGGACTTGCTCAACGTGCTAGAGAGATTGCTAAAGCTTTGAAGTCAGCTTATCCCGCTGCTAAAGATGGTGGTATTGCCGGGGTTTTGGGTAACTGGATTCAAGAGTCAAGACTTGATCCAAGTGCCATTGATGCGGCTGACCACGGTTCTGGATTAGGACAATGGACTTTTGGTCGTGAAACGGCCATGAGAAATTGGACTAAGAAACATGGTTATGCCTGGAACTCTGCTAAAGGACAATTGGACTTTGCTTTGCACGAACCTGGCATGGCCTCATCATTCAAATCAACATTGAGAATGTCAAGCCTACCGAAGCCGCTCGTCATTTCTTTGCTGGATGGGAGTCTGGTGGTAATGAAGATGCAACTGGTGGTACTCGTATTAAGAATGCTCAAACTGCCTACAATGCTATTAAACACATGGCCAAAGGTGGCAATCTTAAAAAGGGCGACCTATCAATTGTTGGTGAGCAAGGTTATGAATTAATCAAAGCCACTCAGGATGCCAAAGTAATTCCTCATGGTAAATCTGTTGGGATTATGAATAACTTATCTAAATCAGGCAAAGGCAAAGCTTCAGTTAAGATTGATGCTCCAGTTAACATCACGATTAATGGTAATGCTGATAAGTCAGCTGTTGATCATATCGATAAAGCTATCTCTAAGCACAATGATGACCTTGTTGAGAAGTTACGTGAATTCTTTGGATTCAATGATGATGGAGGATTGAAAGTCTAATGGTTAAAAAGAAAAAACTAAAACCAATTACGGACAATGATATTCTAAAAGGCTTGGAGCCTGGTGTCCGGATGAGTTTAAGAAATAAATCCAGTACGAGTTCAACTCGTATTGATTACAACCCGTCAACTTATGCTAAGAAAAGCAAAGCAGCGAACTTAAGTGGCAAAAGTGATAAATACATCAATGAAAAGACTAACGAATGGAAACAAGTTGTCACGATTGATGCTGATAAGATCGCTAATGCTCAACAGGTTATTAAAGATCAACAACCAGCAATTAATAAATTTCAAGATGAGTTGAACAAAGAAAATGGGTATAAAGTAACTCATGATGCTTATAAGGACAAAAGTGATGATCTTGCTAAACAACAGGATGCTTTAAAAAAGGCGAAGAAAAAGGCCGATAAGAAAAAGATACAATCTGCAATTGATTCTGATAAAAAACAAATGAAAACTTTAGCAGGTAAAATAAAAACTATTGAGAACAAAACCGGTTATAAGAAAGACCGTGATGCTTATGACAAAGCAAACAAGCTTGTCAAAAATGCTAAGAAGGTCATCAAATCTAAAAAATCCTTAAAAGCTTTGGATAAACAAAAATTAGCTAAATATCAGGCTGAACAGAAAAAGCGTAATGCTAAGAAAAAGAAGGCTGAGCAAAAAGCTAATTTAAAAAAGATCCAAAAGAAGATGAAAGCTGCTGAAAAACTTTATCAAGGTCGCACTGCCGTGTATCGGGCTGATTTAAAAACTGATCGGCTTTATATGCTAGCTGAGGTCACACCACAAGAAAACATCACAATTAACACCAACACCAATCCTAAAGATGGTGCTGATACTCGTACTGATTATACTGTCGAAGATTCTAAAGAACTTTCAGGAACATATTATCTGTATGGAAAATCATGGGCTGATCGTGATAATCAGTATCGAATTCTACAAGGTTGGGCACGTAAAGGTATTGAAGTAGTTGTTAAAGGGTTCTCAAAACTCGCACATTGTTACATCACTGGTATTGGTAAGAGTTCTGACATTCCTTATAAGAACGTTTTGACACTTCAACTTACATTTACTTACTCAATGAAATATCCGATTAAGTATTCTAAACAAAAAAAGAAATCTAAAAGTCTTGGTAAAACATCTACAACTAAAGGAAAACCAGCTAAACATAAGTATGTAAAAGTTAAAGCTGGTGTGACCTTGATTGAGATTGCTCGTGATAAAGGCTTAAAAATTTCTGAAATTAAAAAGCTTAATAAAAAAGTTGGCGATTTATCGCTTAAACCAGGTCAGGAGGTGCGAATTCAATGAGTAAACGAGTGGCGATTGAAGTAGACCCAGAGCAGATGCCATATACCACAGATGTAACCCTAGGTGGCAATGACTATCAGTTAACTTGGCAATGGAATGATATTGATCGTCATTTTACCGTTGATATTGCTGATGCTGGTGGCAATCCTATTTATAAGGGCGAAGTCGTTATTTGGGGACAAACTTTGTGGCGATTAATTAATTTTCCAGGCTTGCCAACAGATAGTATTGTGCCGGTTGATGAGTCTGGCCAAGAACATGATATCGACCCAGGCACATTTGGCGATACAGTATTACCTTTGATTGATGATATTGATGATGACGATTATCAACCGGAAACGAATGGCGGTGATGATGATGACAGTTAAATTCAAAACTACTTTAAAAGGTTATTACTCAAATTATCGTGATGAAATTGAAATCACTCATGGCAAAAAGACTTTTAAAATATCTAGTGCAACCAATGCACAGATTGATTACGACGTGACTAGTGATGATGGTGGTGCACCTGGAAGCTGTACTGTCACTTTGTATAACGTGGCCAAAGAAAGTCTAAATGATTTTGCCAAAGGTGATCATATTGTATTAAAGTCTGGCCCTGCTGATTTGTATGGAATATTGACCGAGGGCGACATTACTAAAGTGAACGTTGAGGCCAAAGATGGCCAAGATCGTGCCACAGTTATTTCTTTTACTGAAGGTACTGATTACACTAAGTTACCTAAGATGCAGTCTAAATTTAATGGTTCAAAAATGGTTAAAAAGACTGTGACTGTGGGTAAAAAGAAAATAACTTATACCAAGAAGCAAGTTAAGAAATTAAACATAACTTTTAGGAATAAAGTGACCGCCAAACAATTAATCAGTCGAATTAAGAGTGAAGCTAAAATTAAAATTTCTTCGATTAAATTAAAAGAAAATCACGTATACAAAAAAGGTTATACGATTTCTTCAAAGCCTTTAGCAGCGCTTAAATCGATCGTGAAAGATTGTAAAAGTAAAATGTATTATCGCCATGGTTCTCTAGTTATTGAAACTGGTGCTGACGTTAATCCATACAATGAACATTTATTTTTATCTCTGAATACTGGTTTAAGAAGTTTGCCAGTAGCCAATGATGGAGACGGTGGCGAGTCTACTTTTACATTGGAATGTGAAGAAGACCCACGTATTGTTGCTGGCTCAGCAGTTGACGTTGATTCAGAAATATTAAAAGGTACTTATCGGGTCAAGAATGCTCATCACACACACGACCGAAGCAGTTATGGAATGGAGTTGACAGTGCATGCCTAAACCAAGAAAGAAATCAGTAGATCCAAATAATAAGTTAGTAAATTTTTTGGATGACGAATTTTTACCAATGTTAGTTTCACAAGTCCACACTCATCTAATTGGTCGAGTAATTAAATACAATAAGGCAAAAGCGGTATGCGACATTCAACCACTTGCTTTACAGTCTGACGGCGACAAACGGGCACCACTAGCCAATGTGATTGTTCCTGATTCAATATCAATGATTAATGATATTGTCGATTTTATGCATCACTTTGACAAGATGATTGATACTTACAATGGTCATATTCATCAGGGAGTTCATGGGCCAACTAGTGGGCCTTCTGCTCATCAATCTCATTTTGATAAAGACAAAGAAAAGCACGCCTTCAAAGTTGGCTCAGTTGTCTGGGTCGGAATTGCTGATACAGAATTGGATAATTGGACTGGAAAATCTAATTTTAAGATTGAAACAAAACGACAACACAGTGTTAATGATGCTGTGGTTGAGGAGGTGCTTAAACCATGATCGCATTTGGTTTAGATAACACCGGAGATTTAGATTTCAATTCAAATACTGGTGTTTTTAATATGATTGACACTGATCAAGAATTGGCACAAAAGTTATGGATCGTCTTAGGTATAAACGTTGCTGAGTTGCCTTGGAATGAAGACATTGGATTAAATCAATTGGATGTAATTATGAATGGGGATGATCAAGCAGCCATTCAAACACTATTAGATGATTATTTACAAACTCAATGGGCTGATACTTATGACAACATTGATGTGACTGAATTTAAAGTTGATAACTTGAATAGAGTAACTGAACTATCAGCAACCGTTACATTAAAAGATGGTTCTGTGGCCATGGCTTCAGTAGAACAAAGGACAGGAGATGATGATAATGCCAATGACGAATAATGGTTATGACCGCCCCGAAATTGGCGAATTAAGGGATGATATTAATGCTTTGTTTATCCAATATTTTGGCGAGGGAATTGATTTAGATGATGATCAAACCCCTGGACTTTTAGCTGGGGTATTGTCCGAAGTCTCTGACACAATAGAACAGGTTGGCCAAGGCGTGTATAACGCTTTTTTTGTACTCAAAAGTTCTGGTGCTAATCTCGATGATATTGGTGCGGAAGAAGGACTATATCGTAAATCAGCAAGCAACAGTAATGTGACATTACAGATCGACGCCGACCCTAATACTGTGATTCCCGAAGGTACTCAATTCTCTACTGATGATGCGCAGATCTTTGAAACTACAGATGATTTAACAATTGGTGAAGCAACGACCTATGTTGATACAGGTGGAATTGTACAGCCTTTACAAGACGACGATGGTAACCCGCTTGGAAGAGGTACGGTTCAAGCAATTTCTCAAGACACTGGCGATGATATGAATGTTATGCCGAATACCATTATTAACTCTGAAGAGGCGCTTGATGGATTTAATTCCGTTACAAATCTCGATGGAGCTCAAGGTGGTGGGAATGCCGAGACTGACGACCAGTATCGCATTAGAATACTTGAAAACCGAAAGCATCCCATCAATTCAACGGTATCAGGAATTGAAACAGCATTGATGAATGTTAATGGAGTTCAAGATGTCAGAATTGTCAACAATATTGAGATGACGCCAGATGAATATGGTAATCCTGCTAAATCGATTCATGTTTATGTAATTGGAGGAGATGCTGGAGATATTGCACAAGCGTTATTTGACGTTTTGCCCCCAGTAACCAGAACAATTGGTAGTGTTGCTGCAATGGCTAAAGATATCGCTGGTAAAATAGTTCCAATTATGTTTGATCGCGCAACTACCGTGCCAATTTATATCGAGGTCGATATCAAAGCAGATCCATCCACATTTGACTCTGACAATGGCGAACAAATGATTAAGAATAATATCATGAACTATTTTGATACTTTATCTATGGGTGATGCCGTTCTTTACTCACGATTATTTGCTCCGGCTTATTCAGCAAGCGGAGTCAAAGACGTCACTATTAAACTTGGAACTAAATCTCCAGTTAATGATCCAGATGAAATTTCAGTAAGTCCCACAATTGAGGGTGCTCAAATTAGTGTCACTTTGTCACCAAATTCAGGTACTTTATTAACTAAAGATATTCAAGTGTCAGATTTTCAATTGGCACAGACAAGTGTTAATAATATTGCGATTAACGTCACTTATGATTAAGAGGTGTTTTTATGTATAAAACTGATACCGATTTATCTGATGACACTTTGAGACAAAAATATTTACAGATGTTCCCCGGAGTTTTAAATCAACAAGACGATTCAACTAATGCTCGAATTTTGAATATTGTTGCCGATTTATTGATTAAATATAAAAACAGCCTGTTAGATATTTCTGATCAGGTTTTGATTAATAATGCGAGTGGTCAAACACTTACCGACATCGCTAACGACTGGGGAGTTAATCGGATAGATGATGACGATGAATTTTTGCGATTTCAATTAAGATTGCAAAAAATGCGCGGGATGCTCGGAGTGACGACAAATGATTTAAAACAAATTGTTGCAACGGCACTTAATATTGACATTACCTCATTTGATGTAGTGGGAGACGAAAACCCAGAAGAAATCGAATTAACAGACGTCATGGTAGATTTTAAATCCGGTAATAAGCAACGAATGAAATATGACGTGTTAATTCAATCAATTCAAGATGTTTTGGCTCCTGAATATAAATTAAAAGACATGTCGTATGCCGTGACTGGTTCGGGTGCGTTTTACATTGCAACCCATGCCACTGTCACTCCAGAAGTTAATGTTAAGGAAGACCCTAACACATATAGGAATGTAGTTGAAACTCGTGATTATGCAACTCAACGCTTAATTATTCCAGAATACACAGTAAAGGAAGCTGATTAATTATGGCAACACAAGATATTGGAATTTTAACTAATGCCGGTAAAGATTTAATCGATAAAGTTAATGCTGGTCAAACTAAGTTAACATTTTCAAAAGTTGTTTTTTCAACTGATGATTTAACTAGTTATGATGATTCAGCAATCAAAGAGTTAGTCACTTTACAAAATCAAAATGTGACCGTGGCACCACCAACCGTAACTCTTGATGATACGACTGGCGAAACTAAAGTTAGAGCGGTTGGCTTAAATCACGTTGACGGTAATACGTCAGCAGATTTGACAGACGGCATTTATGTAAAAACTTATGGAGTTTTTGCCAAAGACGATTCAGGCACTGAGTCACTTTATGGGGTAACTGTAACAAGCCACCCTGATTACTTGCCTGCTTATGATGGCATGATTCCACAAGCAATTGCTTACTCATACAAATTCAATATTTCTGATACCAACCAAGTCAATTTTACTAATGCGGTTGATGTCTATTTGACTTTGGATGATTTAAATGGAAAACTTGGTGGCTTTGTTAAGCAAGCAGACCTTGAAAAATATGCTACTAACGATAAATTAACAGAAGTCGTTACTGACATGACAGATTTATTAAAATCGAAAGCTGATGATTCAAATACGGTTCATAAATCCGGAGACGAAGAAATTGCCGGCACTAAGACTTTTGATACACCACCAGTCGACAAGACTAC
>Ga0153951_1000751_pt1 | contig 11892 bp, 10 predicted proteins | sample TSNJ035MetaG_FD_102278 | JGI IMG/M metagenome (GOLD analysis project Ga0153951, IMG submission 102278) | Attine ant fungus gardens microbial communities from New Jersey, USA - TSNJ035 MetaG | ecosystem: Host-associated > Fungi > Mycelium > Unclassified | place: USA: New Jersey, Wharton State...
AGGTCACGCAGCGAAACGCGACGCGGCCGGCGAGCGAGGTCAGCGGCGTGGCATCGAGTGCGCTGGCGAACGCCGGAAGCATCCGCGCGACGCGCTCGATATTCTCGCGATGACCATCCGCACGCAGCGATGTGTCAGGGTCGTCGAGTTCATAGGTCGCGCCTGTCAGCGTGACGCCGTTCGCAAGCGGCACCGCGTAGCCCTCGCCGATCACCGGCAAAGCGAGAGGCGCGACCGTACCCGCCGGCACGAGGCTCAACTGACCGCGAATGCTGCGGGTCGGCGCATGACGCAAGCCGGCGATTCACGCGGCCTCGTGCGCACCGGCGACGATCACGACCGGCGCGCGTACTACCGCATTGCCCGCGATATCGAAGACGGTCCACTGGTCGCCGGTTCGTTCGAGCCGCGCGACCTCGACGCCGAAGCGTCGTTCTAGCCGCTCGCCCGCCGCGGCGAACTGCGCGGCGCATAACGAGGCCGGATCGATCCAGCCGCCGTGCGCAAAGAACCAGCCGCCGCGCGCGAGCGGCATGCCGGCGAGCGCCGAAGCCTCGCTGGCGGAAACCGGCCTCACGTAGTCGGACGGATAGCGGAACGTCGCGATTGCAGCGCCGATCGAGCGGGCTTCGTCGTCATCGGCGGCGATTTGCAGCAGGCCCTCGCCGCCGCGCGCGAGCCGATGACCGGCCGCTTCGAGCGCGGCCCAGCGATTGAGCGTATAGAGGAAACCGGCGCGCGTGACGCGCGAGGCGACGCTGTCGTCGCGCGAGATCATCGGATGGAAGACGCCCGCGGGATTGCCCGACGTATCCTGCGCCACCGACGCGTGCCGTTCGAGCGACGTGACGCGCCAGCCGCGCGCCGCAAGCCGTTCGATCACGGCGCAGCCGGCGAGCCCCGCGCCGATCACGACCGCATGCCGCTCGGCATGCGCGAACGGCGCGGGCGGTTCATAACGGCGCACCCGCCAGCGCGGCGCGAAGTGACCGACCAGCATCGCGCGCTTCCAGCCGAAGCCGTCAACCTTGCGATACTCGAAGCCGCATTGTGTCAACGCGCGTTTGACGTCGCCGGCGCTGCTGTAGGTGGAGAAGGTCGCGCCCTCGCCCGCCACGCGTGCGAGCGACTTGAAGATCACTGGGCTCCACAGCTCGGGATTTTTCGCGGGCGCGAAACCGTCGAGATAAAACGCGTCGGCGCGCAGGCGCAACGCAGGCAGGCTGTCGGCCGCATCGGCGAAGACCAGCGTGAGCACGACACGGCCGCCTTCGAATTCGAGCCGGTGCGTGCCCGGCACGAGCATCGGCCATGCGTGCGCGAGCGTATCGGCAAGGCTCGCAATCAGCGGCTCGGAGAGCGTCTTCGCATAGACGCGGCGCAGATCGTCGGCGCTGAACGGCTGCTTTTCGATCGACACGAAATGCAGCCGCTCGCAACGCGACGGATCGGCGCGCCACGCGGCCCACGTCACGAGAAAGTTGATGCCCATGCCGAAGCCGGTTTCGAGCACGGTGAACGTGCGGCGGTTCTGCCATCGCCCGGGCAGCGCATTGCCGCGCAGAAAAACGTATTCGGCCTGTTCGAGCGCGCCGACGGCGCTGTGATAGATGTCGTCGTAGAGCGGCGAAAACGGGTTGCCGTTGTCGCGAAAAGCGAGGACGGCGGGGATCAGCGGATCGGTCATGCGCAGCGGGAAAACACGCTCAAATGGATGCTCGAAGGAGCGGTCCGGTCGTTGTGGCCGGCGCGCGCGGCTCGCGGAGCGCCGGAAAAAGGCGGATGCGCATCTGTGCTGCGTTGGCAAAAACCAACGCCAAGCCCCGTCAGCACTGGGTTTCAGCCTCGTTTTAAGGGTTAACCAAGGTGAAAACTCCGGTTTCCTTGCTGGATCGGCCCGAGAACCGCGCAAATCTTCGAAACCCTTATCCTGATTGGGTTTGCGCTGCGCTATCATAGCAAGCGCCGCGAAGGGAGCGGCAGCACGGCCGGCGAACAGTCACCTGTCCGCTGCGAGAGATTCTCGGGGATCAGGGCCGCAGCTGCTCGACGGCGCGGTGCGCGCACGTATAATCGGCGCGTTCGCGCTGTTCGTATCAACCTAAACTCAGAAAGGAACCTTAATGAACAAACAGGAATTGATCGACGCTGTCGCAGGACAGACGGGCGCCAGCAAGGCTCAAACCGGCGAAACGCTGGACACGTTGCTCGAAGTGATCAAGAAGGCTGTGTCGAAGGGTGAAGCGGTCCAGTTGATCGGCTTCGGCAGCTTCGGTTCGGGTAAGCGCGCAGCGCGTACGGGTCGCAATCCCAAGACCGGCGAAACCATCAAGATTCCGGCAGCCAAGACCGTCAAGTTCACCGCCGGCAAAGCGTTCAAGGACGCAGTCAACAAGCGCTAAGCAGATCGATCTGCCGGGCAGTTGACACCCGCTAGAAACCCGCCCATGGCGGGTTTTTTTTCGTCCGCGATTTCGTTTCCGGCCAGCGGGAAAATGCCGGGCGCTGTGCCTGGTGCGCCCGGTGCTCAGTCGTGACGATGCACGATTTCGCCGTGGCCATCTCCGCAGTGCTCGCAATCGTGGCCGTGATCGTGATGGGTGTGACCCTGTGCGCCGTCATGATCGTGATTGTCTTCGTCGAAGTCCCATGCGGGGAACGGATCGTCGAACTGCCGCCAGGCCTCTGACCCGAGCGCGTATTCGGCGTCGCTGAGCAGGCACGCGTCGAATTTCGCGCGCCACGCGGCCGGATCGATATCGATGCCGATCAACACCAGCTCCTGGCGACGGTCGCCGATGCTCGTATCGTCCAGATCGCCATACCAGTCGGCGGCGATTTCGGCGCTCAGTTCGTCGTCTCCGTCGGGCCATTCGCTGCGATCCTGCGCGGCCCACCACATGCCCGCCGGACCATGCCGGCAGGCACCGCCCGCTTGCGACAGCGAACCGGCAATGTCATTGCGCGTCGCGAGCCAGAAGAAGCCCTTGCTGCGCAGCACGCCCTTCCATTCCTGATGCAGCAGTTCCCACAGCCGCTGCGGATGAAACGGCCGGCGCGCGCGATAAATGAAATTGCCGATGCCGTATTCGTCCGCTTCGCCGTGATGCGCGTGGCCGTGCTCATCGTCGTGGCCGTGATCGAGCGAGGCGAGCCAGCCCGGCGCGCTCGACGCCTCGTCGAAATCGAAGCGGCCCGTGTTCAGCACCTGGTCGAGCGGCACGCTGCCGAAGCGGCTCACCACCTGCACCGCGCGCGGGTTGATGCGCGCGAGGATGCCTTGCAGGCGCGCGAGTTCGTCCGTGCTGACGAGGTCCGCCTTGTTCACGACGAGCACGTCACAGAATTCGATCTGCTCGATCAGCAGTTCGACGATCGTGCGGTCATCTTCTTCGCTGACGGCGACGCCGCGTTCGGCGAGCGCCTCGGCCGAGGCATAGTCGCGCAGGAAGTTGAACGCATCGACGACGGTCACCATCGTGTCGAGCCGCGCGATATCGGATAGCGATGCGCCGTCATCGTCGACGAACGCGAAGGTTTCGGCGATCGGCATCGGTTCGGCGACGCCGGTCGATTCGATCAGCAGCGCATCGAAGCGCTTTTCTTCCGCGAGGCGGCGGATCTCGTTCAGCAGATCGTCGCGCAACGTGCAGCAGATGCAGCCGTTCGACAACTCGACGAGCTGTTCCTCGACACGCGACAACTCGGCGGCGTGACGCACGAGCGCCGAATCGATATTGACGGCGGCGAGATCGTTGACGATCACCGCGACGCGCAGACCGGCGCGATTCGCGAGGATGTGGTTCAGGAGCGTGGTCTTGCCGGCGCCCAGAAAACCGGAGAGCACGGTGACGGGCAATAGCGGCTGGTTCATCGCGGTACGGAGAAAACAGGAAGATGGGAAGGCATGCCGGGCCCGGCCTTGCATGAACCGCTTGGCCGTTTTGCCGCGCGAGCCCGAACGGATCGTCGCGGCAGCATGAAGCCGCATTGTGCATCAAAACGGCCATGGGCCGCGCGCGAGCATCGTGGCGGCGAGAGGCACGGCCGTATTCGTGGGGAAAATCACGAGGAAAAAACGGAAGAAAGCACGCCAGCGAACGAGAAACCCGGCAAACCGCTTTAGTTCTCGTACTAGCGTGCGGCCGGCATCAACTTCCAGCTACGCAGAATCGCGACGATCTGCTGCGAGTACTTGTCGCGCAATGCCGGCGTTTCGGAGTGGTACGCGCCGACCGCCTGCCACGTATTGCCGTACTTGTTCATCTGCCGGCGCAGATGCCACGCGGCGATATAGACGTTCTTGCACGGCTCCATCAGCGTGCCCTGCGAGATGCCGTATTGCGCGAGCACAGGCAGATGGATCGAGTTGATCTGCATCACGCCGTAGTCGGTCGAGCCGTTCGCGTTCTTGTGCTGCGCGTCCGGCCGGTTGTGCGATTCCTGCCAGGCGATGGCCCGCAGAATCAGCGGATTAACCTTCTGATATTTGGCCGCCTCGTCGAAACAGTCGGCGCGCGCCGACCCCGCTGCCGCGAGCAGGGTCAGGGTGACAACGACAGTAACGAACGGACATTTCATCGCTAAAGACAGCCAGAAAATCTCGGAGTAAGGATCAGTAAGGCGTTTTCCCGGCCGCGTTTTTGCCGCGAGAGGCAGGCTGGCCGGGTGTTTATCGCGCGTCGGGGAAAACCCGCGTGAGCAAACCCATAACGGCGAGTCGAACGGCTCGTATCATACCGGCAGTCTGAACATCGTCAAGTTGGCCAACCGACATAAGGCAGCACAAATCCGCGTGCTGAGATTCGCTCCTGAAGCCGGTTTGCTTTCAATTGAATGACAACCCAGCGATCTTTTAAGGGAATCGCGCGAGGTCGTCTGTTTTGTTTCAAATCCGACATGAAAAGCTGGTACTGTTCGTTTTTTTCGGACATTGGCGAGCTGGTGTTCCACGCGGAAATCGTTTTCGCAACCGGCTCGTAAGCCGATCGGGCAATGGCTTGCCGCCGGGTCCGCATCGCATGACCGTCGGTGGCAGCGGCTGCCGGCATCGATATCACATTCCATGAGAAGAAATTGTATGGCTTTGCGTCGCGTGGCAACGGCGCTGCTGGTGGCTGGGTTGATCACCGCGCAGACAGCACAGGCAGAGGTGACACTGAATTTCGTGAACGCCGACATCGATCAGGTCGCGAAGGCGATCGGCGCCGCAACCGGCAAAACGATCATTGTCGACCCACGGGTGAAGGGACAGCTGAACCTCGTTTCCGAAAACGCTGTACCTGAAGATCAGGCGCTGAAAACCCTGCAGTCGGCACTGCGCATGCAGGGCTTCGCGCTGGTGCAGGATCACGGCGTGCTGAAGGTCGTGCCCGAGGCCGACGCCAAGCTGCAGGGCGTGCCGACCTACGTCGGCAATACGCCGAGCGCGCGCGGCGACCAGGTGGTCACGCAGGTCTTCACGCTGAAGAACGAATCGGCCAATAACCTGCTGCCGGTGCTGCGTCCGCTGATCTCGCCGAACAATACCGTCGCGGCCTATCCGGCCAACAATACGATTGTCGTCACCGATTACGCCGACAACGTGCGGCGCATCGCGCAGATCATTGCGGGCGTCGACAGCGCGGCGGGCCAGTCGGTCGCGGTCGTGCAGCTGAAGAACGCGAACGCGATCGACATCGCCCAGCAGATGAACAAGATGCTCGACCCGGGCTCGATCGGCAGCACGGACGCGACGCTGAAGGTATCGATTTCGTCTGACCCGCGCACCAACTCGCTGCTGATCCGCGCCTCGAACAGCGCGCGCCTTGCCGCCGCGCGGGAACTCGCGAAGCAGCTCGACACGCCGACCACGATGCCAGGCAACATGCACGTCGTGCCGCTGCGCAACGCGGATGCGACGAAGCTCGCGCGCACGCTGCGCAGCATGCTCGGCAAGAGCGGCGGCGGCGAAGGCGGTTCGTCGGGCGGCTCGAACGAAGCGAACTCGTTCAACCAGAATAGCAGCGGCGGCCTGTCGGGCAGCAACTCGACGGGCACGTCCGGCACGCCGCCGTTGCCGTCGGGCGGCCTCGGCAGCAGCTCGATGGCCTCGCCGATGGGCGGCGGCGCCTCGGGCTCGAATAACAACGGCGATTTTCTCGGCGGCGACAAGAACAAGAGCGACGACAACCAGGGCGGCGGCATGATCACGGCCGACTCCGCGACCAACTCGCTGATCATCACCGCGCCGGACCCGGTCTACCGCAATCTGCGCGCCGTGATCGATCAGCTCGACGCGCGCCGCGCGCAGGTCTACATCGAGGCGCTGATCGTCGAGCTGAACTCGAACACGAGCGGCAATCTTGGCATCCAGTGGCAGGTCGCGAACAATTCGCTGTTCGCCGGCACGAACCTGGCGGCCGGCTCCGGCAACAGCATCGTCAACCTGACGGCCGCGGCCGTAACGGCCGGCGCGGCAGCCGGCGCGACCAGCGGTCTCGGGCTTGCCTCGGCGCTCGGCAACGGCACGCTTCAGCAAGGCCTGAACGTCGGCTGGATTCACAACCTCTTCGGTGTACAGGGTCTCGGCGCACTGCTGCAGGCGCTCTCGCAGACCGCCGACGCGAACGTGCTGTCCACGCCTAACCTGATTACGCTCGACAACGAGGAAGCGAAGATCGTCGTCGGTACGAACGTGCCGATCCAGACCGGTTCGTACTCGAACCTGACGAGCGGCACGACGAGCGCGGCATTCAACACGTTCGACCGCGTCGACATCGGTCTCACGCTGCACGTGAAGCCGCAGATCACCGAAGGCGGCATCCTCAAGCTGCAGCTTTACACCGAAGATTCGGCGATCGTGAACGGCACGAACAACTCGACGACGAACCCGGCGGGCCCGGAGTTCACGAAGCGCTCGATCCAGTCGACGGTGCTGTGCGATAACGGCGAGATCATCGTGCTCGGCGGCCTGATGCAGGACAACTACCAGGTCAGCAACAGCAAGGTGCCGCTGCTCGGCGACATTCCGTGGCTTGGCCAGCTGTTCCGCTCGGAGCAGAAGACGCGCGACAAGACCAACCTGATGGTGTTCCTGCGTCCCGTCATCATCAGCGATCGCGATACCGCGCAGGCTGTCACGGCGAACCGCTACGACTACATCCAGGGCGTGCAGGGCGCGTACCGCTCGGACAACAACATCATGAAGGATCGCGACGATCCGGTCGTGCCGCCGATGCCGATTGGCCCGAGCCAGGGTGGCGTGCCCGCGATGAACCTGTTCGATCTGAACCAGATGCGCCGTCAGCAGATGATGCCGCAGCAAGCCCCCCAACAAACGCCGCAACAGGCCGTGCCGCAAGCGGCGCAGCCCGCGACGACGCAACCCGTGCCGCAGCCCGCCGTCATCGCCCCGGCGAGCAGCGTCGAGCCGAGCACGATGTCGCCGGGAGCGCGTCCGTGACGCAGACGCCCGCGCAATCGCAGCGCACGCACCACGGCGAGGCCGTCGGCGAGCACGCGGCGCCCTCGCCGCTCGCGGCCCGGCTCGTGCCGTACGGCTTCGCGCGCGGCGGCCAGATTCTCGTCGCGCATCAGCACCCCGACAGCCTCGAAGTCTGGATCAGCGAACGCACGAGCGACGCGGCGCTTGCCGAGGTCGCACGCAATTTCGGCGCGGTCTCGGTCGTGCGCATGCCGGCCGACGAACTCGCGCAGGCGATCAACCAGGCCTACGCGCGCCAGGACGGCAGCGCCGCGCAGGTGGTCGGCGAGGTGGAAGGCGAAGTCGATCTGTCGCGCCTGATGCAGGACATTCCCGAGGTCGAGGATCTGCTCGAATCGGAAGACGACGCGCCGATCATCCGCATGATCAATGCGCTGCTCACGCAGGCCGCGCGCGAACAGGCTTCCGACATTCACATCGAGCCGTTCGAGAACGCGTCGGTCGTGCGCTTTCGCGTCGACGGCACGCTGCGCGACGTGGTGCGGCCGAAAAAAGCGCTGCACGGCGCGCTGATTTCGCGGATCAAGATCATGGCGCAGCTCGACATCGCCGAGAAGCGTCTGCCGCAGGACGGCCGCATCACGTTGCGCGTGGGCGGCCGCCCGGTCGACGTGCGCGTCTCGACGCTGCCGACCGGACACGGCGAGCGCGCGGTGCTGCGTCTGCTGGAGAAGGATGCCTCGCGCCTGAATCTCGAAGCGCTCGGCATGGCCTCGGACACGCTCGGCCAGTTCGACAAGCTGATCGGCAAGCCGCACGGCATCGTGCTCGTGACGGGCCCGACCGGCTCGGGCAAGACCACGACGCTGTATGCGTCGATGTCGCGGCTGGAGACGGCGACCACCAACATCATGACGGTGGAAGACCCGATCGAATACGACCTCTCGGGCATCGGTCAGACCCAGGTCAACGAGCGGATCGGCATGAGCTTCGCGCGCGCGTTGCGCTCGATTCTGCGGCAGGACCCGGACGTCATCATGATCGGCGAAATCCGCGACCTCGAAACGGCGCAGATCGCGGTGCAGGCGTCGCTCACGGGCCACCTCGTGCTCGCGACGCTGCACACGAACGACGCGGCCTCGGCCGTGACGCGTCTCACGGACATGGGAGTCGAGCCGTATCTGCTCGCCTCGTCGCTGCTCGGCGTGCTGGCGCAGCGGCTTGTGCGGCGGCTGTGCCCGGTATGCCGCGAAGAGCGCACCGAAGAGGACGGCAGCAAGCGCTGGCATCCGGTCGGCTGCGACCGGTGCGGCCATTCCGGTTATGCGGGACGGCGCGGCGTGTACGAGTTGCTGATCGTCGACGACACCATCCGCGCGCTGATCCATCGCAATGCCGCCGATGCAGAAATCCTCGCGACGGGATGCGCGAACGGCATGCGCACCTTGCACGACGACGCCGAACGCTGGCTGTCGGCGGGCCTCACCTCGCTCGAAGAAGTGCTGCGCGTAACAGGAGGACATTGACATGTCGGCGTTCCGGTACGAAGCGATCGATACGGCGGGCAAGACCCTGCGCGGCGTGCTCGAAGCGGACAGCGCCCGCGCCGGGCGCGGCCAGTTGCGCGCGCAAGGGCTGACGCCGATGACGGTGGAGCCGGCGGCGTCGCGCCTGAACGGCGAGCGCAGCCAACGGCTCGCGCTGGGCCGCAAGCTGTCGCAACGCGAGCAGGCCATTCTCACGCGCCAACTCGCGAGTCTGCTGGTCGCGGGGCTACCGCTCGACGAGACGCTTTCCGTGCTCAGCGAGCAGGCCGAACGCGACTATGTGCGCGAGTTGACCGCGTCGATCCGCGCCGAGGTGGTGGGCGGCCATTCGTTTGCCAATGCGCTTGCGCAGCATCCGCGCGATTTCCCGGACATCTACCGCGCGCTCGTCGCGGCTGGCGAACACACTGGCAAGCTCGGCCTCGTGCTGTCGCGGCTCGCGGACTACATCGAACAGAGCAACGGGCTCAGGCAGAAAATCATGCTGGCGTTCACGTATCCGATCGTCGTCACGTTCATTGCGCTCGGCATTGTCACGTTTCTGCTCAGCTACGTGGTGCCGCAGGTCGCGAACGTGTTCACGAGCACGAAGCAGCAACTGCCGTTTCTGACCGTGATGATGCTCGCCCTGTCGGACTATGTGCGTCACTGGTGGTGGGCCACGTTGATCGCGGTCGGCGTGCTCGTCTATCTGGTGCGCTCGATCCTGAAGCAGCCGGGGCCCCGGCTCGCGTTCGATACCTGGCTGCTCACCGCGCCGCTTGCCGGTCGGCTCGTGCGCGGCTACAACACCGTGCGTTTCGCGAGCACGCTCGGCATTCTGACGGCGGCGGGCGTGCCGATTCTGCGCGCGCTGCAGGCAGCGGGCGAAACGCTCAGCAACCGGGCGATGCTCGGCAAGGTCGAGGACGCGATCGTGCGCGTGCGCGAAGGCACCTCGCTCTCGCGCGCGCTCGGCAACACGAAGACGTTTCCGCCGGTGCTTGTGCACCTGATCCGTTCGGGCGAGGCGACCGGCGACGTAACGACGATGCTCGACCGCGCTTCCGAAGGCGAGTCGCGAGAACTCGAACGCCGCACGATGTTCCTGACCAGTCTGCTCGAACCGCTGCTGATTCTCGCGATGGGCGGCATCGTGCTGGTGATCGTGCTGGCCGTGATGATGCCGATCATCGACCTGAACAACATGGTGCAGTGAGCGGCATCGTGGAACGAGGCATGGCGTAACGCGCGAAGCGGCGCGCGTCAGCGCACGTAGGCGTTCGGGTTCTGCGCGGCCGGCAGCGAGATTTCGCGGCGCAGGCCGTTGCGTTCGACGACGATCGACTTCGAATGGACCTCGGCAAGCGTCATGTCGTTGTTGAACGTGCCGCCGACCCGAATGACGCGCGCGGCATCGCCGCCGACGCTGACGATGGCCGCCGCGTGATGCGGATCGAACGACAGGATGCCGAGTAGCTGGATCGCGTTGTTTTGCGCGGTCTCGGGGCTGGCGCCGAAGAGTTTCGCGCCCGCGGATGCATCGAGCGGCGCTGGCGCCGCCGTATGGATGGACGCGGAAGTCTGAGGCACACCTGGCGAACGAACCGACCACAGCGCGGCGGCGAAGAGGGCGGTGGCGGCTAGCGTGGCAAGCGCGGGTGCGAAGCGGGTCGGGAGGCTGTGGAGCATGGTGGCGGCGTCCTTGAGCTGGAACCGAAGCGGGCGATCGATGAGACGGCCGCTAACAGACAACATGCCGATATTTTTTGACGCGAGGGTGAACGCATGATGACGACGACTATCAATCCCGCCGAGGCCCGGCGCACGCTGCGAGGCAGGGCGGCAGCGCGGGACGGCCAGCGGGGCTTTACGCTCATCGAGATCATGGTGGTCATCGCGATCCTCGGGATTCTCGCCGCGCTGATCGTGCCGAAGATCATGAGTCGTCCGGATGAAGCGCGGCGGGTCGCCGCCAAACAGGACATCGGCTCGATCATGCAGGCGATGAACCTGTACCGCCTCGACAATGGCCGCTATCCGACCCAAGACCAGGGCCTGCACGCACTCGTCGAAAAGCCCACCACGGACCCGCTGCCGGGCAACTGGAAGGATGGCGGCTATCTCGAACGGCTTCCGGTCGATCCGTGGGGTAATCCGTACCAGTATCTGAATCCCGGTGCGCACGGCGAGATCGACATCTTCAGCTTCGGGGCGGACGGCAAAGCCGGCGGGGAGGCGAACGATGCGGACATCGGTTCCTGGCAGTGAGCATTCGGTTCGCGCGGCGCGCATCGCGCCGCCGATCCGCCGCGGCCGTCGGCAGGCCGGTTTTACGCTGCTCGAAATGCTGGTGGTCATGCTGATCGTCGGGCTGATGGTGGCGATCGTCTCGCTCGCGCCATCGAGAAACCGCCGCACGGATCTGTCCGAGGAAGCGCAGCGGCTTGCGTCCCTGCTGGAGTCGGCCGGCGACGAAGCCGAGGTGCGCTCGGTGCCGATCGCATGGCAGCCGGTCGACGGCGGCTACCGGTTTTATCAGCAGGCCGACAACGGCGCGTGGACGCCGCTTACCGGCGAACTCTTTCGCGCGCATCGCTGGGCCGTCGAGGTGACGGACGTGTCGATCCGTTACCAGGGCAGCGATCGGCAAGCGAAGCGTGTGGTGTTCGGCGACGAAAGCATCGATGTGCCGGTCAGGATCACGCTGGCGTCGGGTGGCGTGCGGCTGCAGGTTGTCAGCACAGGCATCGGAAACTTCGTCGTGCAAAGACCATGAACGGATACGAGCCTGCCGGGCGACGGGATTCGCGCAGGGACGCGGTCGCGATGCTCGTCGTTCTGCTGCCTTCCATCGGGAGATTCGAGCCGGATGCGTGGACGTCCGTGCCGTTGAGGTACGGCGTTGTGGATCGCAGTGGCCGCGTCGGGCAGACCGGA
>Ga0153951_1000752_pt1 | contig 11864 bp, 10 predicted proteins | sample TSNJ035MetaG_FD_102278 | JGI IMG/M metagenome (GOLD analysis project Ga0153951, IMG submission 102278) | Attine ant fungus gardens microbial communities from New Jersey, USA - TSNJ035 MetaG | ecosystem: Host-associated > Fungi > Mycelium > Unclassified | place: USA: New Jersey, Wharton State...
CCGAACTGCCGCTCCTGAAGCGCGGCGCGACGCTCGTCGGCATGCTCGATCCGTTCAACGCCGACAACGCCCAGAAGCTCGCCGCCGCCGGCCTCACCGCGTTCGCGCTCGAAGCCGCGCCGCGCACGACGCGCGCGCAGAGCCTCGACGTGCTGTCGTCGCAGGCGAACATCGCCGGCTACAAGGCGGTGCTGCTCGCGGCGACGCTTTATCCGCGCTTCATGCCGATGCTGATGACGGCCGCCGGCACCGTAAAGGCCGCGCGCGTGCTGATTCTCGGCGCAGGCGTGGCCGGCTTGCAGGCCATCGCGACCGCGAAGCGCCTCGGCGCCGTGCTCGAAGCGTCGGACGTGCGGCCGGCCGTGAAGGAGCAGATCGAATCGCTCGGCGCCAAGTTTCTCGACGTACCTTACGAAACCGACGAAGAGCGCGAAGCCGCGCAAGGCGTCGGCGGCTACGCGCGGCCGATGCCGCCGTCGTGGCTTGCGCGCCAGGCGGCGCTCGTGCATGAGCGCGCGAAGCAGGCCGACGTGGTGATCTCGACCGCGCTGATTCCGGGCCGTCCCGCGCCGACGCTGCTGTCGGTCGACACCGTGCAGGCGATGAAGCCGGGCTCGGTCATCGTCGATCTGGCGGCCGGGCGCGGTGCGGAATACGAGGGCCGGCGCGGCGGCAACTGCCCGTTGACCGAGGCGGACCAGGTGGTCGTCAAGCACGGCGTGCAGATCGTCGGCTATACGAACCTGCCGGCGATGGTGCCCGCCGATGCGTCGTCGCTGTACGCGCGCAACCTGCTCGACTTCCTGAAGCTGATCGTCACCAAGGAAGGCGCGCTCAACATCGATCTCGCGGACGACATCGTCGCGGCCACGCTGCTGGCGCGCGACGGTCAGGTCACGCGCAAGTAACGGGAGAGCGGCGATGGAAGTCATCAATCACACCGTGATCAATCTGATCATCTTCGTGCTGGCGATCTACGTCGGCTATCACGTGGTCTGGAACGTCACGCCCGCGCTGCATACGCCGCTGATGGCCGTGACCAACGCGATCTCGGCGATCGTGATCGTCGGCGCGATGCTCGCGGCGGGCCTGACGGTCGGCGGCGCGGGCAAGTTCTTCGGCACGATCGCGGTCGCGCTCGCGGCCGTCAACGTGTTCGGCGGCTTTCTCGTCACGCGGCGAATGCTCGAGATGTTCAAGAAGAAAGAGCCGAAGAAACTTCCCGCTGGCGGCAAGGAGGGTGCGTAAATGAGCCTGAACGTCGTCACGCTGCTGTATCTGGTCGCGTCGGTCTGCTTCATCCAGGCGCTCAAGGGGCTGTCCAATCCGAAGACCGCGCGCGTCGGCAATACCTTCGGCATGGTCGGCATGGCGATCGCGATTCTCACGACCATCGCGCTGATCTCGAAAGAGGCCGCCGCGCTCGGCTCCAATCTCGGCCTCGGGCTCGGCCTGCTGCTGGGCGGGCTGGTGGTCGGCGGCGCGATCGGTGCGTTCGTCGCCGCGCGCGTCGAGATGACGAAGATGCCCGAACTCGTCGCGGCCATGCACTCGCTGATCGGTCTAGCCGCGGTGTGCATCGCGTATGCGGTCGTCTCCGAGCCCGCCGCGTTCGGCCTCATCGATCCCGACAATCCAATCCCGGGCTTCCTGCCGTACGGCAATCGTATCGAGCTGTTCATCGGCACGTTCGTCGGCGCGATCACGTTCTCGGGCTCGGTGATCGCGTTCGGCAAGCTGTCGGGCAAGTACAAGTTCCGGCTCTTCCAGGGCGCGCCGGTCGTGTACGCGGGCCAGCATCTGATCAACCTGATGCTCGCGCTCGCGATGATCGGCTTCGGCATCCTCTTCTTCCTCACGCAATCGTGGCTGCCGTTCATCATCATGACGGTCATTGCGTTCGTGCTCGGTGTGCTCATCATCATTCCGATCGGCGGCGCGGACATGCCGGTCGTCGTGTCGATGCTGAACTCGTACTCGGGCTGGGCGGCGGCCGGCATCGGCTTCTCGCTGAACAATCCGATGCTGATCATCGCGGGCTCGCTCGTGGGTTCGTCGGGGGCGATCCTGTCGTACATCATGTGCAAGGCGATGAACCGCTCGTTCTTCAACGTGATTCTCGGCGGCTTCGGCAACGAGGCGGGCGCGGCGACGGGCGGTGCGACGGAGCAGCGTCCGGTGAAATCGGGTTCGGCCGACGATGCCTCGTTCATGCTCGGCAACGCCGAAACCGTCGTGATCGTGCCGGGCTACGGGCTGGCCGTGGCGCGCGCGCAGCATGCGTTAAAGGAGTTGACCGACAAGCTCGTCGAGAAGGGCATCGAGGTGAAGTACGCGATTCACCCGGTGGCGGGCCGCATGCCGGGTCACATGAACGTGCTGCTCGCCGAGGCCGAGGTGCCGTACGACATGGTCTACGAGATGGAAGACATCAACGGCGAGTTCGGCCAGGTCGACGTGGTGCTCGTGCTCGGCGCGAACGACGTGGTGAATCCGGCGGCGAAGAACGATCCGAAGTCGCCGATCGCGGGCATGCCGATCATCGAGGCGTACAAGGCGCGCACCGTGATCGTCAACAAGCGCTCGATGGCGGCGGGCTATGCCGGGCTCGACAACGATCTGTTCTACATGGACAAGACGATGATGGTGTTCGGCGACGCGAAGAAGGTGATCGAGGAGATGGTGAAGGCGGTGGAGTAGGCGTACCCGGTTTCGTTGTTCGCGGTTCGTTTCAGTCCACTCGCCGCTCGCCGCCTGTGCTGATAGCAACGGCGACGGGCGACGGGCGGCGGGCTCTCACCGCGACTTCGCATTGACATGCCGCAGCAGGTCCGCGAGCCGCCTGCCTTCCCGATCAGGATAAGTTTCGAGCACCTCGAGATCGCGGATCTTTTCGAGCCCGAAATTGCGGAAATCGCCGCGCAGTTCGCACCATGCACCGAGCGTCCAGCGCGCGCCCCAATACGCGAGCGCGAGCGGCCAGACGCGCCGCTCGGTGTTCGCGCCGTTCGCGTCGGTGTACGCGAAACGCACCACCTGGCGCATGTCGATCGCGCGATGCAGCGTGTCGAGTTGCGCCGAAAAATCCCCTTTGATGTGAAACGACGGTGCGAAGATCGCGAGCCGTTCGAGCGTCGCGCGCTTGTCGGCGGGCATCGCCGAGGCGATCTTCGCAAGTGCTCCGCGCGCGCCGCTCGCGAAGCCCGCGCCGCCCCACGATTCGAGCATGCGCGCGCCGGCTGCGAGCGCGGCGAGTTCGTCGGCGGTGAAGGTGAGCGGCGGCAGACTCGCCGAGCGCGAGAGCCGGTAGCCGATGCCGGCTTCGCCTTCGATCGGCACCCCTGACAATTGCAGATCGCGCACGTCGCGATAGACCGTGCGCAGCGAAACGTTGAGCCAGTCGGCCAGTTGCTGCGCGGTGGTCAGGCGCCGCCCGCGCAGCAACTCGGCGATCTGGAACAGGCGGTCGGCGCGGCGCGTCATCGTGGGCGTCGGGTAGAAGAGGAGGGGGAGGGTCCCGCGATGATAGCGCCGCATGGCGGCTTCCGGTGGACGTGCGGCGAGCCGGGTGCGCCTAGCCGTTGGTACGCGAATGCAGGCCGACGCGGTTGCCCTCGGTATCGATGAAGAACGCGATATAGCCGATATCCTGCGGCAGCTCGATCACCGGGCCGTCGGTCTTGCCGCCCGCCCGCTCGATGCGCGCGAGGGCGACGTTGACGGTGGGCTGCGCGTTCAGGTAGACGGTGACGCCGTCGGCGGCAGGCTTCATCGACGGGCCGTGGACGATCGCGCCGCCGGTGGCCGGCTCTTCATAGCCGAACGTGGCGATCGGCTGACCGCCGAACTCCTGGCGGTTCAGTTCGACATCGAGCGCGGCTTCGTAAAAGCGCACCGCGCGGTCGAAATCGACGGACGGAATTTCGAACCAGGCAACGACTTTGGGCAATGCGGACATGACACTCTCCTTCGGTTGGCAGTAGGCCGTACAAGGCGCCGGATGGCGTGAGAAGGAGTGTGCTGGAGGGCTGCTGACAGCGTAGTGGCAGTAGGGGACGAGTGGTTTGTCTGTGCCGTCGTCCCTTACCACATCAAATGAAAAAGCCACGGTCGTGAGACCATGGCTTTTCTTGCCGGCATGGCGTGCTTGCAATGCGGCGTCGCTTGAGGCTTGACGCGCTTCGTTGCCTTAGCCCGCCGCCGACACATCCCCCTGCGGCCGCTGCCGTACACTGCCCGCGATCAGGTCGAAGCGGAACAGCCGGCATTCGAGCGCGCCGTTAAAGAGCGGTGTCTTGGTCGATTCGCGCAGCCGCAACTGGCCCGGCAGCTTGCGATCCGAGGTCAGGATAAACGCGTTCCAGCCGGCAAAACGCTGCTTCAATGCATTGCCGAGCGACTGGAAAAATTCGCTGTCGGGCGCTTCTTCCTGAATGCGGCGAAAGCCGTCGTCGTCGCGATGCTCGCGATTGCCGCGTCCTTCGCGCAACTCGCCGCGTGCATTGCGGCCGCGCACTTCGATCCGCTCGCCATACGGCGGATTCGCGACGAGGATGCCGGCCCCCGAGGCGGGCGGCGTCATGTCGCGCGCATCGAGCTGCTTGAGCGGAATCGTCGGCAAGCCGGCGCGCTCGAAGTTCGCGCGTGCTTTTTCGAGCATGTCGCCGGAGATGTCGCTGCCGAAAATCTGCAAGTCGGTGCCGCGAGAACCGCGTGCCGTGTTTTTCGCTTCGAGCGCCGCGCCCTTCAGCGCTTGCCAGGTCCGCGAGTCGAACTGCTTGAGCTTCTCGAAGCCGAAGCGGCGCTCGACGCCCGGCGCGATGTTCAGCGCAACCTGCGCCGCTTCCGCGAGGAACGTGCCGCTGCCGCACATCGGGTCGTAGAGCGGCGTGCCGGCTTGCCAGCCCGTGAGACGCAGAATGCCCGCCGCGAGGTTTTCGCGCAGCGGCGCGGCACCCTTGTCGAGACGCCAGCCGCGCTTGAAGAGCGGGTCGCCCGACGTGTCGAGGTAAAGCGTGCAATCGGTCGCCGTCAGGAACGCGAACACGCGCACGTCGGGCATCGCGGTGTCGATGCTCGGGCGCGCGCCGCTCTTTTCGCGCAGACGGTCGCAGATCGCGTCCTTCACGCGCAGCGTCGTGAATTCGAGGCTGCGCAGCGGCGACTTGATCGCGGTGACGTCGACACGCAGCGTCTCGTGCGCGGAGAACCACTGCTCCCAGCGCTGTTCGACCGCGAGTGCGTAGATGTCCTGTTCGTTGCGGTAGGGCCGATGCGCGATTTTCAGCAGCACGCGGCTCGCGAGCCGCGAATGCAGGTTGGCGGCCATGCCGGCAGCCCAGCCGCCGCGGAAATGCACGCCGCCCGGCACCTGGGCGCCGGCCGTGAGCGGTGCGCCGTTCAGATGCTGGGCGGCAATTTCGGCGAGTTCGGCCGCGAGCGAAGCTTCGAGCCCGCGCGGGCAAGGAAGGAAGAAATCGAAGGACATTGAGGTTGCCGCAAGGCTTGGGATAAGGCGCTATTGTACGCGGTCGGGGTGGGCGGCCCGGCGCGATTCGTGCCGGGCCAGGCGAGGGTGCCGCCCGGCTCGCCCTAGCGCCCTTGCGGTTCTGTCTTCGCCGGCCACACGAGTTCCAGCGGCCGCCGCCGCAGCCGCTGCCAGATCGCGCCACGCAGCGAGCGCACCGCGCTGTGCCGCAAATCGCGCGATTTCGCGGCCATATAGAACGCCAGCGCGAAACTGACTGCGACGTTGAGAATCGCCATGCTGCCGACGCCCGCCACCGCCCACCACAGCGCCGGCAGTCGCAGCGCGTCCTTGCCGAGCACGCCGAGCGCGACGCCGATCGAGCCGGCGCTGAGCGTCACGTGACGCACCTCGAACTTGAACGCGAACGCGGTCAGGATCGCCGGCACGAGTCCGAGCATCAGGCCGAGCGTGATATTGCCGGCCACGCCCGCGACGTTCGTGCGGCAGAAACGCGCGAGACGCTCGGCACCGGCCGCGCCGAGCGTCATGCGCAGACGGCGGTTGTAGGCGAGCGCATCGGCGACGCGATGCAGGATGAACCAGTTGTCCGCCCAGCCCGCGAGCAGGCTCGACGACCACAGCAGCACGCCGGTCAGCGCCGCGTAGAACGGCGTCGGCCCGACGAGCGAGAACGACTGCAGCGTCGCGAGCGCCTTGTCGGCGGAGATCAGATCGGTGTGGAACAGCGCGTGCCACAGCAGGTCCACGCCGAGGCTCACGGGGAACACGAGCAGCACGTTGCCGAGCACGGCGGCGGCCTGGGTGCGCATCAGCGCCGTCACCGAGCTGACGAAGCTGTCGACGCCCGCCGGCGTGCCGACGTCGTCGAGTTCGCGCGCGAGCGTCGGCGCGGTCATGGCCGGTTGCTTGGTCGCGAGCGAGAAGTGCAGGAAGTGCATGAGCAGGAAGCTCGCCGAGTAGTTGATGCCGGCGAGCAGGCCTTCGAGCATCGCGTGCAGATGCGCGCCCGTGATCGCGAACTTCACGCAGACCGTCACGACGGTGACGAGCCCGCCGCCGGCCGCCATGCGCATCATCTTCAGATACTCGGCGCGGTCGCGCGCGATGTAGTGCTCGCCGGTGTCGGCGCTGTACTCGACGACCTTGCGCGCGAGCAGCGAGAAATTGCTGCGCGCGAGATGCGCGACGCTCTGGCTGGCCTGATTCGCGCGCACGAGTTCGGCGCTCAGGCGCGCGACCGCGCGCAGGTCGTCGCGCGCGAGCCATGCGTCGAGCAGATGCTCGGCGCGCTCGATGCGCATGCGCATCCGCTCGACCTGGAACACGATGTCGACGCTCACGCCGTTGCGATACAGATGCGCGAACACGTTGTCGGTCGCGACGCGGCACTCGTCGAGCAGCAGCCGCAGATAGTTGACCTCGCGCAGCAGCGGCTCCTGCGGGCTGCCCGCGGCGTAGGCGTCGTGCGCGGCTTCGAGCGCGAGCATCGCGCGCGTGAGCCGGTAGAACGGCTGTTTTTCCATCGCGACGCGCACGTCGCTGGTGTCGTCGGCGAGTGCGTCGCTTGCGGCCGCGCCGCCGAGGCGGCTGCGCACCGTCTGCGACAGACCGGTCGAGCTGATCTGGCAGGTGAGGTTATGCAGCGCGGCGAGCAGATCGAGCGAGAACGGCGTGCTGTTGCGCGCTGCGTCTTCAGCGGAGGCGAAGCCGAACAGCGCGTGAATGCGCGCGAGCAGATCGGCGGGCAGCGTGTCGATCCATTCGGCGTCGAGCCCGGAGCCGAACATCAGCGTGACGATCGCGGTGAGGTCGCGGCGGTTCGGCGCGGGCGGGATCAGCGAGGCTTCGACGCGCTCGAACACCGCGCCGAAGAAGCCGGAATGCACGGGCATGCCGGCGTCGCAGAGCAGCGAAAGGCTGTCGCTTTCGCGCAGCAGCGCACGCAGAATGCCGGCCACGTTGGCCTTCCACGCGGGATTGCGATCGAGCACGTGCAGCAGATAGCGGATGCGCGTGTGCGCGGGGTTCTTCGATGGCGGGGCGGCGGATTCGGCGGCGCTGTTCGCGGCCTCGGCCGCGCCGGGCTGCACCGCGCGGCCGCGGCGAATCCAGTGCGCGAGTTCGATCAGCCATTCGCTGCGCTCCGCGTAGGGCGCGGTTTGATCGGCAATCGCGAGCAGCGCATCGAGTTGATGCCCGCCGTCGCGCGACGCGCGCCATTTTCTGATGAGTCGTTTGAGCGAGTCGAACATGGTTTTTCTGTGTCCTGCGGATGCCGAGGGGGATGGGTGGGCCGGTGCCTCGAATGCTTCAGGCGCCGCTTCCCGTGTTCATCCCCGCGGCCGGACAGGGCGGCACGACTACCGCCGCCGCTTTTCCTGTCGCCGCCCCCGACGCACCCGCCATCCCCACACCGCTTGCCGCCATTGCCCGCACCGCCGACGCGATCTGCGTCGACACTTCCGCGAGCGCGCGCCGGTGCCCATCGACGAGCGCGTCATACCCGCTGCCAACCGTCTCGCCGACCACGCTGCGGCACGTCATCACCGCATTGCCGCGCACGGCCCGCACGCTCCACACCGCATCGATCAGCGCATGCGAGCCGGGCCACGATTCGAAGCGCTGCACGTTCATGGCGATCCGGTACACCGGCGTGTTGTCCGAACGCGCGGTGCCGAACGCATCGAGGGTGCCGAGCTGCTGCGTCAGGTCCGTCGACAGCGCGCGGCGAATTTCGTCGCCAGGCAGCGAGGCCCAGCGCTCCTGTTCGAGCAGTTGCACCTGGGTCGGACCGCTTTGCACGACCAGCTGATTTCTCGACACCTGCGGCGGCACGTTGACCGGCGCGACTTCGATCAGCCACGCGGGCGCGGGCGCCGTGCGCGCCGTGGCCGGCGCCGGCGCATCGGCGCCGCCCAGCGTATAGAAGTGGCTCGACGGCGACGCGCACGCCGCGAGCGCGGCCGCCGCGACGAGCGCGCCGCCCTGCATGACACCGCGCATGAGCGCGCGCGGCGGGCGGGGCAGGCGACGTGGGCGAGGTGGGCGGTGGAACCGGGCAAACATCATGGTTTATCTCCTGATTTACCGCGCAACAGCGATTCGGGATGGCGCTCCAGATAATCCGACAGCGCATTGAGCGACTGCAACGTGCGCGTCAGTTCCTGCAACGCCTGATGAACGTCGGACTGCAACGGCGAGTCCTGCTGCAAGGTCGCCTCGGCCGAGCTGAAGGTCTGCTTCGCGGCCGAGAGCGTGTCGCGCGCCTGCGGCACGACTTCCGTGTCGAGGCGCGAGAACAGCTGGTCGGCATTCTTCAGCGCGCTGTTCAGGTTGTTGCCGATCTGGTCGAACGGCACCTTGTCGAGCTTCTTCGCGATGTCGGCAACCTGCAGCTGCAATTCGTCGAGCGTGTTCGGAATGGTCGGCAGCTCGATCGGATCGTTCGTCACGTCGACGCTGGCAGGCGGCGCTTTCGGGAAAATATCGAGCGCCACGTAGAGCTGGCTCGTAATCAGGTTGCCGGTGCGCAGCTGGCCGCGCAGCCCGTGCTTGACCAGTTGCGCGAGCAGGTTCTGACCGGCGAGCGTGCCCGGGGCCGGCGCGGTTTCGCGGAAGCGCTTGCCGAGGCGGTCCGGATACACGTTCATCGTGACCGGCATCGTGAAGCTGCGCGTCTTCGGGTCGTAGTCGATGCCGATGTTGGTCACCTGGCCGAGCACGATGCCGCGGAAGTCGACCGGCGCGCCGATCGACAGCCCGCGCAGCGACTGGTTGAAGTTCATCACGACGCGCAGCGGGATGCCGTCCGGTTCGCGCATCGCGTCCGCTTCGTCGGAGCCGAGGCGGAACGTCTGGTTGTTCGGCGCCTGAGGGCCCATGTTCTGGCCGAGCGGCGACTGGAACGACAGGCCGCCGACGATCACCGTCGCGAGCGACTGCGTGTTCAGCTTGAAGCCGCTCGAATCGAGCCGCAGATCGACACCGCTCGCATGCCACCAGCGCGTGTTGGTGCCGACGTACTGGTCGAACGGCGCGGACACGAACACCTGCATCGTCACGCCGGTGCCGTCCTTGTCGAGCGAGAAGCCGACTACCTGGCCGACCTGCACGCGCCGGTAGAAGATCGGCGAGCCGATGTCGATCGAGCCGAGCGAGTCGCCATGCAGCGTGTACTGGCGGCCCTTCTGGTCGCCGGTGATCGGCGGCGGCGTTTCGAGGCCGACGAAGCTCTTTTCCGTTTCGGTCGAGCGGCCCGCGTCGGCGCCGATATAGGCGCCCGAAAGCAGGGTGGTCAGACCCGACACGCCGCTCGCGCCGACCCGCGGGCGCACGACCCAGAAGCGCGAGTCCTTGACCGCGAACTGTTCGCCTTCCTTGGTGAGCTGCACCTGCACGAGCACGTGCGACAGATCCTGCGCGAGCCTGATCGTCTTGACCGAGCCGACGTCGACGTCCTTGTACTTGACCTTGGTCTTGCCGGGCTCGAGCCCTTCGGCACTGATGAAGCTGATCGTGATGACGGGCCCGCGCTCGGTCACCGACTTGACCACGAGCGCGATGCCGATCAGCGCGGCGATCAGCGGAATCACCCAGACGAGCGAGGGCAGCCAGCGGCTGCGCGGCTCGATGTCGGGGTCGGGCAGATGAGGCGGCAGCTTCGGTCCGTTCGAATCGTGGCGCGGCGCATCGTCGGAAGCGGGCGTCGGTCCTTGCGGGCTAGTCATGATGAGGGTCCTGAGGTTGGGAGGGGCTGCCTTCCACGGGGTCCCAGATGAGCCGTGGATCGAATTGCATGGAGGCGATCATGGTCAGGATCACGACCGAGCCGAACGCGATCGCGCCCGGTCCGGCCGTGATCACGGCCAGCGACCTGAAGCGCACGAGTGCCACCGTGAGCGTGACGACGAACACGTCGAGCATCGACCAGCGGCCGATGCGCTCGACCATCCGGTAGAGCGTCGTGCGCTGCTGCGGACGCCAGCGCGAGCGGCGCTGCGCCGTGGCGGTCAGCAGCGCGAGCACGCCGAGCTTGAGCATCGGCACCATGATGCTCGCGATGAACACGATCACCGCGAGCGGCCAGTCGCCCGAGGTCCAGAAATAGACGACGCCGCTCATGATGGTGTCGTCCTCGGAGCCGAGCAGCGACGCGGTGTGCATCACGGGCAGCAGGTTCGCGGGAATATACAGCAGCGCGGCCGCGATCAGCAGTGCCCAGGTACGCGTCAGGCTGTCGGGATGGCGCGAGTGCAGGTGCGCGCCGCAGCGTCCGCAGTGCTGCGGCGCGCGCGAGCGCACGCGCGGCTCGACGCGTCCGCACGCATGACAGGAAATGAAGCCCGCGCGTTTCGCGGTGACGTATTTCATCGCGGGTTCATCCTTCGCGTCGAGTGGGCGGCCGCGGCCGCTTGCCGCGCCGGCCGAGTTCGTCGGCGAGGTCCCACAGCACGGCCGGGTCGAACGTGACGACCACGGCGAACATCAGCGTGAGCGCGCCGAACGCGAACAGCGCCGCTTCGGGGATCACGCGCGCGAGGCTCACCATCTTCACGATCGTAATCAGCACGCCGAGCATGAACACTTCGATCATGCCCCACGGCCGCACGAACTGGATCGCGCGCAGCACGCGGTTGAAGTGGCTCGGCACGTAGCCCGCGCGCAGCGGCACGAGCACGTAGAGCAGCGCGACGAGTTCGGTGAGCGGAAAGAGGATCGTCGAGCAGAACACCATGACCGCGACGATCTGCATGTCCTCGCCCCAGAGCGCGACGAGCGCACCGAACAGCGTGGTCTGCGAGGTGATGCCGTTGGTTTCGAGTTCGACGATCGGAAAGCCCTGCGCGATCAGGAACGTGATCAGCGCGGCGAGCGTCATCGCGCAGATCGCGTCGAGCTTGCGCGAGACGCCGCGATAGAGTGTTGCGCCGCAGCGCGGACAGCGCGCGGCAGTGCGGCCGACAAGCCGTGGCTTGCGAAACAGCGTATCGCATTCATGGCACGCGATCAGATTGTCATGTTCCATGCGGTAGATGGGCTAACGACGTGGAAGGCGGCGTGCAAGGTCCGTTGTGCCCGCTTGTGCCTGCTTATTGCCTGGGTTATTGCCTGGGTTATTGCCTGGTTATGGCCCGTTTATGCCGGGCTTATCCCTGTGCATGCCCGTTGTGCAGGGCGCAGCGGGCGGCGGGGTGGAGCAATAGTACCAAACGCGCCCCGCCACCGCCGCTATGCGCCGTAGCAAAGTTCGGACCTGTCCGCCCCGTGCCGCGACAGCCGGCTTGCCGTGCCTGGAGTAGCATGGCGGCCTTGGCGTGTGTCGCAGCAGGGCTCCCACCGCAGGCAACGCGAAATGGCGGGGAATAGCCGGGCA
>Ga0153951_1000753_pt1 | contig 11857 bp, 16 predicted proteins | sample TSNJ035MetaG_FD_102278 | JGI IMG/M metagenome (GOLD analysis project Ga0153951, IMG submission 102278) | Attine ant fungus gardens microbial communities from New Jersey, USA - TSNJ035 MetaG | ecosystem: Host-associated > Fungi > Mycelium > Unclassified | place: USA: New Jersey, Wharton State...
ACTTTTGAGTAGCCCGAACAGGACATCGGTAGCGATAGTTCTTTCGTGAGCTTCATCGAGCATTATAACCGAATATGTACTACATAATGGATCGATGAGACATTCGCGCTGAAGCATACCATCTGTCATGTACTTGATCCGCGTTTCGGGACTGGTACAATCCTCGAAACGAATCGTGTATCCAACTTCTTGGCCCAGTCGACATCCTACTTCTTCAGCAACACGTTTAGCAACAGACATGGCGGCAACTCGACGAGGTTGGGTGCAACCGATCCTCCCTTTCTCTGCATAACCTGACTCGGCTAGGTACTGGACCATTTGTGTAGTCTTTCCCGAACCTGTGTCTCCAACAACAATCAAAATTTGATGCTATGATAGTCCAGTGAGGCAGCTATGCATTTAACATGCAAAGGGTAACGTACATCTCCAATGGCTTGTAACAACTGGTGTCTGAGTTTGTATATCGGCAGGCTTTTGCGTTGGTCCTGTATGCTAAGGCTGGTAATCTCGCCGAAGGTTGTCGCCTTGTTGAAGCTCTGCTCTCTCCATTTAGGGACTTCACCTGCCTTCTGACTCCTGAGACTTCCGCGCATATCTTGCGCAAAAACCCTGTCTGTATCCTTTGACATAGGATCCAACCAAGGTTGGCCGAAGTCACGGGCTTGGGAGTCTGCCTCCTCATTTGCTTCCTGCTGCCTCAGCTCCCGACGTTCCTTTGCTAATGATGCGCCATTCAACGCTGCCCTATTCAATGAGCCATCAGGTGCTTTGACAATTTTGACGGGACTGAGTTCGAGAGTTTTCTTAGTCTGCCCAGCAAGAAAAGGAGGTTCCTCCTCGCGAATCTCAATATCAAGCTCCTCTTCTATCTCGGTATGCATTACAGGATTGTTCATCTCTTCGTCGAGCTCCGGGTACTCTGATGGATCGATGGCACCAGAGGATATCAGCTGTTTAAGCTCCCAGCGCTCGGGAGAAGTGAGACGTTTCGCCGACCTGACGGGGCCCTTGTCCTTCGAACCGACAGCCTTTCCATTGTAACTTTTGCGTGGTACCAATTGCTCGTCCGAAAGTCGACTGCTGTACCCATCATCAAGGCGTCGCCGCTTGTCACCGTATCCCCGCGTAAGATCAGGACTCCGTTGTCTGGGTAGTGGCGAGTGTCTCTGCCTCTTGTTACCCTCCTTTGTCTTTCTTTCAGACTTTGACCGCTTCTTTCGTTCCTTGTATTTGGGATGCATGCTGAGTATTAACCTGTTAATGTTCTCTACAAAAGAATCAGAAAAGCGAGCTTCCATCTCCTGCAGCTTGGCTTTGTAGGCTGGTAGGCTACCATTACTATCTTCGTGAAGGGCGATTAGGAATTCAGCGAAGACTTGGTCGTGCAAGTTTAGGTGGTTTATGAGCTCCTGGCTGATTTTTGTGATGAGGGAAAGGAGTTCTAGGCTGTAGATATCATCATCTGCCATGATCGAAGGGTGTACCCAAGACGCGACCTGCTGTACTGCTCTAAATGTGCTGAAAGGAAGGTGTGGGAAAAGGAAGATCACATGTGCACAAATGTTCACAGGCCGCGAGTAGTTTGATTGCCGATGCCAGGAATGATCGTGAGGGTTTTTGTGGATGCGTAAAGCCCATCGATGAGGTTAGCAACCATCTTGTTGACCATGAAATCCTGATATTTTCATAGGGCATGCCTTTTTCCGTGGACAGCGTAATATTCATTCCACCTGTTGGGTCTCATAGCTCGCAATCCGGTTATCCTCCGTTCTTGACTCCGGAGCCAGTGATTACGACTACAGAAGCTTGACCAACAATGCCACCTCCAGTCAATGTATCTCGTTTCTCTATTTCGCTTTTCTCTGATTTCAATTAACAGCCTCGTCCGCACAGGAAGCGCAAATCCCTCACAAGAAATCGTATCATCCCCCATGATGTACGCCGTCTCGTCCAGGAATGTAAAATCGGCCAAGAAAATGCCAATGTCCTATCTTAAGCATTTTTCGAGGAGACGTTCAAAAAAGATTCTGTTATCTGGGTGGGTTTCATTCTCGTTCTATCTCTGTATGTTGCTTATCTTGAAATTCGATGAATAGGAATTTTATCAAGTGTCGGTCTTCCCATGAACTCATTCATGCTCAAATTCTATGGGCTACTACAGAGGCAGAAAAGTCTATCTCTGCAGAAGATTCTCGTTTTACCGGAAATGACAAGGAGCAGCTGCTGCTCTTGTGTTTCTCGCGGTGAATGGATAACTTCCCGAGGTGTTACAGCAGTATGAGGATATGAACAGAGTGGCAATAGAGCGCAAGGCGGAGTACCGCAACTTGAAGGAAACTCGGCTAGGTGGAAGGGCACAACGCGTGGTTCGGACAAGATCACGTGTTAGGCCAATCCATATGTGTTCTTTTTCTTTTGGAATGTGATTGAAATTAAATGATATCATAGTCATGCGGCTATAACTCGGATCCATTTTGATATCAAGATAAATTTATTCTTTGTTATACTGAAGGGGAAGATTCGTCAAACTATTAACTTGTTTACAGCGTTGGGTTCTGGAATATGCAGCAAAAAAAAACAACAAGGAACGTTCACACCTCTTTTCTGAAGTCGTTTCTCTTCCCACCAAAACTTCAAGTTATCTTATCGCGGCAGCTTCTCCACCACTCCATCCACCGCGTAAGTTTTGCCCTGTCTGTAACTATCGGGGCAGCTACAGGTGCGCCATGCTTAATCGTGACCTGAATTGCGAAAAGATTCACCCAGAAATGCACTGTGAGAGGCACGCTGTGTAGAGGCTTTTCTATGAAAATTTGAATCGCATCCAAGCTCAACTTCAGAACACCCTACCTTCTACCCTTAGCGTTTCGTGTTTTCATCTCCTGCTCAGCTTGTTTAGTCTCCACGGCAATGTCAGTCACTCGCTCTCTGACAACGGCAACCCGACCGCGGTCGAGGCTCCCGTTGGGAAGAGAGTACACAAATATACTCAATATTAATAGAAGACCGTGCCTTTGACATGATCGCTTGCGTAATCAGATTTTAGTGGACTCACTCAACAACCTTTAGCCTTTCTTGTTGTCATGAGCCCCCTGACACCAAAACCAAAAATTTGGTGGTCAAATATTGCATTTTTCCTTGGAGTTCATCTTGCTGCTCTCACAGGTGTGTATAATTGGCCTGTGTCTGCACAACCATCTGCCACCCTTTGTTTGGCGTTCCTTTCCTGGATACTCTCATGTTTTGGGTCAGTCAGTCACACTTATTAGTTCAGTTGTTGGCCATCCTCTTTCTAATGCGACTTGTTGCAGTATCACAATTGGATATCATCGCTTGTATTCCCATAAATCCTTCAGGGCTACTTTGCCCCTTCGTGTCGTGCTCGCCGCCTTGGGAGCGGCCGCTCATCAAGGTTCTATCAGAGTAAGCTTTTTATCATGATGAGTTATTTGAGCTGATGAGCATTGAAAGTGGTGGTAAGTCGAATGAATGGATCTCTCGTGAGGATTGAATAGATTGTGATGTGGAAGGTGCCTTCGACATCGACTCCATCACGTATGTCCCCCTATTTTCGGATTTGAACATGTGATTGAACTATAATCTAGAGATTTACAGATGATCCCGTTCATGATCCGTCAGTGTTGTTTTATTGACTAGTTGATTTGGCACACGAACCTGCAAAACATCAGATATGCAGCAACACGGGGTCTTCTCTATTCCCATGTCGGATGGATTTTTACCAGACCCACTTATGGCAAATTGAATTTGATTCAAACAGATGACCTTGATAGCGATCCAGGTGTGTACAGTCCTCGATTCGACATATACTCATTCGTGTTTCCTAGTGGTTCGTGTACAACACCAATATTACCGTCCGTCATGTCTATTTTTTCATAGTGCGTCTGCTAAATTGGTCCAGATCTCTTTGCTTTCCTTTTCGGGTTTTGTGTTCCGACAATGGTGGGCTCCCTTTGGGGAGATGCCCTCGGTGGATTTATCTGGGGAGGACTGGTTGCCCGTGTTTGCGGTATGTTCAAATAGCGAGTTGCCTTATCCCCGAAATGTGCGACATGTTTTTCAGTCTGGCACTGCACTTTCCTCGTGAATTCGTATGGACTTTGTCATCATAGGAGATGTGTGACTCAGACTTGAGATAGACTTGCTCATTGGAAGGGTTTGCAGCCCTACTCAGACGAAAATACATCAAGAGGAAATATGGTTTGTCTTGTGCCCCTGTTCCCACAAATAAAGAATTAAACTCTTCAGATACTGGCGGTTTTGACGTGTGGCGAGGGGAATCATAATTTTGTAAGTGGATCATTATAAAGTTACTCTGACCGAAGTTGACGGACCATCCTAGCATGTCAGTGCATTCAAAATGGTGTGGGCGCCAATCTAAGCTACAATTCAAATTTCAGCATGCGTTTCCTCACGATTTTCGGTCCGGTCCTTCATTGACTGATTGGGATCCCACGAAATGGATCATCCTTCTTTTGCAGTTCTTCGGCTTCGCCACCAGGTTACGTCGGGCCAAAGATGAGGATATCAAAAATGCACTGAGTCATATGCGTCTGAAAGAACAGGGGGAAATGGTGGCTGATGAGAAAGAGGAACTCCCGATATGGCTTATGAGTGAGGTGGAGAACTTGATTGCGAAGGAGAGCCGCTGCCTCTTACTCTTAGATGGATACATTGTTGATACAACATTGTATCTCCCAGAGCATGTGAGCGTCAAATGCTTGGTAGAATGCTGGACCTTTACTCATTATCATACCCAATAGCCTGGTGGTTCTAAGCTCATACGGGAATATGCTATAAGGATCAGAGCCCAGGCGTCCTACGCATGGCCTGATGCCTCCGTTGCATTTCATGGTGGAATGAATATGCATTCTTGGACAGCCAACCAACAGGTGAAAAAATTGCGCGTCGCCAAACTCCAGTCCTAGACCCACGTGGCATTGCTTGTGTCTGTAGATCTGCATACAAATTCGAATAAACGCGATTTCACGTGACTGCTACATAAAGGGTTTAGGCATTGGTTTTGGGGGATTTATACGAAATTGGATAGTATCATCCTCACTGGTTGTTGGTACGACCCACATTTCAGAGCGCTGCGGCGGTTTGGACGAAAGAAAGCAATACGATAGATGTCGAAAAGAGAGCTCAGCAAGTTGATTGGGACGGCTGACGTTGAGGAATCACGTCGCAAGCGTCGGCGAGAGACTGCAACCCTTCCTGGATCGTCGTCAGACGTAGATGTGACGGTATCGGAGGCAGGAGAAGAGAATCTCTCTGAGAATGGAGATTTTAGACATGGAGAGGGTGGGACTTTAAAGGAACTGGGGTCACACCTGTTGCGGACTGTCAAGGAGGCAAAAGCCAAAGAGTAAGTTCCGTCGATTTTGTCGATTTGTTACTGTCCTGTGCAATCCTGATGCATACATCCCGGATACGTTCTTGTTCAGTCTGGCTCCGTTCTTATCTCTTACTGCTTTTCACTTTCCAGTGGTCGCCAGCTCGCCTTGGTTTTTCAGACAAAGCCGTCTCGTAAGATGTATCCAGACTATTACCAGATCATAAAGAATCCTATCGCACTCGATGATATCAAGAAGCGTCTTGATACTGGTGCCTATTCTTCCTTGCAGACTATTCGCACAGACTTTGAGTTGCTCTTCAATAACGCTCTTGAGTACAATATGAAGGATAGTGTAATATGGAAGGATGCAAAGGATATGCATGTAAGCACACTTCTTCATTTCCTGACTGTAGCAACGCGTCACCTTAGACCCCTCCAGAAACTCGTGCAGAGGACTTATGACAAACTAGCACCTTTAGTCGGAGCAGACAATGAATCCGACGATGACGATGAGAAGGGGAAATCTAAAGTACCGAATCTCAATCGCATAATCAAGTCCAGGTTGCAGAAATTAATAGAGAAGACTGATAAAGAGTATGTCTCGGTCCATCTCTTCCCTAAAATTTGAGATCCTAAAGCGGTCACATAGTGGCCGTGTCATGTCTACAGAGTTCATGCACCTACCGAACAAAAAACAGTGGGCCATTTATTACAAGCAAATCAAGACTCCCCAGTGTGTTGAGAATATTTTTGTATGTGGATTTTTTCTTATGTCTATTTTATTGAACTCCATATGATTCCAGAGGAAAATCAAGCGTAAAGACTATCGCACCTCGGCTGCCTTTGCTTCTGACGTTGAGCTTGTCTTCTCAAATGCTATGGCATTTAACCAAGTCCACTCTGGTATTTGGGAAGATGCTTTGGCCCTGAGGGTAAGTTGCCGCCGCAAGTCCTCTATCATGTCTCTTGAAGATATCTTTTGCAGGATTATTTCAGACAGTTGATGTTTGACCTTCCGCCGCCTCATAATCTTCCCGAATACTCGAGCAGCAACCTCGTCTCCAACAAGATCAGAATCAAGCCTCCTCTCGGATCTTCCACTGCCACACAGACAAATTCGACGTTGAAACAAGAAACTTCGTCTTCTACCTTACTCCTACGTGTGCCTGCTGCAAGCGTTGCTGCCGGCAAGACAGCCCAGCCTCTCACTGCACCAACACAGACGAAGTCAAAGCCCATACCTTCCACAATACCGACATCTTCCACGAAAATCAGTGCGTCCACTAATTCAGCCACACCACTTGCTGCTCCGCAGCTCCAAAAACCATCACCACTCGCACCAGCATTGCAACCGGCCAAATCTGCAACACCTCAGCCGCCAGCCCCGGGTCAGCAAGCTACATCAAGACATTATCAGTCAACTTCCCTTGCAGTTGCATCTTCATCCACTGCTGCCGCACCTGCGAATAAGACTGTCTCAGCAGCTTCAAAATCGCCTGTGCCTGTCTTCACTCATCCTAATCATCAGATCAAATTTGTGAAGATGCGAGTTCAACCTCAGGGCCGTTCATTCTGGTTAGATCGTCGAGAAGGGGTGAGAACGTGGGCCATGAGATTAGTTCCCGGCGAGACGGGACTCAATGTAGATGATCTTGTTTTCTCAGGGGATGACGAGGGCGAAGAGAGCAGTGAAGGAGACGATGAAGAGGAGTTGAAGCAGGAAGAAGACGAGGATGACTCAACATCCTCGCCAAAGAACGGCAAGACAAGGAATGCCAAGGTCGCAGTGCGGCGTTCCCAAAGAGCCGCTGCTATGCCTACAAGAACAACTCGGTCCACTATAGCAAAGAATAAGATTCAAGCAAAGAAAAAAGAAATCGAGAAGGTTGAAGAGGCGCTACTCAAACTAAACGGAGTGGTGGTGAAGGAAAAGGAAGATGCCGCTCGGCAGTGGGACATAGGTATACCTGTGGGATCAAATATCCTAGAGGTTGGAGAGAAGGGTGGGCTCATGTGGAAAGTTCATATTGAACGAGTAGTAAGTAGTTAATTGATGACCGCTTTTTCTCATTGCAAGATTGCAAGGTTAATCATAATTTTCGCGCGTATGTATGATATTTATCTCCACCTTCCAGCAGTTTTCAGTATATTAATACCTTACATGGTCTTGGTGAGCTAGATAAAAATCGATGTCTGACTTTCCTTTTGTTCTTGGTGGATGAAGTGTGATTTCCAATAAATGCTCCGAATTTTGAAATTGCAGTGACGCACTATTTCTGCTGTTACCTTTTCTCCTTTCCTCTCGATTTCTTTTTACTGTTATACATATCTAAATAGTGTAACCTGTTACTCTACCACGGACTGTGTTTGAGCACCGTGTAACAAACTGATGGATTAAAAAAAGTGAACATATATATGCGAAGGCTACTTCCATCTGCCATCACATCTGCCATCACCACTACGGAGCAAGATTCCAAAGAGCTCTCTCACTGAATAGCCATTCCTGCCCAAGCTTCTTATTTCTGCCTTACCTATAACCCATACTGAAAGATTGCATCAAAATGGCGGCTTTAGTATCGTCCCAGGCAAAAGTCCAAGGCAAGATACAAGAGCCTTAGAACTTCCAAACACTACTAATGGAGAACTAGATAAAGAGAATGGTGCTGACTTAGATATTGAACAGATTATTGAGGACGACGAGCACGATACAGTTGAAGGTGGTGCTGCTTGTGTTCGTCGTATCGTTCTAACCTAGCTGTCATTAGGTGAGGGGAAGAAGAAGAAGAAGAAGAAGAAGTCAAAGAAAAAGAAGGTTTATCAGAGCGAGCCGCCTCGCATTGGATTGTCCAAGCTGTTCCCTGATGGAAACTATCCCGAGGGCGAAATCCAAGAATATAAGAATGAGTGTGTCATTCGCTTTTCGGTCAATTTTGCATACTTCTCATGCACTTTATTATCAGCAATTCATGGCGTACAACCTCTGAAGAAAAGCGCTATCTTGATAGGATAGCCCAAGAGGATACTGAAGATACTTACAACAACATTCGACGTGCAGCTGAGGTACACCGGCAAGTGCGTCAATACGCTCGTCAAAATATTAAACCCGGGATGTCAATGACAGAAATTGTAAACATGATTGAAGATGGTACTCGTGCTCTGGTCGAAGAGAATGGCCTCGAGTCCGGAGTGGGATTCCCGACTGGTGTCAGTCTTAATAACTGTGCAGCACATTATACTCCCAATGCAGGTGATAATATTGGTGGGTATATCTGCTCTAGTCCTCGTCCATTTAATTTAATACTGTCTGTCTCGCAGTTCTGCAACAACAAGATGTATTAAAAGTTGATATCGGGGTACATGTCAAGGGCAGGATATGCGATTCGGCTTTTACAATGAACTTCGAACCTACCTATAACACACTTTTAGAAGCTGTGAAAACCGCAACTGATACCGGCGTCAGAGTTCGTGAACTGAAATTACTCTTGAGATTACATTATTCACAATCAAGCAGGAAGCTGGTATCGATGTGAGACTGGGAGAACTAGCAGGATGCATCCAGGAAACCATGGAATCATATGAAGTCGAAGTGGAAGGAAATTATCATCCTGGTGAGGATTTGTTTTCCCTCTCGTGAATGAATCTATTTATGCCCAATTTTTACCTAGTCAAGCCGATTGAAAACTTAAGCGGTCATTCAATCAATAAGTATCAGATACACGGAGGAAAGTCAGTGTTACTCGTGAAAAACGATGATCCTACCAAAATGGAAGAAGGGGAGTACTTTGCCATTGAGACTTTTGGATCAACGGGAAGGGGACGTATTGTCGAAAGTGTGAGTTGATGTTCTGAATCAGGGGCCAAGAGTTACGATCGTGGAGCAGGGTGAATGTTCTCACTACGCACGGATGGTAGATGCACCGCATGTGCCTCTCAGGTAAGGGGTCTTTTACTCGTCTTATACTCCTCACGCACTCGGTAACTCGTCCTTGAATAGATTGTCAACCGCGAGATCGTTATTGAAAACAATCAATAACAATTTCGGAACGCTCCCTTTCTGTCGGCGATATCTAGATAGAATTGGGGAGAGCAAATATCTCCTTGCTGTGTGTTTCTAGACTTGTCGTACATACTCCCAAAACTGACCGTATTTGTCAAGCTAAATCACCTGGTCAATCAAGGGATTGTTCAGGATTATCCTCCCCTATGCGATCAACGAGGATCCATGACAGCACAATTCGTACGCCAATTCGGGTTTCTATTTGATATGGCTTCTAATGCAAGCTTCAGGAACACACGATCCTTCTCCGGCCTACAGTTAAAGAGGTGGTGAGCCGAGGTGACGATTACTAAAGTATGCAGCTGAGTCGGATGTGATCGATTGATCGGGTCCAATGTGTAAGCCCCAAAGAGCAGCTCCATCTTTGCAAGACTCGTATTATATGATCCAACATGGAGAGCAAATGTAATCTTCTTTGTCCATGGCCTGATTCCTTTACCATGAACTGGTTCTATATGAATGTTATCCAACCTCCTTGGATATTCCTAGTTTCTCCAATCACTCGTAGTGCCAGAGAGCAGCCTTCAAGACAATCACCTACATTATCATTGAAGCATTATAGTACTCCTGGTGTCTCCCCTCCCTCAGCCAGAGTCAATCCAAAACTTAAGCTCCAGCCCCGACAACCGTTACACCTGTGGGAATACTGGAAATATGCTGCTTTTCTTGCTGTCAAAGGTGCGAGATAGGTTTCTGTTGGTTAACTGTGCTAAGATGGCTCCTACAACAGTCAGTCAACTTACCACCGACGTGCTTTCACATCAGATATGGGGTCCTCGAAAAAAGTCTTGGGGAATTGAAATGACCATTGCCACCAGTCTCGTTCGCGGTGCCGGTCGACACTCGAGTCTTGTCGGCATTGTTGGTGATCATTTCCAAGGCTCTTCACTAGTTTCGTTGACTGCAGATATTCCAGAGCACAATACGGATGCTGATTAATATGTGTGGACTCGTGCCCTTACCCTCGGATGCTCTAGTCACACCAGTTACCTTTCGCGTGAGACAACGAAATCTGCGAGGGATCCTCGCGCCTTTCGATGCCGCCGAGACAGGGCTTCGGGAGCTTTCGGGTGAGTGGGTTGTCGGGAGAAATACATGGCAACGCTTGCAGAGCGAATGTAAGACTTCGAAAAACGCATCTGAAAGGTTTTCAATGTCGGGCTCGGAGCGAGTTATCTTATACATCCATGGAGGTATGACCAACATCCTTCACTCATTGGAACCACTAAGAAAGCCGGCTCTAGGCGCATATTATTTCTCAAGCGCTGCAGCACAGCGGTCTATCTCAGTTCCTCTCGCCAGATACGTGGATGCCAGAATTTTTGGTGAACAGGGTTTTGATTTTATTTTTTTTCACTGCTGTTAATGCCTGATTACAGCCATCGATTACCGTCTTGCGCCGGAGACACAATTTCCTGGTCCCCTTCAGGACATAGTTTACGCTTACTTGCGGCTCTCAGAAGATTTTCAAATTCCACCAGACAACATCATTATTAGTGGCGACAGCGCTGGTGGTGGCCTCACTCTTGCACTACTGATGTATCTGAGAGATAACGACTATCCACTTCCATCTGGAGCAATTGTTATGTCACCCTGGGTAGATCTCACCCTGAGTTGTGATTCTTGGGAGTCCAACGCCCTATATGATGTTGTCCCCTTTCCAGTCATGGATAGCCATATGAATCCCATAGCCCTCTACCTTGGCGCGCAAATGGAGGAGTATATTACGCACCCCTATGCAAGTCCGTTGTTTGGGACATTCGAAGGTTTACCACCACTTTTAATACAAGCAGGAGAAGCAGAAGTGCTGAGGGATGAAATTCTGCTTTTGGCTCATAAAGCAAGCCTTTCCGGCGTCGTGGTGAGACATGAAGTCTATGACGATGCAGTGAGTTCTTAGCTTTCAAACTGGTTAATGTCCAACCCCTATCTTCAGGTGCATGTTTTCCAGTCTTGGCCTTGTTTTGCTGCAACTCTTAAGTCCTTTGAATCTATGCGCGATTTTGCGCATAATACACTCCCAAAATATTCGGAAGGCACGATACGGCCTCTGCGAGAAACGACAGAGAAGGACATTGAAGCTGAAACCAAGAATGAAAAGGCTGTAGCGGTCAACTACCCCGGGGTCGGAATGATGAAGAGTGGTATTGCTGAGCAGACGTTTAACAAGCTAGAATTACCCTTTGTTCCTCGTCCAGATCCACCTCCAGAGCCTTCAGGAGTGGACAACGAAATCTTCAAGAAGGAACGTCAGGAGGCGTTGAATGTCTGGCAAGGTAATTCCTGGGAGGACACTTGGGAAGACGATGGCTGGTTGAGGGGCGATAGTGAGCCAGGTATGGAATTGCAAGTGCGGTATTATTCCATGCCGACCTCCGAAGATCTTCATGCAACCGATATTTCGGTTAGTTAAATGACAAGGTTGTATTCTCTCCTCGCCCCGC
>Ga0153951_1000759_pt1 | contig 11824 bp, 9 predicted proteins | sample TSNJ035MetaG_FD_102278 | JGI IMG/M metagenome (GOLD analysis project Ga0153951, IMG submission 102278) | Attine ant fungus gardens microbial communities from New Jersey, USA - TSNJ035 MetaG | ecosystem: Host-associated > Fungi > Mycelium > Unclassified | place: USA: New Jersey, Wharton State...
ACTCACTTCAATTGAGTGTGGAAAGGCTAACGCTAGTTGCAATATTGCTCCACGCCCAAGTTAATCGACGTCCAAGTAGTGTTTCTTCGACAGGATGACGTGCTTTGAACCTACTGAACCTTGAATGAGATTTGTTCCACAATGCTCTCGAGCACTACAATATGGTTGAGCTCGTGCCCAGTCTCATCGATATAGATGAGTAATGAATTTGGAAGGACGACTGTATTGGTCTACTCCATCACGACTTCTTGAACATGGGCTGAGTTAAGGGAATCCTGTTTCAACGCCTGTCACAGTTTGAACAATCTGAACAACATTATAAGCCAACTATTATAGGGAAGAGACTAGCCCACCTCCCGGTCCTAAGTTTTCTTTCTGCTGTTTTCGAGGAATGTGCTTTCTCAAGTCCCTGCCAGGCCTGGACGAACAAGAAAATGAAGAAGCCAAGGAGTCTGAGTTTGAACACTCTCTGGGCACCTCTTTCACGAGTGGATTGAGGTGTAGCGAACAGGACAATACAATTGAAATCGGACACCTTTTCCCCTTTGACTTTTTTTGACTTTGAAGCAATCATTCGTCAGAGAGATGGACCTAATAGGCACGGAAATCAAGTTACATTATCATCCATTCCACTTGTAGTGATAATGGATTACGATATATCATTCGAAAAATCTACCCCCTGATCAACTATCCAACTCGGCTGACGGGATGTTTAAGATTCCTTTCCAGCTAGACCCAGCCGCTCTGCATCTGCATCTACAAATCTTTGTGGCCTCTCTACTTGCGTAGCCTCCTTGTTCTTGAAAACCAAAATCATGTTCTTATTCTCACGATACATCTTGTCAATATCCTCAAGATGGCGGTTAGATGTCTCTGGGTACAAAAGCCAAACAACCTAGAGCATTATTCAAGATCAGTAGATGTAGATATTCCAAAATGACAATCGAGCATACAGGCACAAAGATGGCATTGAACACCACCCAAATAAGGTAGAATCTCCAACCGAGGTTTGCTATACCCGGAGGTGTGATTTGAACAACCAGATAGTTGGATATCCTATGTCGGACGCGATGTCAGAAAAACAAACAAAAGTCAAGTACGTTTTGATATTACCAGTTAGAAGCTGTTCCTAAAGCTGCGCCTTTGGTCCTCATAGAGAGACTATTGATCTCGGTTGGATATAACCACGGCACTCCCTAGAGAAATACTTTTCAGAACCACTGTGATCATCTGTCTCCATCGCACACCAGGCTTACCTGCCAGCAAATTCCGAAAAATACGTAATATAAAAAAAAGAAAGCTGTAGCACCTGCACCATAACGAGATCCGATGACGGGAGCATTTGCCTTGGAGAGTAGCCCAGAAATCATGATATAGCAGACGCATTGACCAGCAGCACCCCACATCATCAATTTTCTTCTACCGGCCGTCTCAATGAGTAAAAGGCCAAAGAAAGAAAAGACAAGATATGAAACAGAATTGCATGCTGCAAGCAGGCGGGCAAGGTTGTTGGAGAGACCGACAGAGTTTTGAAGGACTAGAGGAAGGCTATGGAAAATTACTGAGAACTTTCAAGGGCTACAAGAGATCATACTCACTAATAGCTTGTCACATTTACTCCAGCTAACTGCTGCATCCACTGCGTGCCTGCACCAAGCATGAGTCTTTTAATCATACCGGTGTCACCAGTGTTGCCCTTCACTATGTCCCTCCAGCTAGGTGCGGTCTCTCTCTCAATTCTGACAGCCTCAAGGATCTCGTCTCTTTGGGTCACGATATACTTGTCTTTAGCGGTAGCATTAGCTCCCTCGAGAGCGACAAGCACATCGACGCCTTCCTTCTCGAAACCATGGGCAAGAAGCCAACGAGGACTCTCCGGCAGCCATGGGACAGTGCTGATTAAGATGATGGAAAAAATTAGCTGAAAAGCGATAGGGAATCGCCAAGCGAGGCTGCCTTGAACAAAGCTGAAGCCATATGTCATCCAATTACTGAGAGAAAACCCTGCAATGTTCATGCTGATCGGAATGAGCCTGCTTTATCCACGGCATCAGATAAGAAAGTAGCCCACATCATCTCGAAGATAACGAGCTTGCCTCGCCAGGAGGGCTTCGACGTCTCACTTTGCCAGACAGGAGCAGTAGCAGTATTGATCCTAAACCACCGTTGTCAGCCATTTCTTCGACGATACAAAAAGGACAGACCCATTCCCAAAACCTGTGATCTTGAGATGAATGAAAGACAAACGGCTAGTGAATTCAGATCATACCGGTAACGACTCGGGCAACAATCATTTGTGCAAGAGAAAAAGCACAAATCTGGAGTACAGCTCCGATTGACATGATAATAACACCAACGATGAATGTCTTTTTCCTGCCAAAACGTTCGCCTTGAGGTGATGGACCTTAGTCAAATTCACCCAACCGGAAGATACTAACATACCCAAAAGAAAAGTAGAGATGGCTCCGAAAAAGCTGGGAGGGATAAGTTTCTTGATTACGTGGGGTAGATTTTTGATGATGATACAGACCATCCTATGTCGTATAACGACACAATTGTTCCCTGGAGGTTCGGGTTCGGGTTGCCCATGGTGTTGAGGAAATCTTGAGTGACGATGATACCACCGAAGACACCTTGGTCATAACCTGAATAGGGAGAACCACTCAGGTAAGTCTAAGACTGAGGACACGATGAAGCAACCAGCTCACCAAAGAGCGTCATTGCTGTGGTACAAGCGACAGTCATCCAGATGTTGAGCTGAGTTCCAGTCATGCCGAAATAAGGCTTCCTTCTAACCTCTTGTTCGTCTTCTACTGCATGATGCTCGGTCTGTTCAACGCTCCCACGATTTTTCTCAAGACCCATGGGAATTGCCAATTGCCTGGGGCTGGGATAAGGAGATGGTATATGTGAGGCGAGATGGTGACAGTCGAGCTATTCTTCTGCATAATATATGGAAAACTTGAAGCGAACATTTCATATGACGATTGAGCTCCAATGAGATCAGTCTGATACGAGTGGAATTTTCCACGCACACCCAATCGTACTTCTTCGGCTGGATGATCCGTGGGTGGCGCAGAATATATAGTAGCGAAACGACTTCCCCAAAATACATCATCCGTCAAGCTGAAACATTGATGTAAGGTCTATCAAATAATAAAGTCATGAGTTGCACAGACATCATATGGGTCAACTATTACTCGGTCAACTTCCTGGGTTCTCTGATAACGATCCGGTCCCCGAGTGTCTGAATGTACAGGCTCACATGTGAAAGAACCAAGATCTCCACCAGAACTGTCCGAAGGGTATATGGACAAACCGTCACATTTTCAGTGAACACCATAAAGGGCTCTGGGAGTCAAATTGTTGACATAGATGAAAGTCGCTCTAGTGGTACGAGATGTCTCCCTGAGATATCGAGCGACGCTCATACAGTCCGGGCACGTGGCCTGATGGGATATCTCATCTTAAAGTCGAACACAAGGTCACTGATCTGCAATGGCTTTAATATATGCTTGTGGTGTATCAGGACCATGGACCAGACGTCGAAGTTCTTTCTTGTTGGGACAAATAGAGGGGCTACAAGGAGGATGGTCAACGCAAGAAGCGAGTTGGATTCAGGGACCATGCTATTTGGCCTTTCAGGGCCTCCCATGACATTTTTATCACTAAGGATACAGCAGTTTGCCAGAAGCAAAATTGTGCCACCCGAAATAGTGGCTAGCACTGACAACGCTTGAACCACGAGGTCGCTCATGGTGTACCCAGTGAGATGAAGGCTGATACAGGAGCGAAAGCCCAAGAAATCGAAGATAGATTGGCTGTGTTCATGGAAAAGAGCTTTACAACTAACTAGGAACTAATTGGGGTGATGGACCATGCTTGGAAGTGGAGTTCTGTACGCAATGAGCGGTAAATCTTGTAATCCGATGTGGACGTCATTACATCATTTATCTTGAATATTTCCATATATGGGATAGGAGGGGCAAAGAAACAAGTCAGCAGCCATGCAATCGACCCATACTTTGTCATGACCCACATTATTTTCCATTTCCTCGAGTTGATTTTCAGGTGTTTACCCATACTCTGTCAAGACCCATGATTTTAGGCCTTCTCCCGACTACTGAAAGTTGACTGTAATAGCTCTGATAATCGACCCGAAGTAGTTTTAAGCGGATTTACCGTGGAAAAGGTTACACGCTGATTCAATGGTGTCGACGTATTAAACATCAGCGAACTCATCCCATGACAAGATTATCGACGGGTGCAATTCAGTTGATCAACCATCATTCTCTGGAGTAGAATTTCTTCTTTATTCTATGTCAAAATTCTTTTGATTTGTCTGTCATTAGCTACAATTTCATGTAAGAGAGAACCAGCTTTACCACAAAGTTCGACCTACTTGGACTTCAGGTATGCAGATCAGTATTTTCTCATGTGACTTCAGCCTCTCCGCCTTCCTGTCTTTACCTGCACCTTTATTCTTCATCGAGTATGAGCTTCTTTGATGCGAGTTGTGCTTCGAAAGGCTTTGTTTCTTATCAATTTTTACATCTGCATCGAGTAGTTGAATAGGGGCGTCTATATTGAAATAGACAACAGAACGACAACGCTCGACAGACGGATCAAAGCACAAGACGATGTTTGTAGTGCAAAATCATATGGACCATAAGGTGTATCAGGGGCATGGGTTGAGAAAGGTGTTAGAACAGTGTAAGATACCCTGATCTCACAACATAGGCTTCTTACTCTCACACCTAATGTGTGGATTCTTGCCTATCACATACACTGCTGGGATTTCCTTGTAATTAATTAACCTCAGTGAGCTTTCCGGCGTGCATTGTCACATTGCCCCTATTAGGTTATACCGCCTTTGAAAAAACAATCATAACTGAATATAACGGAACCGATTCCAGTGTTTCGAGCTTTACCTTGAAATTGTGAACACCTACAACATTGGGGTTTTTGTTAGTCGTAGAGGCCGTGGTGGCATCGTATTAGCGACCACAATTCATGACGGTCCTGACAGTAATGACAATTGCCAGTGAAACCGTGAGCGGATTTATCCAAACATACATGAATGACAAAGTTATTCCATCTTCATGACCGAGTCAATCCTTGCAGCCTGGATACGCCTTCTCAGGTCCATCCAGACAGTGTAACCACAAAGCATGGTTGAAGCCACATAAAGGAACTAATGTTTGAATGAGTTTCTGTCCAGAATATCAATTGCATGTAGGAACCTACCCCGACGTTGAAACCCGTGTGTTTTCGACACAGATACAAAGTATAGAGAGACTCTAAGACATGAACAGAAAAAATTAATTTCATCAAAGACCTGAATATCCCAACGCCGACAAGTTGTTGAATATAATGGGCAGGAAAGAAGGACGGAGAAAGGGAATTCTCAGGGGAGTATGCCAGATAGGCAATTAACAGCACAATGATGCCAACACTCTTCATATCACGGTTGGCCTTGAAAGTGGTGATACGTGGAGTCTTTATCTACCTCACAGTTAGATACCTTGATCAAGTCGCAGAAGATGAGAACTGATACCATGCCCAATCCTTCCTGCGCCAAGGCTTTCATTTCCAATAGCCTGGGTTTGACGTCTTCGTAGCCGCGTAGAGGCGGTTCAATTGGAATATCAATCTCTTTGACACCACCACTTTTCAAAGTACATATGAGTGTCATTCTCTGAAGGACAGAACCTCAGGAACATTCAACCAGCTCAAAAAAAGGAAACGGACTTGTGTATTGATCGCACTCATTTTAGCACTTGTTATGGCCTCTGATACCTTACCAAACCATTTAGCATACGCAACGAGTGTGTCTGGATGACCAGACATGTATGTCCGCAGGAACCCAGCCTTCTCAGCTACTGGATCGATTCCAGGTTCATTGGGCATGACGGTTAAGATTGTTATTGTGGATGAAGATTGAATGATATTTGGTAGTTACATAATCCCTTCCCTCTTAGTAATTTGTATGGGATCTTATCCCTGTCGATATCTCCGGTGAAGCTTCTATCCTCCATTGTGTGTTGCTCCCTCGTGCTAGTGTCTCACACATGCAGTGCCTCTGGGATTTTTGTCGAGATCCGTCTCTCAGACAAATTGTTATGAATTCCTAAACCTAGTGGTTGGATAGTATTAAGAAACTCACGCAATTGGTGCATTCCTTTTCTGATGGACTCATATCCACTGCCTTCTCAGACCTTGACCAGCGCAAACAGCTCTGATGAAGAAGAAAAACCAACCCGAGGATCGCTTACCTATGGGGGACACTGCCGAGGCAGGCCCCCTGGGTAGCATTAGGAGCTGAATCCGAAACGGCCACCAACATCTTCGTAAGATCACATGAGTTAGATTGTACCTCATGATACGATTGCCTATTCAGCTAATTCCTCCCATTTGGTATCCCTCCGTCTCAATATTGAGAAAAAAATGCCAGCTGCTGTGACATCTCTGATACCCTCCTTCCTTGCGTCTCTCGCTCGATATGAGAGCTACGACGCTACGCCAGTCATAGGAACTGTTTTTCCGAACAAATCCATCCAGCTTTCTGGATTCCTTGAAGCATCTAACGCTGATGAGCTGATTCATGATCTTGCTGTTCTCGTATCACATCGTGGAGTAGTATTCTTCAGGGATCAGGACATCACGATCGAGCAGCAGAAGACACTTGGACAAAGGCTCGGAGAGCTTACCGGAAAGCCTGCAACAAGTAAATTACATAGGCACCCTATTTCTGAAAATGTCCCAGAGTTGGGTCGTGAAATCTCCGTCATTTCCTCTAAGGGGTATGCCATGATCAGCCTCTGGGAATGATGAGGTTTAAGGGCAACATATAGAGGTATTGCCAGACCCGGTCGCCTCACGAAGACTCGGGCCAGTGAAGGCTGGCATTCTGACATCACCTTTGAAAAGGTCCCTTCTGACTACGCGGTAAGGGGTCTTCTGCTTAACTTGAATGCGATCATCTCAGCAAAGTATACAGATCCTCAAGTTACACACACTCCCTCCAGGTACGTTTCAAGTTTAATTTTGGCTATTCATCAATCACTCACATCTCTCCTAGTTGGGGGTGATACCTTGGTATGGGCACAGGATGATCACAGGAAGCATCCTATTGACAGTTCCTTCGTCAGTGGGCTAGTGGTTATGAAGCTTATGATCGACTTTCCCCTGCATATCAGAAATTCTTGGAAGGTTTGACGGCTACTCATGATGGAAGTATGTTCAATGTGGTGAGTAATCTCTATTACGAATGAGTGATTGTCTGAACACGGTTGTAGTACAGCGCAGAAACGGGTCTCCAAATAAACCAAGAACGAGGCGCTCCCGAAAACGTTGGCAGCGAGTTAAAGTCTGTCCAGTGAGCATCACGACTCTCATCACGTCTCTAACCAGCTCTTGAACTGGCATCGTTAGCCCAGTTATTCGCACGAATCCTGTTACGGGATTCAAGACATTGTTCGTTAACAAGGGGTAAGTATCTGCTTGTGTGTGGGTTGATAGAGGAAAGTTCTTACTCCCGATACAAAGGTTCACAAAGAATATCAACGAGCTTACATCGGAAGAATCCGACAGCGTTTTAGATTACCTGACAAGACACATTTCAGAAAATCATGATCTTCAGGTCAGGTATCGCTGGCAGCCTAACGACATCGCAATCTGGGATAACAGAGTCACTGTCCATACTGCTACGTATGCCTTCACTTTGGTTCCACCGAGGTTCAGATTTTATGTATTCTTTCTTATAGCAACGACTACACCGATCATCGTGAGGGTAATCGCGTGGTCAGCTTGGGCGAGAAGCCTTACTTTGACCCGAATTCGAAATCTCGTCGAGAAGCACTTGGTCTCGACTCAAACTGATTTGTTGGTGCCATGGCCTCAATATCATTGTTTTCGCTCGTTGTTTTTGTTTGGGCCATAATCTCAAATACCCCAACATCCACTTTGAAAGACAGTCTCCTATAGCTCGAGCTTCATCTGAATATAGTGCCTAGACCTTTTAGAGGCACCTCTCACACCGGCCACCAACGACGTGAGGTACTGAATGAACGACTTGATGAGAAGACATCCTGTTGGGAGTTTTGTACCCACAGCCCATCTAATGGGTTCACGTCTAGCTAGCATTGCATTGCATGGTATGCCAAACAAAAGGTTTGGAATTGTGCATTGAGCATTTCTTTTTCTATGTAAAACACTAGGATCATACTCTTGTAGACTGACTTCCACAAACTGTTGCTAGATCCAATATTTGACCAAGTGCATACAGGACAATGACTTTTGACGACTACCTTTAGCTGGTCAAATGTTAGTGATAAGATTTGAGAATTTCACAGCTCGACAGGCGGCGAAGGGAGTCAAACGATCAATGATATGTGGACATACACCAAGGTCAAGTAGTTAATGCACACGGTAGCTTGAGTCTATGGAAAAGGAAGGCTTTGAGGATTTTCGAAATTGATCCACAATATCATCCAAATGCGCCCTCACGATCGGATCAGGAAAGACATTGGATTCGTCAGGAAAGTCATGCATGGTCACTGCACACACGAATATTCTCCTCATGAGCGTGATTGGAGGGCACTTGAAATATTGAAAATGAGGAAGTTTCATGACTGTTTGCAACCAGCCAACCTGAGGAAAAACACATCAGAATGATCATAATAATTCTCGCGGCGTAACTTTACCACATTCCCCGGTCTACCGGCTTCCACGTCCGGAAGACTGATAGACACCCAACAACAAATATACTCCAGCAGCTGACAACGTTCTACCGCCGCTAGGTATTTTTCTGACAGTGGCTTCGACCATCTTGTCACGAAGTTCGCTCCTATCCGTAATCGCTTCAGGGATGAGGACTGCGCAGGGAGCACGCAAGAGAAGAATCTTTCAATCAACTCGGGTGAATTGTCCGAACAATGGCCAGGCTTTAACGATAAATCCTCAATTCCTGAATACGATGTCATATAGTTGAAAACACGAGGATCATTGATCGTGTCGATGCTGATTTTTTCAAGGAAGATCCGACTTTCCCGAAGCATTGAGAGCAGCCCCCCTATGTTGGCTGGAGCTGAAGGACTGGGGTCAAATCTGATCCTCAACTCCTTAAGGTACCGAAAATGATGGATGTGTCTTTTCAGGTCATTCACAGAGACGACAACTCCACGAGTCTCAAAATACCTGAGCCTCAAGGAAGTTGAGAGCTGACTGAGAGCGTCCAAGAGCTCCTCGGAGGTGACCGGTGGCCCAAAATTATTCGCAAGATGGTAAGCCCGAGAAATGGAAAAGGAAAATCTTTCAATGTCAGGACTACGTGCCAGCACCCTCGAAATCTGGGACAAGATACGAGGGTGTGGTCGACGTTCATATGCCCATGTGACAGACAATATACGAAGATTTGAAAAGGATTCAAAGGAGAAATCGGAGATGGCTTCGTTTGGATTTGTCTTCAGACGGAGATCAAGTTCCTTAAGATGTGATAGCGACCCGAAGTTGGATATCAAGTCTTGCACGGCATTAGGAGGGTAACCCAGATTGGCAAAGGAATGATGCCACCTGAAAAGGTCTGATCAGGTTTGGGAAAGTAAATAGCGGGGAACAGCCTCTCACTCAATGGCGTGTACATGGTGCATTTCGGTGACGAGAGAGTTGAGGAGGTCAAATTTTGCTGAATTAACGTAGACATTGTCTCCCGTGGGTTGAGTGATGACAGTGAGTTTCCTCACGGATTGAAGAAATGATGTTTGCCCATCCCTCGAAACCGCATTTATGCGCTCTCGCACAATTGCTCTGAGGTGAGACATAGAGAATTTCATTTCCTTGAACAGAAATGGGCTGGTCAAGTCGCGTATACGCTTTGATGTTCGACGCAACTGCTTCAAATTCTTCTTATCCTCGGATACCTGGCGACAAAGATCAGTTCATGTACTGGTCTCTACATTCCACAGCAGTGCTTACAAGTTCAATGATCTTGTGCTGAACATCGTCGGGCATCGCGTCGAATACTGAAGCCATACGATCACCTTAGTTGTGGTAGAGGTTGCTAAGGTGTTGACGAAGTGACCCATGTAAAGAAAAGTATACCATCCAATTATGGGAAATTCTGACTACGGGGATAGTAGCAAAGTGCTCCACATCTAGCGATATCTTGCCTAGAGGGCATGTATCATTTGAGACTGCCGATCTGGTCGATGAGCCCTCGGAAATCGGACAGAAGCTAGATTTCCACGTGATCTGCCGTCCACATGGATCGGTGAACATCGACGACGGTGAAGAATGATCCTAAATTCTTTTGTAAAAACAGATCACTCGGAACATTGGGAAAGAGAAAAGAAGAAAGTCAAAATAGAGAAGCAACACTCAATGACTCCGTGATAGCATCCTATGTTAAGTGATGTTGCTTGACCAAGCAAACGCTCCAGGGTTGTCTGTTAGGAACAGAAGTGTTTAATCACCATGTGATCATTAGCTTTGTAGGGAACCGACTGTAATCATTCAGAATGGGAGGAATGACTATATAATTAAGGCAGAGCAATCAACACGTCTACAAACTTGAAATCTCAAGCGTCCAAGAATAGGTCAGTTTCGTATTTACTTAAAACCAAGTATTATGTCTGCGAGTTTTCCTTGACATCAGTATGGCTGATGCTGGCCGAGCTGATGGAATACTTAATGGTCTGTAACCTTCTGGCTGTCAAATTCTGTTTCGCACCAGTGGAAAGAGATTTTGGGCATGATTTTAACAGATGATTTAATACCTGATTCTCCGACTTCAATGGCAGAGCAACAGCCTGGGAATGATTTTTTTTTTTTTGGATCGACAATTTGTTACACGGTGCTCGTTCGCAGTCCATGGTAGAGGTCTCTACTTAAATAGTTTACAATCTATGGAAATAATAATAAGTGAAGTTACTAGGGTATGCTTTTGGCTAATGGGAAACGTGTCTGTAAGTCCCTTGTTGATTAGGCAATGTTGTCAAGGAAGCAGAAGGCCCTTGGGTTGATTTGTAAGAAGGAGACAATTTCACTGAGGATGTACTCCACCAGATTGTGCCTGCTGAATTGTGGGCACTTGTGTAGGATGTGGTGGTGGGTTTCAAGTTGTGCTATATTGCAGGGGTACAAACTGGCCTTGTCTGGGAAGAACCTGGCTCTGTATTCACCAGTGGGGGCATGGTTGGTGATAAGACGAGTCACTCGGGCACAGATGGAGTTTGAAGTTCCTATGGTGTTAAGCCAGCTTCCCCCTTTGCTGTATGTTGGGGTGATAAGGTGGTCATCATTACCGTAGATGTCTAGGAAATGATTCTCTTTGTATGGGGCATTTTCAAAGAACATTTGCCATTCTTCAATAAGATCTTTACACTCTGTCTGGCAGCATAGTTCCCAGGAATCCTTATTGGGGTGCTAGACTGGGATATGGTGAGACTTGGCCTGTTGGTCAGCCCTGAGGTATAGGGGCCACTTGTTGTCACTTGAGCAGTCCCAGAATTGGATGGAGTTTGAGGGGTTATTGTTGAAGAATGACCTGAGGCATTTTGAAACAGTGATTGTGTGTCCTTGTTTCAAGTAATTGGAAGTGTCAAGAAGTCACTGCACACACTGGATGGAGTCGGTGATAACTATAATATGGTTGACTCCTTCTATGGCAGTGGTCTGGTTGATACCATCTCTGATAGCAAAGGTTTCTGCTTCAGCAGGAGTGACATTTATGGCAGCATGTTCTGAATTAAAAGCAAGCATCTGGTTGTGCCATCTATAAGCAATAGAGATAGCTTGGTGTCCTTTCTTGACACTAGCATCAGTG
>Ga0153951_1000762_pt1 | contig 11750 bp, 4 predicted proteins | sample TSNJ035MetaG_FD_102278 | JGI IMG/M metagenome (GOLD analysis project Ga0153951, IMG submission 102278) | Attine ant fungus gardens microbial communities from New Jersey, USA - TSNJ035 MetaG | ecosystem: Host-associated > Fungi > Mycelium > Unclassified | place: USA: New Jersey, Wharton State...
GCTCGCGTCGGACGTCGAGGTGGTCGAGGAATTCCCGGCCCGCTACGACGTCGCCGCGCGGCGCCAGCACCGCTGGACGCGGGGCGACTGGCAACTCCTGCCCTGGGTGCTCGGGCGGCGCCACGCGGGTGCAGCCGTGCCGCCGGTGGGCCGCTGGAAGATGGTCGACAACCTGCGGCGGTCCCTGCTGGCGCCAGCGAGCCTGCTGGCCTTCGTGCTGTGCGCCTGGCTGCCCTGGCCCCAGTCGCTGAAGGGCATGGGGCTGATGATGCTGGCTCTGGCCGTGCCGGCCTTCCTGCCAGGCCTCTCGGGGCTGCGGCCGCCACGCACGGGCATTGGGCTGGGTAGCCACATGCGTCTGCTGGCCAGCGACCTGCGGATGGCCGCCCTGCAGGCTGCCTGGGCGCTGGCCCTGCTGCCGGACCAGGCCTGGCGCGCGATGGACGCCATCGCGCGCACCCTCACCAGGCTGTACGTGACACATCGTCACCTGCTGGAATGGACGACCGCTGCCCAAACCGCCGCGCGCCCGCGCCCCGGCATGGCGGGCTTCTATGGTCAGATGGCCGGCGGCTTGCTGCTGGCCGTGGTACTGGCGGTGGGCGTCGGCCTGTTCTCGCCCGCGGCATGGCCGGTGGGACTGCCCCTGTTTACGCTCTGGCTCGCGGCGCCGGCCTTGGCCTGGCGCGCCAGCCGCCGCTCGCCGCTCGCGCCGTCCGGTGCGACAGATGCCGCCGATGCCCTGGCCCTGCGGCGCACGGCGCGCCGGACCTGGCGCTTTTTCGAGACCTTCGTGACGCCGGCCGAGCACATGCTACCACCGGACAATTTCCAGGAAGACCCGAAGCCGGTGGTCGCGCATCGCACCTCGCCCACGAACATCGGCCTGTACCTGCTGTCGGCGGTGGCGGCCCGCGACTTCGGCTGGGCCGGTGCCCTGCAGACCTGCGAGCGCCTGGAAGCGACCTTCGCCAGCCTGCAGACGCTGGAGCGCTTCCGGGGCCATTTCTATAACTGGTACGACACGCGCACGACCCGGGTGCTGGCACCAGCCTACGTGTCATCCGTGGACAGCGGCAACCTGGCGGGCCACTTGATCGCGTTGGCCAATGCCTGCGAGGAATGGGTGGGCGTGCCGCCGGCCGACTGGACGGACGGCGCCGGCGATGCGCTCGCACTGGCCCGCGAAGCCGCGCTCGCCACGCCCGCGGCCCAGGGACCGCAGGGCCAGCGGCTGCTGGCCATGCTCGACGATATCGACACCGGGCTCCAAGGCCCTGCCAGCCTGTTGTTGCCTGTGCTCCAGCGCCTGGCCGACAAGGCTGCGGAAGAAGCGCGGGCGCTGATCCCAGCGGCGCGGACCGAGGGCGACGATCTGCTGTTCTGGACCGAGGCGCTGTGCGGGCGGATCGAACAGCAATCGCGCGATGCTGCCTCATACGCCGCCACGGCGCGTCCCCTCGATGCCCGCTGGCGGGCCCTGGCGCAGCAGGCGCGTACGCTGGCGCTCGGGATGGACTTCGCCTTCCTGCTGGACCCCGAACGCAAGCTGCTGTCCATCGGTTATGCCGCGGTGGAGAACGTGCTCGACGCCAACTGCTACGACCTGCTGGCGTCCGAGGCGCGGTTGGCCAGCCTGTTTGCGATCGCCAAGGGCGACGTGCCCACGCGTCACTGGTTCCGCCTGGGCCGCACCACCATCCCCGTGGGCCGGGGATCGGCCCTGGTGTCCTGGTCCGGGTCGATGTTCGAGTACCTGATGCCCTCGCTGGTGATGCGCGCGCCGGCCGGCAGCCTGCTGGAGCAGACCACCCGCCTGGTCGTGCAGCACCAGGCGGCCTACGGCCGGCTGATGGGCGTGCCATGGGGCATCTCCGAATCGGCCTACAACGCCCGCGATCTGGAGTTCACCTACCAGTACTCCAACTTCGGCGTGCCGGGCTTGGGCCTCAAGCGCGGCTTGGCCGAGGATCTGGTGATCGCGCCCTATGCCACCGGCCTGGCCGCCATGGTCGATGCACCGCTCGCGCAGCGCAACTTCGAGCGCCTGCAGGCGCTGGGCGCGCTCGGGCGCCACGGTTTCTACGAAGCATTGGACTTCACGCGCGCCCGCCTGCCCGGCGAGTCGCAGGTCGCCATCGTGCGCAACTACATGGCGCACCACCAGGGCATGACCCTGGTCGCCATCGCCAACACGCTGCAGGGCGCGCGCATGCGCGAACGCTTCCACCGCGAGCCCATGATCCAGGCCTGCGAACTGCTGCTGCAGGAGCGCATGCCACGCCTGGTCGCCGTCGCGCATCCGCGGGCCGAGGAAGTGCCCTCGGGCGCGGCCGATCCGCACGGCGACCTGCACGCGGTACGGCGCATGGACCCTTCGGCTGCGGCGGCGCCCGCCACGCACCTGCTGTCCAACGGGCGCTACGCCGTCATGCTGACCGCGGCGGGCACCGGCTACAGCCGCTGGCGCGACCTGGCCGTGACACGCTGGCGCGAAGACGCGACCCGCGACGACTGGGGCGCCTACGTCTATCTCCGCGACACGGACAGCGGCCGGATCTGGTCCGCCGCGGCGCAACCCCTGGGCGTGGCGGCCGACAGCCACGAGGTGGTCTTCGCCGAGGACCACGCCACCTTCACGCGGCACGACGGCAGCCTGACGACCACGATGGAGGTGCTGGTGTCGGCCGAGGCCGATGGCGAGGTGCGCCGCGTCACGGTCGTCAACACCGGCCGCAAGGCGCGGGAGGTCGAGCTCACTTCCTATGCCGAGGTGGTGCTGGCGCCGCCCGCTGCCGACGATGCCCATCCGGCCTTCGCCAAGATGTTCGTGCAGACCGAATACCTGCCCGAGTTCGGCGCCCTGATCGCCACGCGCCGCCCGCGCACACCCAACGAGCCGCCGGTGTGGGCCGCGCATTTCGCGGTCGTGGAAGGCATCGTCACGGCGCCGGCGCAGTACGAATCCGACCGGGCGCGCTTCCTGGGCCGGGGACGCACGGCCGCCGCGGCACAGGCCATGGCGGCCGGCGCCGCGCTGTCCGGCACGGCCGGCACGGTGCTGGACCCGGTCTTCTCGGTGCGGCACCGCGTGCGCATCGCGCCGGGCCAGATGGCGCGGCTGGCCTTCTGGACGCTGGTGGCCGCCACGCGCGAAGCGCTGCTCGACCTCGTGGACCAGCACCACGACCGCAGTGCCTTCGAGCGCGCACGCACGCTGGCCTGGACCCAGGCCCAGGTGCAGTTGCGGCACATCGGCATCGAGGCCGGCGAAGCCGCAGACTTCCAGCGGCTCGCTGCGCCGATCCTCTACGCCGACGCGCGCTTCCGCACTCCGTCCGAGGCCATCGCGCGCGGCGCCGGCCCGCAGTCGGGCCTGTGGCGGCACGCGGTCTCGGGCGACCTGCCCATCGTGCTGCTGCGCATCGACGACATCGAGGACATGGCCCAGGTGCGCCAGCTGCTGCGCGCGCACGAGTACTGGCGCATGAAGGGGCTGGGCGTCGACGTCGTGATCGTCAACGAACGCGCCTCGTCCTACGTGCAGGACCTGCAGACCGCCATCGAGACCGCCGTGCGCCGCAGCCAGTCGCGGCCCCGCCTGGACGGCGAGGCGCTGGCGCGCGGCGGGGTGCACACGCTGCGCGCCGACCTGATGGAAGCGCCGTCCCGCGCCCTGCTGCAATCCGTGGCCCGCGTGGTGCTGCTGGCGCGCGGGGGCGGCATCGACCGGCAGATGGCGCGGCTGCCCGCGGCGGCGCCCGCCGCGCGGCCCGTTTCCGAGCCGCCCGTGCAGCCGCTGGCCGCCGCCCTGCCCGAGCAGGCGCAGAGTCCGGACACAGTCCAACTGGAATTCTTCAACGGACTCGGCGGCTTCGACCAGGACGGCCGCGAATACGTGACCGTGCTCACCGACGGCCAGACCACACCCGCGCCCTGGATCAACGTCATCGCCAACCCGGGCTTCGGCTTCCAGGTCTCGGCCGACGGCAGCGCCAGTACCTGGGCCGACAACAGCCGCGAGAACCAGCTCACGCCCTGGTCCAACGACCCGGTGACCGACCCGACGGGCGAAGCCTTCTTCGTGCGCGACGAGGCCAGCGGCCAGCTCTGGAGCCCCACCGCGCAGCCGATCCGCGGCAGCGGCACCTACATCGCGCGCCACGGCCATGGCTACAGCCGCTTCAAGCACGAGGCGCACGGCATCGCGCTGGAACTGCTGCAGTTCGTGCCGCTGGAGGACCCCGTCAAGGTCTCGCGCCTGACGCTGCACAACCGCACGGCGCGGACGCGGCACCTGTCCGTCACGGCCTATGCGGAATGGGTGCTGGGCAGCTCGCGCGCCGCCAGCGCGCCCTTCATCCTGACCGAGGTCGATGCAGCCACAAGCGTGCTGCTGGCGCGCAACCCCTGGAGCACGGCCTTCCCGGGCCGCGTCGCCTTCGCCGACCTCGCGGGCCGGCAGAGCGCGTGGACCGCCAACCGCACGGAATTCCTGGGCCGCCACGGCAGCCTGACGGCGCCGGCGGCCTTGCGCAGCCAGACGCCCCTGTCCGGCGCGGTGGGCGCGGGCCTGGACCCCTGCGCCGCGCTGCAGTGCAGCCTGGTGCTGCGGCCCGGCGAGTCGGTGGAGGTGCTCGCCCTGCTGGGGCAATGCGGTAGCGCGCAGGAGAGCCTGACGCTGGCGGCCCGCTGGCGCGAGGCCGACCTGGACGCCGAACTGCAGCGGGTGCGGGACCATTGGGACGGCCTGCTCGGCGCCGTGCAGGTGCGCACACCCGACCGCGCGATGGACATCCTGCTCAACGGCTGGCTGCTCTACCAGACGCTGGCCTGCCGCATCTGGGCCCGCTCGGCCTTCTACCAGGCCAGCGGCGCCTACGGCTTTCGCGACCAGTTGCAGGACGGCATGGCGCTGGCCTTCGCGCGGCCCGACGAGACGCGACGGCACCTGCTGCGCGCCGCGAGCCGCCAGTTCGTGGAGGGCGACGTGCAGCACTGGTGGCTGCCGCACTCCGGCCAGGGCGTGCGCACGCGCATCTCGGACGACCGCGTCTGGCTGGCCTTCGCCGCGGCCAGCTACGTCGCCGTCTCGGGCGATGCGGCGGTGCTGGACGAATCCATCGCCTTCCTGGAAGGGCCCGCACTGCAGGAGGGCGAACACGACGCCTTCTTCCAGCCCATGCAAGCCAGCGCCTCGGCGACGCTGTTCGAGCACTGCGCCCGCGCCCTGGACCAGAGCATCGCGCTGACCGGCGAGCTGGGCCTGCCGCTGATGGGCACCGGTGACTGGAACGACGGCATGAACCGCGTGGGTCAGCACGGCCAGGGCCAGAGCGTGTGGCTGGGCTGGCTGCTGGTGCGCACGCTGGCCCTGTTCGGCCCGCTGGCCGAGGCGCGCGACCCGGCCCGGGCCGCGCGCTGGCGCGCCCTTGCGCAAACCGTGGCCGCCGCGCTGGAGCGCGAGGCCTGGGACGGCGACTGGTACCGGCGCGCCACCTTCGACGACGGCACCTGGCTGGGCAGCCGCGACAACGAGGAATGCCGCATCGATTCGATCGCCCAGTCCTGGGCCGTGCTCTCCGGCGCGGCCGACCCGGGCCGTGCCAGGACCGCGATGGACTCGCTGCGCGCGCACCTGCTGGTGCCCGAGCCCGGGCTGGCGCTGCTCTTCACCCCGCCCTTCGACCACACCCCGCGCGACCCCGGCTACATCAAGGGCTACCCGCCGGGCCTGCGCGAGAACGGCGGCCAGTACAGCCACGCGGCCATGTGGGCCATCCTGGCGTTCACGCAATTGCGCGCCGACCCTCAGGCTGGCAAGCACGCCCATGCGCTGTTCGCGCTGGTCAATCCCATCCACCATGCCCGCACGCCACAGCAGGCGGCGCGCTACCGCGTGGAACCCTACGTGGTGGCGGCCGACGTGTATTCGGTGCCGCCGCACGAAGGCCGGGGCGGCTGGACCTGGTACACCGGCGCCGCCGGCTGGATGCACCGCGCGGGTGTGGAAGGCATCCTGGGCATTCGGCGCGAAGGCGAGGTCCTGGTCCTCGATCCCTGCATCCCCGCCGAATGGCCCGGATTCGAGGCCCAGGTCGTCCTCGGTGCGGCGCGCTACGCCATCCAGGTCGAATCACCGGGGAGGCGATGCGCCGGTATCTCGTCGGCGGTGCTGGATGGCGTGGCGCTGGCCTGCGACGGCGGCGCCCTGCGCGTGCCGATCACGCCGGGCGAGCATCGATGGGTGGTCACGCTGTGAAGAAACGATTTCCCCAATGCCCTCAGGCAAGCTCATGAACCGTCCACAACCGGCCCCCACGGTGCCGGTTCAACTGCCTCGGGCATTGATCGACCGGATCGCTTCGCCCTTTGTCAGGTTCCTGCACATCGAGGCGGCCGGTGGTGCCGTGCTGCTGGTATTCACCATCGCCGCCCTCTTCTTGTCCAACTCCTCGTGGGCAGATGCCTACTTCGGCATTTGGGAAACGCGGGTCGAACTGCGACTCGGGGAACTGGAATTCGGTCGCTCACTGAAAGGCTGGATCAACGACGGGCTGATGACGCTGTTCTTCTTCCTGGTGGCACTGGAGCTCAAGCGCGAAGCCGTCCTGGGCGAGATGCGCAATCCGCGCATGGCAGCCTTGTCGATCGCCGCGGCATTCGGCGGCATGGTCGCGCCCGCCGCCGTCTACCTGGCGCTGCAGTGGGCGCAACCCGGCCAGCACGGCTGGGGCATCGTGATGGCCACCGACACCGCGTTTGTCATTGCTTGTCTGGCATTGCTCGGCAAACGCATTCCGCACAGCCTGCGTGTGTTCATGCTGTTCCTGGCAATCGTCGATGACATTGGCGCCATCCTGGTCGTCGCCGTCGGATACAGCCACCACATGGACTGGCGCATGCTCGCCCTGGCGGGTTTGTGCATCGGCATCCTGCGCGTGCTGGCTGCCGCCGGCATACGTAGCATCCCGATCTACGTCATCGCAGGCTGCGCCACTTGGCTGGCCATCGATGCGTCTGGACTCCACGCCACGGTCACAGGCGTGATCCTTGGGTTGATGACACCGGCGAGGCGTTGGGTGAGCGACAGCCGGCTCTATGCCATCCTGGGACAGGTCATCGCACACCCGGCTGGCAACCAGGGCAGCGCTCACACTAGCGACCGCAGCACGTTGCGGGCGGCAGAGATTGCCGCGCGCGAGTCGCTCTCGCCCGTGGAGCGCCTGGAGATGGCGCTGCACCCGTGGGTCAGCTTCTGCATCATGCCGATCTTCGCCCTCGCCAATGCAGGCTTGGCACTTTCGTGGGCCAGCACAGCCCAGCCTGTCGCAGCGGCGGTGTTCCTGGGCTTCGCTGTCGGCAAGCCGGCAGGCATTCTTCTTTTCAGCTGGCTGGCCCTGCGTTCTGGTCTGGCGATCCGCCCTCCGGATCTGGGGGTGGGGCAGCATGGCGGGCGGCAGCTTCCTGGCCGGCATCGGTTTCACGATGGCGCTGTTCATCGCCAATCTCGCCTTGGTCGGCCCGTTGATGGACAGCGCGAAGATCGGGATCTTCCTGGCCTCGCTGTTCTCGGCGGCCGTGGGCTTGGCACTGCTGGCGTGGATGCCTCGAACACAGGCTCTCGACGAGCCAAGGAAAATATAAGTTCGGAAAACCGGCACGCAGGGCGCAATGCGCGTACTATGGGCTCGTTGATATGTGCAAGGCCTTCATTGCATCGGTCTTTTTCCGCTTCTCCCGGGTTCCTCCCGCGGCTGTGTCGAATCTCCCTTGGTGATTTTCTTGGCGTCTCTTCGCCGGATGCGCTCTTGCGTCCTGGCAACACCGAAAGGAAATCGATATGACGACACAAACCGGAACCGTGAAATGGTTCAACGAAGGCAAGGGCTTTGGCTTCATCGCCCCCGACGACGGCAGCAAGGACCTGTTTGCCCATTTCCGTGAAATCCAGGGCGGCGGCTTCAAGACCTTGACCGAGAACCAGCACGTGCAGTTCGAAGTCACCCAGGGCGCCAAGGGCCCGCAAGCTTCCAACATTCGTGCCGTGAGTTGAAGGCGTTGGGCTGAACGGCCCAGCCAACCTTCTTTCACGCTCTACCCTCTGAGGCGCGGTTCTTCCGCGCTTTCTCATTTCTGGAAGGCATCATTGCCATGAAGAATCTGCAGGAGGCCACCGAGCGCATCTGCGAACTCAAGGGGAGCCTGATCGCGTTGGACGTGCTGCTTCCATCTCTCCTGGAAGCACTGCCTTCTGCTACCCACGCCACCTTGGTGCGTTCGTTCGAAGCGCATGCCGAAGCAGCTCGAACGGTCATCCTGAACATGCCCATTTCAGACCATGTGCTGGCCGCCTTTGAACGGGACATTGCCAGAACGCGCGCGGTGCTCGCCGGGATCGTGCAACCACCGAAAAACGCCCATCCACGCCAGGCGGTAGAGGCCATTCTGCTGACCACGACCCATATCCACACCTACGTTGGAACGCGATTGTTGACCGGTGCAAGCGGCTTCTTCTTCCGTCGCGATGATCGACTGTTCCTTGTGACGAACCGGCATGTCCTTTGCGACGAGCCAAGCGAGCATTTTCCCGACCGCGTCGACATCGAGTTGCATACCGATGCAAGCAACCTGACCCAGTACGCGACCTTCTCGATACCGCTCTATGAAAACGGTCTCGCCTTATGGCGACAGGCCGCCGACACGGGCGGCCCGGTGGACATCGCCACCATCGAGATTCAGACCAGCCACCTTCCCGAGCACGCGGTGCTGCATGCCTTCGACCAGTCGCACCTTGACCCTAAAAACGAGGACGTGGCGATCGGAGACAATTTAATGGTCGTTGGTTTTCCGCTGGGGTTCCACGACACGATCCATCACCTCGCCGTGGCGCGCAGCGCATCCATCGCCTCGGCGTATGGCGTGCGCTTCCAGCAGCAAGGCTACTTCCTGACCGATGCCAGGACACACCGTGGCAGCAGTGGTGCGCCTGTCGTTCGGCGCAGGAGCGGAAACCAAGGAGGCGTGTCTTCATTGCCTACTTGGCAGTTGCTCGGCGTGCATTCCACGCGCATGGACATGCGCACCCGCGATCTGATCGAAGATGAGTCGCTTGGACTCAATTGTGCTTGGTACGCAGATGTTCTGATGGTGCTGACCCAAATGAAGTAGCACTCGGTCATCCTGAATTAGCGGCGCGGGCATGGAGTGCGCGCACTATGCGTTTAACTTCCGCTGAGCAGCATTTGAGATCTATGTGCGAGCAGGAACACTTGGCTGCACCACGACAAAGCTCGCCCCTCTACTCTCGAACCCTCCGGCCCACTCCATCATCAACGAGCCGTCCAAACCCGCATGGTTAAAGGACTTGACTGTGATCGACATGGGTCTTTACCGTCGCTTTTACCGTCAGAGGCGCAGATCTTTTGCTGGCGCGGGAGATGGAGCGATTTGCGGGGGAGCGACGTTTTCGACATCATCATCAATCGTGCTCAAGGATACAGGACGTCGTAAATCCGCACATCTCTGCCAGCCGGATCAACCGTATGGCCAGTACTTTCAAATGTTCTTCCTAGCAAAGGGAACATCACCGGCCGTCATCAGGGCGGCACAACGGTCAGCAAAAGCAGTTGGAACAGCCAGAGCGCTCAGGTGCCGCGCCCGAGTGACACCGACGTAGACCACGCGCTTTGCCTCTGCTTCGATTCGATTTGCCCACGATTCAAAAAGCGCTTCGCTGCGGTTCTTCGGGGCTCGATTGGGAGGAATCACAACGCAGACAGCATCGTACTCACGCCCTTTCGCCTCGTGAATCTTGGCGCACCTCAAGCCGGTCTCGATTGGAGTCTGAAGATGGCTCGACCATTGCCCAGTGGGCGGCTTTCGGAAAAAAGTACGCATCGTCACACCCGGAGGCAGCGGTAGGCCAAGCAGTTGAACCTGCGCATGCACGGTGTCGATCCACGCGAGGCGATCGGCGTCGGTATTCCCACACACCTTGGGTAGATTCATGAGGAGGGTCAAAGTTCGTCGACGATGGGCACGCCGGTCCAGACCTGTCCGTTCGATGGTCCGCCGAAGATGTTCGCCTTCCTGCCGCAAACCCATAAAGTCCAGTAGCAGGGCTTCCGCCGCTTGCACTACCGTTTCTTTGGACCGTGCCGTCGCGGCAGGTGACCAGAACTCGGCTACTCGTCGGGCAAGCGATTCAATCCGCGAGGTTCCATTCGAGCCAACTGCGGCCACACTGCTGGCGGCAAGCTGCGCGACATTGCCTGAATGCGCCAAGACAATCGCGTTGGCCGAATCCAAACCAAGTTCAACCACCCGACCAAGGAAGGCCTGGCCGATTGCTGCGCTCGGACTGCGGCCACCGTATGCGAGAAGTAGAACGGGATATGCAACGTCCGCGGTGTCACCAACGGAGTCGTCTACCTGCGCTTCGCTTCTAAGCGTCGCAGCCAATCTGCAGATGGCAGGGCTGCTGCGAAAATTTCCTGTTAACTTATGCCGCGCCTCTGCGGAATAGGTGTCCTTTAACTCTTGAATACCAGCCAGATTGCCATTGCGGAATTCGTAGATTGCCTGGTCGGGATCGCACACGAAGGTGACCCGCACGCCGTGTCCCTGCAGCCAGGAGAGGACCTGCAAGTCGAGCGGATTGCAATCCTGCCCTTCGTCCACCATGACCTCATGAAACCGTGCCGCCAGCGCTCGCCCCAGTGCCCCTCCCCTTACTGGATCGCGGATCAACTGCAGAGTTTGAACACGAGCATCGGCAGCGCTCAAATAGCCAGCCTGAAGCAAGCCACGTCGCCGAAGGGATGCAGCCTGTTGATACCTGGCTTGATGCTGTTGAACATGGTTTCGAAGTCCGGTGTGTCCAATCTTGTCGAGCAGAATCACATTGGTTTCAGGATCGAAGAGATCCAAGCTCACCGGATCACCTTGGAAGGCGAATTGCCCCGACAGTCGAATGCCGACGCCAAAGCTGTCCCAGCTGTCGAGGATGATTGGACGCGTTCGGCTTGCCACTGCGCAACCTGGCAATACAACGAAGTGACGAATGAACGCATCGAGCGTGCCCATGAAGCTGGGGTGTCTCAATAGGGAATCGAGCGCCGCTGCACGACAGCGTTCCCGAAACTCATCGACGGCGGAGTTAGTGAAAGACAGCACCGCCACGCCATGTCGCGCCGGCAATGCTGCTGCGATCCTCGTCAAGCGCGCGATGATTGTCCGCGTCTTGCCGGCACCGGGGCATGCATGCACGAATGCACCTCCGGCATACGTGGAAAACGCTTCCTGCTCTCCAGTTAGGCCTTGGATGCCGGTCATGCGTGTGCCGCGCCACGGATCGCTTCGGCGAGATAGGCTGGCACCACGAAAGCCTCGCCTCCTGTGATGCGTGAGGCAATCGCTTGAGCCAAGTCGCCTTTGCGAGTCTTCTTGTCCTCAATCAGTTTGAGGAATGCATTAGGACGTTCTGGCGCTGCGACACCTTCTATTCGATCCGTCCAGTCGCGACGTGAATTGCGATGCAATCGGAGGAACACACTCTTTAGGAACGCCTCGTTACCCGCGTTGAAAATCTCGTGTTCCAGCGTGTGCTGATTGGTCAACACCGTCAGTGCCTGCCGCCCGCGGTGTGTTTCTGCGAGATTCTCCAGATCGAGTTTCCGATTCCCCAGCACGGTCGGGTCCGCATCGGTGATCACGATCAATCGGTCTGCAATGCGTGCTTCGCCATA
>Ga0153951_1000763_pt1 | contig 11745 bp, 8 predicted proteins | sample TSNJ035MetaG_FD_102278 | JGI IMG/M metagenome (GOLD analysis project Ga0153951, IMG submission 102278) | Attine ant fungus gardens microbial communities from New Jersey, USA - TSNJ035 MetaG | ecosystem: Host-associated > Fungi > Mycelium > Unclassified | place: USA: New Jersey, Wharton State...
ATAGCGACGATTGAGGCTGTATCGCGCGGCGCGGGCGGCGGTTGCCGACTGCGAATAAAGCGTCGCCGGAAACGAAAAACCCCACGCGAAAGGCGTGGGGTTTTCGTTTGCGCGGGCACCCGCGGCGTCAGAACGACTCGTCTTCCGACAGATAGCGCCATTGGCCCGGCGGCAGCGCGCCGAGCACCACGCGGCCCATGCGCACACGCTTGAGGCCGATCACTTCGAGGCCGACCAGCTCGCACATGCGGCGAATCTGGCGCTTGCGGCCTTCGCGCAGCACGAAACGCAACTGCTCGCCGTTCTGCCAGTTCACCTGCGCGGGCTTCAGTTGCACGTCGTCGAGCGACAGGCCGTGGCATAGCAGCGCAAGCTTGTCCGCCGGGAAATGGCTCTCCACGTCGACCGTGTGCTCGCCATAGGCGACGCGCACGAGGTACTCCTTGTCGACATCCGAATGGCCGCCGATCAGCTGTTTCGCGATGCGGCCGTCCTGTGTCAGCACGAGCAGGCCTGTCGAGTCGATGTCGAGCCGTCCGGCCGGCGCGAGCTGACGCAGATGCGAAACCGCGAAGCGGATGTCCGAGCGGTCGCCTTCCCAACGGTTCTCGGGCGTGACGAGCGTGATGGCCGGCTGATAACCGTCTTCGGCCTGACCCGACACGAGACCGACCGGCTTGTGGATCAGTACCGTCACCTGGCTCGATTGCGCGGCTTCGGCAGCCGGATCGATGTCGATGCGCTGATCCGGGAACACCTTGGTGCCGAGCGTATCGATGCGCTCGCCGTCGACCATGACCCAGCCTTTCTCGATCCATTCGTCGGCTTCGCGGCGCGAACACAGGCCGAGCTTGGACATCAGCTTCGACAGGCGCAGCATGCCCGGCGCGTCTTCCTGGTCGCGCCGAGGGCGGCGCGGGGCGTCGCCCTCGGCGGTCGTGTCGAGGTCGTGGTCGTGATGTTCGCTGCGCGTGGCCGAGGCTCGCGCGGCTTTTTCGGGCCTGGCGGCGCGTGCGGGGCGGGCGTCGCTGAAGCGGCGTGTCGCCGACGGCACGGCTTTGTCGAAACCGCGCTCGCCGCGCTCGCCGCGCTCGAACGTGCCGCGCTCGCCTTCGAAGCGGCGCGGGCCGTCGCCGTCGCGGCGGGCCGGCGAACCGGCACGGTCGCTGCCGAAACGGGGGCGATCGGACGCATCGCGTTCGCGTCGCATCGGACGATCGTCGCGGGCTCTGCCTTCCGGCGCGCGGCCGGCGTTGTCCGCGCGTGAACTGCCGAATGGGCGGCGTTCGCCGTCATCGCGGCGCGGCGGGCGGTCGCCGAAACTGCGCGGGGCGCGATCCGTGCTGCCTTCGAAGCGGCGTGGCGCGCGCTCGGAGCGGTCGCCACTGCCTTCGAACCGACGCGGTGCGCGTTCGGCACGATCACCGGCGTCGCGGCGGGGGCCACGCTCACCGCGATCGCTCGCACCGTCGAAGCGGCGAGGAGCCCGTTCGGAGCGCTCACCGCTGCTTTCAAATCGACGCGGCGCACGTTCGGCACGATCGCTGGCGTCGCGGCGGGTGCCACGCTCACCGCGATCGCTCGCACCGTCGAATCGGCGTGGAGCCCGTTCGGAGCGCTCACCGCTGCCTTCGAAGCGACGCGGTGCACGTTCGGCACGATCGCCGGCGTCGCGGCGGGGACCACGCTCGCCACGATCGCTCGCGCCTTCGAATCGGCGCGGAGCCCGTTCAGTGCGTTCGCCACTGCCTTCAAATCGACGCGGTGCGCGTTCAGCACGCTCGCCCGCACCCTCAAACCGGCGCGGCGCCCGTTCACCCTCACTACGACGCGGCCCACCGGCCCCTCCCGCATTGCGCTCGCGCGCAAAAGATCCTTCGGCCCGCGGCGCACGCGCGCCGCCCGCTGCGGGCTTGCCGCCAACCGGCCGCTTGCCGCCCGTCGCCGCGGCGCCTTCGCGCGCCGCGCCGAAACCGGCCGCTGCGGGTTTCGGTCCCGCCGGGCGCGTCGGTTTGCGGGCCGACGGGCTGCCGGAACGCACAGGGGCGCGTTCGGACGAAGCCGGCCGCGGATGCTTGGCTGTTAACTTGGTTCGCATGAAATCTCACACTGCGATCGCGCGCAGCAACTCGGTTTCGACCTGAATTTGCAGGCGGTTGTCCGACAGGCCGTGCCCTTCGAGCAGAAACACGTCCTCGACGCGTTCGCCGAGCGTATTGATCCGCGCCGAGGCGACGCCGACCCGGTGCTCGGCCAGCACGCGCGCGATCGAATAAAGAAGGCCCGGCCGGTCGTTCGCCGACACGGACAGGATGTAGTATTGGCCGCGCTCGTCGGCCCGCAGGTCGACGCGCGGCGTGATCGGGAAGGTGCGCGACAGGCGCGAGAGCCGGCCTTTCGACGGCCCCGGCAGCAGCGTGCCGTGGCCCGCGAGCCGCGCGGTCAGTTCCTGCTCGACCAGATTGGCGATGTCGCGGTAGTGCACGTCCTCTTCGGTGTGCGCGACGAGGAAGTTGTCGAGCGCATAGCCGTGACGCGTCGTGCTCACGCGCGCATCGAGCACCGACAGGCCGTTGCGGTCGAAATACGCGCAGATGCCCGCGAACAGATCGGGCTGGTCCTTCACGTAGACGAGCACCTGCAAAGCCTCGCCGATCGGCGACGGCCGTGCGCGCACGAGCGGCGTCGGCGTTTCGACGTGACGGTACAGCACGCGCGTTTGCCATGCGATATCGGCCGCGTCGTGGCGCAGGAAGTAGCCGACGTCGAGCTTGTCCCACAGCGCGCGTTGCGCGCCTTCCGGCACGGTTTCGAGGCGCAGCAGCGCAAGCGCCTCTTCCTGCCGCGACTTCAGTTCCGAATGCGCATCGGGCCGCGCGCCGCCGAGCACGGCGAGCGTGGCGCGGTAGAGGTCTTCGAGCAGCTTGCCTTTCCACGTATTCCAGACCTTCGGGCTGGTGCCGCGGATATCGGCCACGGTCAGCAGATAGAGCGCGGTGAGGCGCCGCTCGGTGCCGACCAGTTCGGCAAAGCGCTTGATCACTTCGGGGTCGCTCGTGTCCTGCTTTTGCGCGACCTGGCTCATCGTCAGATGCTGCTGCACGAGCCAGACGACCAGGTTCTCGTCCTCGCCGTCGATCTCGTGCTGACGGCAGAAGCGCCGCGCGTCGACCATGCCGAGCGTCGAGTGATCGCCGCCGCGGCCCTTGGCGATGTCGTGAAACAGCGCCGCCACGTACAGCACCCACGGCCGGTCGAAGTTCGCGATCAACTGGCTGCAGAACGGATATTCGTGCACGTGCTCGGCGACCGCGAAGCGGCGCAGATTGCGCAGCACCATCAGGATGTGCTGATCGACCGTGTAGACGTGATAGAGGTCATGCTGCATCTGCCCGACGATGCGGCGGAAATTCAGCAGATAGCGCCCGAGCACGCTGGTCTGGTTCATGAGCCGCAGCGCGTGCGTGATGCCGGCCGGCTGTTTGAGGATAGCCATGAAGAGCCGGCGGTTCTCCGGATCGCGCCGCCAGTGCTGGTCCATCACGTCGCGCGCGTTGTAGATCGCGCGCAGCGTGCGCGCCGACAGGCCCTTCACGCCGGGCGTCTGCTCGTACAGCAGGAACGCTTCGAGGATCGAGTTCGGCTCGCGCTGGAACACGTCGTCGGCGGCGATTTCGAGCATGCCCTGTTTTTCGACGAAGCGCGCCGACAGCACGCGCGTGATGCCGCTCGTGCTCGGGAACAGTTGCGCCTCGACGTTCTGGATCAGGATCGTTGCGAGTTGCGTGACGGCCTTCGCGGCCCAGTAGTAGCGGCGCATCAGCTGTTCGCTCGCGCGCTTGGTCGCGGTCGGCTTGTAGCCGAAGCTTTCGGCGACGGGCGTTTGCAGGTCGAACACGAGAATGTCCTGGCGGCGCCCGGCGGTCACGTGCAGCCGGGCGCGCAGCGCCTTCAGGAAGCCCTCGTTGCGGCGCAGCTCGCGCGCCTCGCGCTCGGTGATAAGCCCGCGCGCTTCGAGTTCGCGCCAGCTGCTGCCGAAGCCGGCCGCCCGCGTGATCCACAGGATCAGCTGCAGGTCGCGCAGCCCGCCCGGGCTCTCCTTGATGTTCGGTTCGAGCGCGTAGGGCGTGTCCTGAAATTTCGCGTGGCGCTGGCGCATTTCGAGCACCTTCGCCGTGAAGAACGCCTTCGGGTCGAGCGCCTCGCGGTAGCGCGCCGCGAAGTCGTCGAACAGCGCGGCGCTGCCGGTGATGCGCCGCGCTTCGAGCAGCGAGGTGCGCACGGTGACGTCGTTGGCCGCTTCCTCGAGGCATTGCGACACGCTGCGCACGCTGCTGCCGAGTTCGAGCCCGAGGTCCCACGCGAGGCTGATGAAGCGCTCGATACGTGCTTCGGCATGTTCGAGCGGCGCGTCGGGCAGCAAGACCAGAATGTCGATGTCGGAATGCGGCGCCAGCTCGCCGCGTCCATAGCCGCCGACCGCGACGAGCGCGAACTTGCCGGGCAGCTCGCAGGTCTCCCAGGCGGCGCGCAGCGAGCCGTCGGTGGCGCGCGCGAGGGCGGCCATCAGCGCGTCGACGTTGGTGGCCGTCCGGAAGCGCTCCAGCAACTGGGCTTTGGCCACTTTGTAGTCCGCCTTGAGCGACGTGGCATGGGATGGGGTGACGGCTGGAACGCTGCTCATCGGCGGGCGGCGGTGAGGGCGGGCCCGCTCAGGCGGTCGCGGCGACGACGGGCGGCCGCGCGGGCGTGCCGGCCGACACGGTCAGCACGTCGTAGCCGGTTTCCGTGACGAGCACCGTGTGCTCCCACTGCGCGGACAGGCTGCGGTCCTTGGTCTTGACGGTCCACTGGTCGGGCATCGTGCGGATGTCGCGGCGGCCCGCGTTGATCATCGGCTCGATCGTGAAGATCATGCCGGCCTGCAGTTCGATGCCGGTGCCGGGGCGGCCGTAGTGCAGGATCTGCGGGTCTTCGTGGAACACGGTGCCGATGCCGTGGCCGCAATATTCGCGCACCACGCTGTAGCCGAGGCCTTCGGCGTGCTTCTGGATCGCATAGCCGATGTCGCCGAGATGCGCGCTGGGGCGCACCTGGTCGATGCCGAGCCACATGCATTCGAAGGTGGCCTGCACGAGGCGCTTCGCCATGATCGAGCCTTCGCCGACGATGAACATGCGGCTCGTGTCGCCGAAATAGCCTTCCTTGATGACGGTGATGTCGATGTTGAGCGCGTCGCCGTTCTTGAGCGCCTTGTCGCCCGGAATGCCGTGGCAGATCACGTCGTTGACGGAAATGCAGGTGGCTTTCGGATAGGGCGGGTAGCCGGGCGGCTGGTAATTGAGCGGCGCGGGAACGGTGCCCTGTTCCTTCAGCATGTATTCGTGACAGAGGCGGTCGAGTTCGCCCGTCGTGACGCCGGCCTTGACGAACGGCGTGATGTAGTCGAGCACTTCGCTGGCGAGCCGGCAAGCGACGCGCATCTGTGCGATATCGTGGTCGTTTTTGAGGGTAATAGCCATGAGTCGGGCCTGAAATGCGATTTATTGCGGGATTATCGCACCATATTCCGGCTGCCGCAGGCTTTTGCAAGCGGGCGGGGCGTTTTGCGGGCGCCCCGTGCGATCTTCCGCCGATGGGCGGCGAGGCTGGCGGCGGCCATCGGCGCGGGTTGAGTCGGTCGATAGTCGCGTGCTATAATCTTCGGCTAAGTCGATCCACGCCCAGTTTTTTATTGCATTGACGCGAGTCATGTGAATGATGCAAATAAGGGTGGGGCGGGAAAGGCTTCTCGCGGCGCTGGTTGCTTGTGCCGCGGGTGAGAAAGTAGTTAGTTAGTGCAAAAGCAGTGCAGGCAACTCATTCGCAAGCCGGCGCATCCAGGGTGTCGCCGCGTTCCAGCCGGAAGAAGGCGGGCGCGGCCGATACGGCAGCCGGCTTAAGACCCAACCCTCGTGGAGAATTTCATGGCAGTTACGATGCGTCAAATGCTGGAAGCCGGTGTCCATTTCGGCCACCAAACGCGCTTCTGGAACCCGAAGATGGCCCCCTTCATTTTCGGCCATCGCAACAAGATTCACATCATCAACCTCGAAAAGACGCTGCCGATGTACAACGACGCGCTGAAGTACGCGCGTCAGCTGGCATCGAACCGCGGCACGATCCTGTTCGTCGGCACGAAGCGTCAATCGCGCGACACGATCGCCCAGGAAGCGCAGCGCGCCGGTATGCCGTTCGTCAACGCGCGCTGGCTCGGCGGCATGCTGACCAACTTCAAGACGCTGAAGGTTTCGATCAAGCGCCTGAAGGACATGGAAGCGGCGCTGGAAGCCGGTGAAACCGAGCGCATGAGCAAGAAGGAAGCGCTGCTGTTCGAACGCGAAATGGCCAAGCTGCAAAAGTCGATCGGCGGCGTGAAGGACATGGGCGGCATTCCGGACGCGATCTTCGTCGTCGACGTCGGCTACCACAAGATTGCCGTGACCGAAGCGAACAAGCTCGGCATTCCGGTTATCGCCGTGGTCGATACGAACCACTCGCCGGAAGGCGTGGACTACGTGATCCCGGGTAACGACGACGCCAGCAAGGCCGTCGCACTGTACGCGGCTGGCGTGGCCGACGCGATCCTCGAAGGCCGTGCGAACGCGGTCAACGAAGTGGTCCAGGCTGCCCGCGGCGGTGACGGCGACGAGTTCGTCGAGGTCAACGGAGAAGCGTAAAGCTGCCCCGTGTCCGGCAAAAAAGGGGGCTTCTTACAGGCCCCCTTTTTTTAAGCCGCGACGCCTGTAACAAGCGTTGTAACAGGCATCTGGCAGAGTACTTCAGGCGGCGCCCCGCGCGTCGCTCGCAAAAAATCGCGAAAACGCTGAAACGAATTCCTGCCGCCGGCATCGAAATGCGGGCGGCGTGTGACAGACAGAACCCAAGGAGCAAATGATGGCGGCAATTACCGCAAGCATGGTTGCAGAACTGCGCGCAAAGACCGACGCGCCGATGATGGAATGCAAGAAGGCACTGACGGAAGCCGACGGCGATCTGGCGCGCGCTGAAGAGCTGCTGCGCGTGAAGCTCGGCAACAAGGCGAGCAAGGCGGCATCGCGCGTGACGGCTGAAGGCGTCGTCGCCTCGTTCATCAACGGCAACGCTGGTTCGCTCGTCGAACTGAACTGCGAAACCGACTTCGTTTCGAAGAACGACGACTTCCTCGCTTTCTCGAAGAAGGTTGCGGAACTGGTCGCAACGCAGAACCCGGCTGACGTCGCCGCGCTGTCGGCACTGCCGCTCGACGGCTCGACCGTCGACGCGGTGCGCCTCGCGCTGGTCGGCAAGATCGGCGAAAACCTGTCGATCCGCCGCTTCGAGCGCTTCGATACCGCCAACAAGCTGGCCTCGTATCTGCACGGCACGCGCATCGGCGTGCTGGTCGAGTACACCGGCACGGACGAGCAGGTCGGCAAGGATGTCGCTATGCACATCGCCGCCATGAAGCCGGTTTCGCTGTCGTCGAACGACGTGCCGGCGGACCTGATCGCCAAGGAACGCAGCATCGCTGAGCAGAAGGCCGCCGAATCGGGCAAGCCGGCTGAAATCGTCGCGAAGATGGTCGACGGTAGCGTGCAGAAGTACCTGAAGGAAGTGTCGCTGCTGAACCAGACGTTCGTGAAGAACGACAAGCAGACGATCGAACAGATGCTGAAGGCGGCGAACTCGAGCGTGCAGAAGTTCGCGCTGTTCGTGGTCGGCGAAGGCATCGAGAAAAAGCAGGACGACTTCGCCGCGGAAGTGGCCGCCCAGGTCGCTGCTGCAAAGCAACAATAAGCCTTACCTAAGCTTCATAGCCGTACCGTTGGACCCGCGGCGAAGCAGGACTTCGCCGCGCTCGGCGGCGCCGCAAGGCCGTGCACGGGTTGACCCCCGCCGCGCGGCCGCCGCCGGCGAACCCCAGGGTTCGTCAATTTGGCGGCGCTTGCCCGAATCAGCGTTTCACCCCTACATTAGTCCCTTGTTGTTGCCCTGTTCTGCGCGATCTGGATACCTCTATGCCCACTGCCTATAAACGCGTCCTGCTCAAACTCTCCGGTGAAGCTCTGATGGGCGACGATGCCTTCGGCATCAATCGCGCGACCATCGAACGAATGGTGGCGGACGTGGCCGAAGTGGTTCGTCTCGGAACGCAGCTGGCCGTGGTGATCGGCGGCGGCAATATTTTCCGTGGCGTCGCCGGCGGCGCGGCGGGCATGGACCGCGCGACGGCCGACTACATGGGCATGCTGGCCACGATGATGAACGCGCTGGCGCTGCAGGACGCGATGCGCCACGCCGGTATCGAGGCGCGCGTGCAGTCGGCGCTGCGCATGGACCAGGTCGTCGAGCCGTACATCCGGCCCCGCGCGATCCGCCAGCTCGAGGAAGGCAGGGTCGTGATCTTCGCGGCCGGCACCGGCAACCCGTTCTTCACGACCGACACGGCGGCCGCGCTGCGCGGCTCGGAAATCGGCGCGGAAGTGGTGCTGAAGGCCACCAAGGTGGACGGTGTCTATTCGGCCGATCCGAAGAAGGACCCGAGCGCGACCCGTTACACCACGATCAGCTTCGACGAAGCGATCGGCCGCAATCTGCAGGTGATGGACGCGACGGCATTCGCGCTGTGCCGCGACCAGAAGCTGCCGATCCGCGTGTTTTCGATCGTCAAGCCGGGTGCGCTCAAGCGCATCGTACAAGGTGAGGACGAGGGCACCCTCGTCCACGTGTAAACTTCGTTTTACGTTACGTGGGCTTTGACGCGAGCCCGGGCCGCCGCATCGCGCGTGCCGGGCGGCTCGCACCGTTTTGAAGGTTCGGAGGTTTAAAAATGTCTGTGGCTGATATCAGGAAGGGCGCGGAGCAGAAGATGCAGCGCTCGATCGACGCGTTCAAGAACGACCTGTCGAAGATCCGCACGGGCCGTGCGCACACGGGCCTGCTCGATCATATCCAGTGCGACTATTATGGCTCGCCGGTGCCGATTTCGCAGGTTGCGAACCTCACGCTGATCGACGCGCGTACGATTGGCGTGCAGCCGTGGGAAAAGAAGATGGTCCAGGTCGTCGAAAAGGCGATCCGCGAGTCGGATCTCGGTCTGAACCCGGCCACTCACGGCGACGTGATCCGCGTGCCGATGCCTGCGCTGACCGAAGAGCGCCGCCGCGAACTGACCAAGGTCGTGCGCAGCGAAGCGGAAACCGCCAAGGTGGCCGTGCGCAATCTGCGCCGTGACGCCAACGAGCAACTGAAGAAGCTCGTCAAGGACAAGGAAATTTCCGAAGACGACGAGCGTCGCGCGGGTGACGACGTCCAGAAGCTGACGGACAAGTTCGTCGCCGAAATCGACAAGCTCGTTACGACGAAAGAAGCCGAGATCATGACGGTCTGACGCCGTTCGGCTCAGTCCCTTCTGGTTTCCACTTCTTTACTGCATTACTGTCCCGACGGCCATGACCTATACCAGCTCAACCGTGCGCGTGCCTGAAGTCGCCGCGGTGCCGCGACATATCGCGATCATCATGGATGGCAACGGCCGTTGGGCCACCAAGCGGCGTCTGCCGCGCGTGGCCGGCCATACGCGCGGCGTCGACGCGGTGCGGGCGGCCGTCGAGGCGTGCGCGCAGCGGGGCGTCGAATATCTGACGCTGTTTGCCTTCAGCTCGGAGAACTGGCGCCGCCCGAACGAAGAGGTGTCGTTCCTGATGCGCCTCTTCGTCACCGCGCTCGAGCGCGAGATCGGCAAGCTGCACGCGAATGGCATCCGCCTGCGCGTGGTCGGCGATCTCGAGCGTTTCGACGTGAGAATTCGCGACCTGATCAAGCGCGCGGAAACCAAGACCGCGCGCAACACCCGTCTCACGCTGACCATCGCCGCGAACTACGGCGGCCGCTGGGACATCATGCAGGCCACCCGCAAGCTCGCCGAGCAGTCGGCGGCGGCGGGCAAGGCGGTCGAGGTGAACGAAGATTCGTTCGCCGAGCATCTGTCGATGGCCTACGCGCCCGAGCCCGATCTCTTCATCCGTACCGGCGGCGAGCGCCGCGTCAGCAATTTCCTGCTGTGGCAACTCGCCTACACCGAGTTCTATTTCACCGACACGTTCTGGCCGGATTTCGACGCCGACGCGCTCGCTCATGCCATCGCCTCGTACGGCGATCGCGAGCGCCGCTTCGGCCGTACCAGCGCCCAGCTCGAGCCGCAATCGCAGAACGTCGATTCGCTTCCATGCTAAAGACCCGTGTCATCACGGCGATCGTCCTGCTGGCCGTGTTCCTGCCTGTCACGCTGTTCGCGCCGGTCGGCGCGTTCGGCGCGCTGATCGCTTTCGTCGTCGTGTTCGCCGCGTGGGAGTGGGCGCGCCTGCTCAAGGTCGGCGGCGCCGGCCCGGTGGTCTACGCACTGCTGGCGGCGCTCGCGCTGGTCGCGAGCACGCGGCTCGGCACGGGCATCGCGGAGGCCCGTTCGCTTTTCAAGGCCGCCGCGATCTTCTGGGTGATCGCCGGTCCGTTCGTGCTGCTGCGCAAGCCCGCGCTCGCGCAGGGCGCATGGCGCACCTTTCTGTTTCTTGCCGGCATTGTCGGATTCGTCGCGTGCTGGCATGCTCTCGTCGCCGCACGCATGCAAGGCGTGCCGTTCGTGCTGTCGCTGCTGCTGTTGGTATGGCTCGCCGATATCGGCGCATACTTCTCGGGAAAGGCTTTCGGGAAACACAAGCTGGCGCCGGCCATCAGTCCGGGTAAAACCTGGGAGGGCGCGATCGGCGGCTGGCTGCTGGTCATGATCGTCGCGGCGGCGGCGGTCTTTTTGCACGCGTTCGAGCCAACCCTGTATTCTGCGCTGCTGGCGCAATGGGGCGCCGTGCGCACCGTGCTCGCACTGACCTTGCTGGTGGCCTTCAGCGTGGTCGGCGACCTGTTCGAATCGATGCTGAAGCGCCAGGCCGGCGTGAAGGACTCGAGCGGTTTGCTGCCGGGCCACGGCGGCGTGCTCGACCGCATCGACGCATTGTTGCCGGTGCTGCCGCTTGCCATGCTGCTGCTCGGCTAGAGAAAGAGATATGCAAAAACGTCTGACATTGCTCGGTTCCACGGGCTCGATTGGAGACAGTACGCTCGACGTCGTCGCGCGCCATCCCGAGCGTTTTTCGATTTACGCGCTGTCCGCGCATCGCAACGGCGACAAGCTCGTCGAGCAATGCTTGCGCTTTGCGCCCGAAGTGGCGGTGGTCGGCGATGCCGACACGGCCGCCAAGGTCGCCGCGCGGCTGCGCGAAGCGGGCAGCAGGACCGAGGTCGCCTACGGGCCGCAAGCGCTCGTCGACGTCGCAAAGAGCGACGGTTGCGATACGGTGGTGGCGGCGATCGTCGGCGCGGCCGGTCTCGCGCCGAGCCTTGCCGCGGCGCGCGCGGGCAAGCGCATCCTGCTGGCGAACAAGGAAGCGCTGGTGATGTCCGGCGCGATCTTCATGGACGCGGTGCGCGACCACGGCGCGGTGCTGCTGCCGGTCGACAGCGAACACAACGCGATTTTCCAATGCCTGCCGCACGAGGCATCGCAGCATGGCGGCGTCTCGAAGATCATCCTGACCGCGTCGGGCGGGCCGTTCCGCACGCGCGAGCGGGCCACGCTCGTCGACGTGACGCCTGACGAAGCCTGCAAGCACCCGAACTGGGTGATGGGCCGCAAGATTTCGGTCGATTCGGCCACGATGATGAACAAGG
>Ga0153951_1000765_pt1 | contig 11715 bp, 9 predicted proteins | sample TSNJ035MetaG_FD_102278 | JGI IMG/M metagenome (GOLD analysis project Ga0153951, IMG submission 102278) | Attine ant fungus gardens microbial communities from New Jersey, USA - TSNJ035 MetaG | ecosystem: Host-associated > Fungi > Mycelium > Unclassified | place: USA: New Jersey, Wharton State...
CTTGCTGCGGCGGCAAGCGCCTCATAGCCACGCGGATGATCCCAGGTGAGTGCGCGGTAGGAGCGCATCATGCCTTCTCCGTTTCGTGCGCATGCTCCTTGACCACGCCGCGCGCCACCAGAGCGTCGATGGCTGCATCGTCGAGGCCTGCCGAACGAAGGATTTCGCGCGTATGTTCGCCCACGAGCGGCGCGCCCATCCGCACCGAACCGGGCGTTTTCTCGAACTGGTACGGGAAGCCCGGCGCCTTGACGAGGCCTTCGGTCGGGTGCTCGTATTCGACGAACGTGCCGTTGTGCCGGATCTGCGGATCTTCGACGACGTCCGCATAGCTGTAGACCGGCCCCGCCCAGATATCGTGCTCGGCGAACAGTGCCAGCCATTCCTCACTCGTGCGCGCGGTCAGACGCTCGCGCGTGCGCGCGAAAATCTCATCGCGGCGTGCGAAGCCGTCGACTTCGTCGACCATGTCGAGAAAGCTCGGCTCACCGATCAGCTCACCGAATTTCTTGAGCAGCGGGAACGCGACGATGATGTAGCCGTCGCGGGTGGCGAAAGCACCATACGGCGCACGAATGAACACGTGACCATGCGGCTCGTGACTGCGCTTTTGCGGCACCTTGCCCTGGGTGAAGACGGTCAGCTCCTGCATCTGCAGCGTCACGATCGCGTCGAGCATATTGACCTTGACCAGTTGGCCTTCGCCGGTGCGCTCGCGATGCAGCAGGGCAGTGAGGACCGCTTCGAACGCGGTCGAGGCCGCGACCGCGTCGACGAGAAACTGGCCCGCGGCCTGCGGCGGTTCGTCCGCACGACCGGCGGACAGCATCGCGCCCGACATCCCCTGGAGCAGCAGATCCTGGCCCGGACGCTGCACGTAGGGGCCGTCTTCACCGTATCCCGACATCGAGACGTACACGAGCTCCGGATTCAGCGCCTTGAGCGTGTCGTAGTCGACGCCGAGCCGCTTCGCCACACCGGGGCGGTAGTTCTGCAGGAACACGTCCGCGCTCTTGACGAGTTCGTACAGGGCCGCTTTCCCTTCTTCGGCCTTCAGGTCGATCGCGACGGAACGCTTGTTGCGGTTCAGCGAAAGGAACGAGACGTTGATCTGGTTGCCGCGCGCGCCGCCCGCCGAAGTGTGGCGTTGCCATTCGCCGGTGGTCGGTTCCACCTTGATGACGTCCGCGCCGAGGTCGCCCAGGCGTTGTGCCGCGAACGGGCCCGCCATCGCGATCGAGCAGTCGAGTACGCGGTATCCGCTCAGCGCGCCGCGGGGTTCATTCTTTTGCATGTTGCATGCTTCCTATAAAAAGTATCAGCCGTTCGCCGTGGCTGGGTTCGTGTTGGCGGCCGGGCGATCGAGTCGTCCCGCGCACAGGATCGAGATGGCGGTCAGACCCGCAAGGCCGATGACGAGAGACGCCAGCGGCCATGTCTGCCCGCTCGTCGAGGCGATCAGCGCGGTGGCGACGAGCGGCAGCGGGCCGGCGATCAGCGAACCCGTCACCTCGCGAGCGACCGAAATGCCGCTGTAGCGCACTTCCACCGGGAACAGCTCGCGGTAATAGGCCGGTTGCACGCCGAAGACCGCGCGTTCGCCGAGATGGGCGAGCACGACCGCGGCCCAGACGATCCACGGCGTCCCGCTGTCGAGCATCCTGAAGAACGGGAAGACGAACAGGCAGACGAAGATCGCGCCGCCGAAAATCACCGTGCGCCGGCCGACGAGGTCGGAGAGCGCGCCGAATCCCACGGTCGCGATCGCACCGCAGATGCCCGACAGGATCACGCCGATCAGGATCGTGTCCTGCGGCATATGCAGCTGCTTCGTTGCGTAGGACAACGCAAAGATCTGGAAAACGTAGGACAGGCTCGGGGTGAGATTGACCCCCATGGCGACCAGCAGGCGAGCCTTGTGTTCGCGCAGCAGCGTGCGCAGCGGCATCTTGCGCGCCTGCCTGTCGGTGCCGCGCCGGTAGTCGTCCGTTTCCTTGAGATTGCGGCGTACGAAGAGGCCGAACGCGAGCACGAGCAGGCTGCCGACGAACGGAATGCGCCAGCCCCACGTCAGGTAGTGCTCGCTCGGCATCAGGCTGAACAGCGCGATTGCGCCGGTTGCGCAGACCAGCGACAGATCGACGGCCGCCGCGGGAAAGCTGGCGAAAAAGCCGTGCCGCCGGTTGACGGCTTCGGCCGCCACCAGCACCGCGCCGCCGTATTCCGCACCGGCGCCCAGGCCCTGGACGATGCGCAGAACGACGAGCATGACGGGCGCCCAGATGCCGATCTGCTGATACGTGGGCAGCAGCCCGATCGCGGCCGTCGACAGCCCCATCATGCACAGCGTTACGATCAGCACGGGCTTGCGGCCGTATTTATCGCCGAAGTGACCGAACACCACGCCACCGAGCGGCCGGAAGAAGAAGCCCACCGCGTAGGCGGAGAAGGCGGCCATCGTGCCCGTGACCGGATCGAAGCTCGGGAAGAACAGTCTGTTGAAGATCAAGGCGGACGCGGCGCCGTACAGAATGAAGTCGAACCATTCGACGAACGTCCCTACCGCGCTGGCGGTAAGGGGAATCCACAGCTTCTGCCGTGGTTGGGAAGTGCCGGCCATCCTTGTCTCCTTTGGTCCCTTCTTTGTGTACTTGCGCGACTCGAACGAAATTTTCACTAGCGCTAATGTTAGCGTTAATGTTAGCGTTGAGATGTGGCGATCGAAACCAGGTGTTTACCCGGCGCAGGGGGTGAAGGTGGTGGAACCGCGGAAATCTGACGAAAATGATGGTTTGCACCGCCGCATCGGCGGCAAACCCTTAACTGGAGCAGGAATGGATCGGCCCGCATCACGTCGCAAATCGCTTTCTTATACGGTCACGCTGGCCGAGGTCGCCGCGCAGGCGGGCGTGTCGGCGCAGACCGTATCGCGAGCCTTGCGATTTCCGGACACGGTCGCCGGGCACACGCTCGCGCGCATCACGGCCGCGGTCGAGGCCACCGGATACGTACCGAATCTTTCCGCGAGCCAACTGGCGTCCAACCGCAGCAAGACGATCGCGATGATCATTCCGACGCTCGCGGCCTCGGTGATCGCCGAGACCGTGCAGGGCATGTCCGACGTATTGCTGACCGAGGGGTATCAGCTTTTTCTCGGTCACACGGACTACTCGCCCGAGAAAGAGTACGAACTCGTGCGCAGCATGCTGGGCCGCCGTCCCGACGGCGTCTGCCTGATCGGCACGGTGCATCGTCCGGAGACGATTTCGCTGCTGCGCAAGGCGGGGATTCCCGTCGTGCAAACCTGGGACTGGACCGAGGAGCGGATCGACATGCTGGTCGGCTTCTCGAATCGCGACGCCGCCCGCGCGGTGGTGGCGCATCTCGCTGGGCGCGGCTACAAAAAGCTTGCGTTTGCCGCCGTCATCTTTCCGGGCGACTATCGGGCCGAGCAGCGCCACGCGGGCTTTCTCGAAGGCGTCGCGGAACACTTCAAGGGCAAGAAGGTGCGCGAGGTGATCTATCGCGACCGGCCTCTATCGATGAGCGTCGGCGCCGAGCTTTTCCACGACATCAGGCAGCGTTACCCGGAGGCGGATGCGATCGTGTTTTCGAGCGACGTCTTTGCGGGCGGCGCGTTGCTCGAGTGCATCGGTGCGTCCATCAGGGTTCCTGATGAAATCGCCATCACGGGTTTTGGCGACTACGACTTTGCTGGACAGTTGCATCCGGGACTGACGACCGTGCATGTGCCGGCACGCGACATCGGCGCGCAATCGGCACGTCTGCTCGTGCGCCGCCTGAACAAGCAGCCGTTGGAGACCGAGGCGCTCGACGTGGGCTTCGATCTCGTCGTCAGAGAAAGTACCTAGTTTTACGGGGTTGTGTTGCAGGCCGGGCTTTTTCGCCGGGCCTGTTTGTCAGGCCCGTGCGTTCATCAACTCAACGGGATGTTTTCACGGAAGATGACCTGTAGCCGGGGCATATAGGTCGGTTCGGCTTGTCCTCGCACCGCCGACGCCAGCAGCCGGACCGCTTCACGCGCCTCGACGCGGGGATTCTGTTCGATGACCGCGTCCATGGTGCGATCCAGCAGGAATTGCCGGGAAATGTGGGTGAGGTCATGGCCGACGAACATGATCTGGCGTTGCAGCCCGGCTTCCTGCAAGGCGCGGCCAATTCCCGAATTGCCCGCGCCGATGTTGTAGATGCCCGCGGGCGTTCCCTGCTGCAGCATCTGCCGGGTCAGCTCGTAGGCGCGGGCACGGTCGTCGCCGATTTCGAGCATGCGGGCGATCCTGATGTGCGGAAACTCTTCGCTGAGCAACGCGCGAAATCCCATTTCGCGCTCCTCGTGTCCCCGGTAGGCCAGCGAGCCGAGAAACACCGCGACTTCCTGCGGCACGCCCTGCGGCAGGAAGCGCCCCAGCAGCCATGCGGCGAGACGCCCGGCCGCGCGATTGTCGATACCCACATAGGCCATGCGCGCCGACGTCGGGATATCCGAGACCAGCGTGCAGACATGGACGCCGCTTGCCTGCAAGGCGGCAATGGCATCGCGAACCTGCGGATGATCGAGCCCGACGAGCCCGACCGCATCGGTATTGCCCTTCAGTTGATGCAACTGGGCGGCGAGCTTTTCGGCGTTGAAGCCCTCGACCAGATGCATTCTTGCCTGGACTTCCGACCGGCATTGCGCTTCCACCAGCAGATGCTGATGCAGCAGGGACATGAAGCTGTTGTCGTCGGCGGGCAGGACGAAGCTCAGGCGGATGCCGGCCTGGGCGCCCTGGTCCGCTTCCCCGGCGTGACCGAGCTTGCGTGCAACGGCCAGCACGTGGTCGCGGGTGTGGCTGCGCACGCCTTCGCGCCCGTTCAGGACGCGGTCCACCGTGGCGGTCGAGACGCCCGCGGCTTCGGCAATGGCCGTGATGGTGGCGCGGGTCATGGCGTGATTGGCTCGGTGGTTGGGTTCATGAGCCGATCATATCACATCATTTTGATTGAATTACCTCATTTTGATGGGTTGATACTGGCTGACTACGGCTTGTGGTTTGAGGCTCATCTCTCGCACCGGTAAGGCATTACAGGCGTTGCGTTTCAGGTCGCAGCAGACTGGCAGCATGGAATAGCGATAACATCAAATTGATGTTAATAAAGTGAAATTAGTAAGCAAAATGATGTTGCATTCAAATAAAAAAGATGTGATATTCGCATCTAAACGGATCGGCGATCGATCGGCCCCCGGCAGGCGAGCGGGGCGGTTTTCGCCGGCCGATACCAACAGGAGACGAGCATGTCCGTAATCGGCTTCCAACCCGATGCGCCTGTGCGCGAACGCGGCTACACCATTGGCTGCATCGGCGCCGGCATGATCATGGCGGATTGCCATCTGGCCGCCTATCGCGAGGCCGGCTTCAAGGTCGCGGCGATCGCCTCGCGCACGCCCGGCCGGGCGCAGGCGGTGGCGCAGCGATGGTCGATCGGGCGCGTGCATGACACGCCCCAGGCGTTGATCGACGATCCCGAGGTGCAGATCGTGGACATCGCGTTTCCCCCCGATCAACAACCCGCGCTGATTCGCGCCGCGCTGGCGGCACCCCACGTCAAGGCCGTGCTCGCGCAAAAGCCGCTGGCCCTGTCGTTGCCGGAAGCGCTGGCGTTGCGCGACGAGGCGCGCCGGGCCGGCAAGCTTCTGTCGGTCAACCAGAACATGCGCTACGACCAGTCCATGCGCGTGCTCAAGCAGCTGCTCGATGAACGCGCGCTCGGCGAACCGGTGCTGGCCCAGATCGACATGCATGCGATTCCGCACTGGCAGGGCTTTCTTGAAGGCTACGACCGGCTCACGTTGTCCAACATGAGCGTGCATCACCTCGATGTTCTGCGCCATCTGTTCGGCGAGCCCACGGAAGTCACCAGCGTGGTGCGCACCGACCCGCGTACGCGCTTCGCGCATCAGGACGGCATCGTGGGCACGACGCTGCGGTTCGAGTCGGGCGTGATCGCCTTCTCGCTCGAGGATGTCTGGGCCGGACCGCGCCACGACGGTTTCGCGGACGATCAATACATCAACTGGCGCGTCGAGGGCACCGAGGGCGTGGCGAAGGGCACGATCGGCTGGCCGCACGGCAAGCCCTCCACGCTGAGCTACGCGTCGCAACGCATGACGGACGGCCAGTGGGTCACGCCCGAATGGTCGACGATGTGGTTCCCGCACGCTTTCATCGGCGTGATGGAGCAGTTGCAATACGCGCTCGCGAGCGGCACCGAGCCCGCGCTGACGGTGGCCGACAACGTCAGGACCATGGCCTTGGTCGAGGCCGCGTATCGGTCCGCCACCGAGCGCCGTACCGTGCGCATGACCGAAATTCCGCTTCCCGGCTAGGAGCGTTGCCTCAGGTTCCCAGCCGTTTCCGTTCCCGTAGGACCACTTAGCAGGCAGGCAACCGGTTGCCCCATGAGGCGGCCGGCTCATCCCAAGGAGACAGAGGATGATTCAACCCGGCATTTTCTCAGGCTATTTTCCGTACGACCTGGCCACCGCGGCGGGCAAGATTCGCGCGCACGGCTTCAATACCGTGCAACTGGACTTGCACTTCAAGGACATGGACCTCGGCCGCGGCCAGATCACCCAGGACAAATGCGAGCGCATCCGCAACACGTTCCGCGATCACAACCTGCCGGTGTCGTGCATCTCCGGCTATACCAACATCGTGCATCCCGATGCGCAGGAACGGCAGCGGCGCAATGACTACCTGAAGGAAATCATCGCTCATGCGCAGTATCTGGGCTCGCCGTATGTGATCTCGGAGACGGGTACGTTCGCGACCGACAGCGACTGGGTTCATCACCCCCGCAACAAGACCGAGGAAGGCTGGGAACAATGCCGGGCCGTGATTCAGGAACTGGCGCAGCATGCTTATGATCATGGCGCCGTGTTCCTGCTCGAAACCTACGTGAACAACGTCGTCGGCTCGGTGGAAGAAACCCTGCGCATGTTCGCCGAAGTCGATCATCCGGGACTCGGGTTATTGATGGACCCGACCAATTACTTCGAAGACCATAACATCGACCAGATGGACAAGACGCTCAACCAGGTGTTCGATGCGCTGTCCGACAAGATCTGCATTGCTCACGCGAAGGACGTCAAACGTGCCGGCGGCGACAAGTCGGAAAAGCACTCCGATATCGGCGATGCCGATGCGGCGGAGAGCCATACGTTCCGCGGTGTCGGCGAGATCGAGTTGCCCGCGCCGGGGCTTGGCGCGTTGAATTACGACCTGTACCTGCGGCGTCTCGCGAAGCGTCACCCCAACATCCCGATCATCATCGAGCACCTGACCGAAGACGACGTGCCGCGCGCCAAGGCGTTTCTGGACGGCAAGCTGCGCGCCAACGGTGTTTGAAAACGGCGCGCCGCCGCGCCGCGAGTTCCCGCCTTCCACATCAACCCGGCACCGCGAGTGCCGGTTTCCGGAGTAGACGTACACATGGTGCAGCTATACGCCACGACGATGAACCGGCAGCAGATCGAAGCGCGCTGCGGACAACTGGCCCAGTTTGCCGGCGTGCGACTGGTCACGCTCGAAGATGGCCTGGAGCGCGGCATCCGGCAACTGGAGTTTCGCAGCGGCACGGGTCTGCGCTTTACCGTGCTGGTGGATCGCGCGATGGATATCGCCGACTGCGAGTTTCGCGGCTATGCGGTGGGCTGGCATTCGCCCGCCGGTTTCCGGCATCCCGGCCTGCACGAGTACGAGGGCGAGGGCGGTCTCGGCTGGCTGCGATCGTTTTCGGGCCTGATGGTCACCTGCGGGCTGGACCATATCCTCTTCATGCATGACGCGCCGGCCGACAACTACGTGTACAAGCCGCGCCAGAAGGTGCAGCACTCGATCCACGGCCGGGTCGGCACGATCCCGGCGCGCCTCGCGGGCTATGGCGAGCGTTGGGACGGAGAGCGCTGCTTCCTGTGGGCCGAGGGCATCGTTTCGCAGGGCACGGTGTTCGGCGAGCACCTGGAATTGCACCGGCGCATCGAGATCGAGGTGGGCACCAACGACATTCAACTGAGCGACCGCGTGGTCAATCGCGGTTTCTACCGCACGCCGCACATGCTGTGCTACCACCTGAACATCGGCTACCCGGTGCTCGACGAGGGCGCCCGCTACCTCGCGCCGATCCGGCACGCGGTATGGGCGGCACATGCCGATGCGTACCGTGCCCAGGGAGTCGGCTATCGGCGCATGCCGGCGCCCCGGCTGGGTTTTCACGAGCAGGTCTGGCAGCACGAAATGAAGGCGGACGACGCGGGCCTCGTGCCCGTGGCGCTGGTCAACGACCGGCTCGGCATCGGCGTGGAAGTGACGACCCGCAAGGACCAGTTTCCGTGTCAGTATCAATGGCAGAACCTGCAGGCCGGACAGTACGCGCTCGGCATCGAGCCCTCGACGAATCACGTGCTCGGAGAAGGCGGCGCGCGCGAGCGCGGCGAACTGATCTGGCTCGAACATGGCGACGAGCGCCGCTATCAGACCAACATCCGCATCCTCGCCGGCGCGGATGAAATTGCCGGCAGCGAGCGGCGCATTCGCGCGATTGCCGAACAGCCGTCCGACGACTACCCCGAACTCTCCGGCCAGTTTGCGCCGTTGAGCGGACGCGAAGGACGAGGAGCCGCCGTATGAGCGCGCAAGCGATGCAGTTTTCCTTGCGTGGCCGGCGCGTGTTGCTGACCGGCGCGGCGGGCGGGCTCGGCCACGGCATGAGCCTGGCGCTGTTGCGGCAGGGCGCGCGCCTGCTCGCGCTCGATCGCGACGTCGAGGCGCTGGCGCGGTTGCGCGACGCGGCGGGGCCCGAGTTCGCCGACTCATTGCAAACCCTGCAGATCGATCTCGCCGACGCAGCCGCGTTGCAGCGGACACTAGACCGGCTGACGGCCGAGGCGCCGCTCGACGTGGTCATCAACAATGCGGCCATTTATCCGTCCAGGCCCTTCGAAGCGTATTCCGACGACGAGCGCGCGCTGATTTACCGCGTGAACGTTTCGGCCGCACTGCAGATCGTTCGCGCGGCGCTGCCGGGCATGCGCGAACAGCGATGGGGCCGCATTATCAACGTCGCGTCCATCACGCTTTCGGGCGGCTGGGAGAGGTTGCAGCCCTATGTGGAATCCAAGGGGGCGATGGTCGGCAACACGCGTGCGCTCGCGCGGGAGTTCGGCGCCGAGGGCATCACCTGCAATGCGATCTCGCCGGGCGCATTTCCGACGGCGGCCGAGGCCATCCATCCCGACCTGCCGGGTTACGAGCGCATGGTGCTCGAGCGCCAGTCCATCAAGCGGCGCGGCCACGCGAACGATATTGCCGCCGCGGTCGTCTTTCTCGCCTCCGAGGAAGCGGGGTTCATTACCGGGCAGACGCTGTCCGTGGATGGGGGATGGGTGATGCGCTGATCGTGCGCGTGAGCCCGCACGCGTCCGCTGTTTGAGACGTCGATACCGCGCATATCAATCGCGGTACGCGCCGCTATGCGCTCGCCCGGTCGATGATCGAAAACCCCGTATCGACCCGAACGGGCGCCGAAGAGGCGCTCTCGCGCGCACCGAAGCGGCCCAGCAACGCTTCGGCCGCGGTCTTGCCGATCGTGGCTCCATCGACGCGCACGGTCGATAGCGCGGGATAAACGTGAGCGGCCGTACTCAGGTCGCCGAATCCCATGACCGCGATGTCTTCGGGAATGCGCAGGCTGCGGCTTGCCGCCTCGGCCAGAATGCCTTGAGCCAGCGTATCGGTGCTGCAGACGATGACTTCCGGCAGCCCCGCTTCGAGCATCCGCGTCAGGCCTTCCCTGCCGGTCTGGAGCGTCGCCGGTGCGGGGAGCACTTCAAGGGGAATTGGCGACGCACTGTGCTTTTGCAGTTCGTTGATGACGGCGTGGCTCCGCCTCAATCCTCGCGGGTCGTCCGCGGAAACGACGCCGAACCGCTTGTAGCCCTTTTCCATGAGGTGCTGCGCGACCGCCGAGCCGAGCGCCTCGTGCGAGAACCCGACCAGCATGTCGATAGGCTTATCGGTGAGGTCCCAGATTTCGACGATGGGCACGTTGGCCTGGCTCAGCCGTTCGAGCGTGAGGTCCGTATGGTCGGTGCCGGTCAGGACGATCCCGTCGGGCCGCCGGCCGAGCAGGGTGCGAACCAGTTCTTCCTCGCGCATCGAGGAGTATTCCGTCAGGCCGAGGAGGGTCTCGTAGCCCGACGCGGACAGCGTGTGCATCAGCGCCTGGACCATATCCGTAAAGATGGACGTCGCAATGGTGGGCAACAGCAAGGCCACCAGCCGGCTCCTGTTGCTCGTCAATCCGCTGGCCAGCATGTTCGGCACGTAGCCCGTCTTGCGCACCGCCTCGATAACCCGCTTTTGCGTTTCACTGCGGACGAGTTCGGGGCGATTCAGTGCACGGGACACCGTCATCGCGGTGACGCCCGCGACCCGGGCCACATCTTCCAGGGTAACGCTCGCGCCGGTCCGGGGGGCCTGTTCTGCGGCGTCTTGTGTCAAAGCTTCGTCCATTCCTTGCTCCGTCGGTGGACGTTATTTTAAGCGGATTTTTTCCGCCGCCCCGTTGTGTACCGGGGCTAAAAGTCTGAGAAAACGCGATATTTCTCATATGACATCGTATGTTTAGATAGCCTAAAACACCGGGGAAACCCTTATTTTAAAAATGTTTGCGCAAACATAATCTGTCGCAGTCATAGGACATCTGATAAAAATCGGAGGCACAGATGCGACAAGGACCTGGGCATACAGGTGAGATGCAGGGCAGCGCGGCACCCGGACCGGACCTCGGAGCAGGCTCGCTGCCTTCGGCCGGGGGGCGGACCGATCCGCATGCCGGTAGAAGCCGGGCGCGATTCCTGATCGTTGCGATGCTGTTCGTGGTCACGACCCTGAACTTCGCGGATCGCGCGACGATTTCGATCACGGGCTCGTCGATCCAGCATTCGCTCGGCGTGTCCCCCGTTGAGATGGGGTACATCTTTTCGTCGTTCGCGTGGTCGTACGTGATCGCGCAGATACCGGGCGGGTGGCTGCTCGACCGTTTCGGCACAAGGCGGGTGTATGCCGGCAGCATCCTGTTCTGGTCGATTCTGACCGCGCTCCAGGGGGTGGTTACGCTGCTGCCTGCGGTGATGGCCGTCGCCACGCTGTTCGTGTTGCGGTTTCTGGTCGGCGCCGCCGAAGCACCGGCATTCCCCGGCAATTCGCGCTTGACCGCGGCATGGTTCCCGACGCACGAACGCGGCACCGCCAGCGCCATCTTCAATTCCGCGCAGTACTTCGCGGCGGTGATTTTCACGCCGTTGATGGGCTGGATCACGCACGCCTACGGCTGGCCGTACGTGTTCTTTACGATGGGCGGGATCGGCGTGGTGATCGCGGGCATCTGGGTCAAGACGGTCTATGCGCCCAAAGCCCATCCGCTCGCGAACGAGGCTGAAGTCCGCTTCATCGCCGACGGCGGCGCGCTTGTCGATCTCGAAGACCCGGTGCTCGCCGAAGAGCGCCGCGCGGCGCAATCGACGGGCCAGTCCGCGGCTGCGAAATCGTCCGGCGTGGTCGGGCAGCTTCTGAAAAACAGAATGATGATGGGGGTCTTCGTCGGACAGTACTGCATCACCACGCTGACCTATTTCTTCCTGACGTGGTTTCC
>Ga0153951_1000767_pt1 | contig 11684 bp, 14 predicted proteins | sample TSNJ035MetaG_FD_102278 | JGI IMG/M metagenome (GOLD analysis project Ga0153951, IMG submission 102278) | Attine ant fungus gardens microbial communities from New Jersey, USA - TSNJ035 MetaG | ecosystem: Host-associated > Fungi > Mycelium > Unclassified | place: USA: New Jersey, Wharton State...
CCAGATCTTCCTAGGACAGAAATCGCACTCGAGGTGTTTACAGAATCCGATCCAATGCTGACCTTTTGGGCCCACTTGTTTCCCGTTCTGGCTTTATCATCAGGAACGTTCTGAGTCAAGTGTGCTTGGTCGTGTTACGGTACGGTAGTAGCTCGAGTATCCCGATTTCTACCTGGACTTGGTGAAGACACGGCAATATTGTAAATGTGTAAACAAGTGTTGTTTCCACGTTTGAGCACCATGCCCCCTCTTTGCTGGCAACTCTTTGGATGTGCTCATCAGAGACTCGAAGCGCTTGTTCCCCCTACGGATCTTTATTGATTTTTTATTTTTGACTTTGGCCGCTCTCATCCGCAGACGTGAAGGATGTAGGTTATGTTATCGTAAGTCTTGATTTATTTTTCTTCCATGTACCCTCATTTTGTTTTTGCAGAATTATGATTTTCCTAATAATTGTGAAGACTACATTCATCGGATCGGTCGAACTGGGGTAAAGGATCTTATCTTAGAGTTCCTTCACAGGCACTGACGTTGGCATACAATCAGCGTGCCGGTATGAAAGGGACCTCATTCACATATTTCACTACCGAGAATGCAAAGGCTTCCCGAGAGTTAATTAATATTCTCCGCGAAGCCAAGGCTGTTGTTCCCCCGCAACTTGAGGAAATGGCAGCTTTCAGTGGAGGAGGTGGTGGTGGTCGGGGTACGTGTGGATTCCGATTCAGGTTGGTGGTTTTCTGATTTTACTTATAGGCCGTTACGGTGGAGGAGGGAACCGTGGTCGAAGTGGTGGCAACAGTCGTTACGGAGCTGGAGGAGGATATGGAGGGAGATACCATTCAGGAGGTTACGATCAAGGTAGTCGTGGTGGCGGTCGGTGGTAATTAATAGTGCCAACTTGGTTTCCCCTATTTTAGACCATTTTAGTGCCCCTAGATATCAATAACCACAGTCATGGAGTGACCGACTGCCTTTTCTTCCTAACCATGGTCCACTCGAAACAGATTGTAGTAGCAGGCTTGATCGTCAATGTCTTTAGCTTGGCACGTCTCGCAGACTCTCCTCGGCCAATTGTAGGGTTATTCTTCTTACACGGCCGTAACGGGTCAGCATCGGCCATTGAAGGGTATGTGGAGACAATTCTGAGAGAATCTCAACCTCCACAAGGATTGGATGATGGGCGTGATCTCATGATCATCACTTTTGTATGCTACCTTGGTCATGCCAATTGTCTACGCTCAGAATGTCTTAGGATCATCGAAATCATGGTTCACGACTTGTAGACAAAAAAGCAAATGACGGTTGGTCCAAGAAACCCGAGCTCAGAAACGATCGACATGCGTAAGAGCTTTACAAAACAAAGTGTTTCTACGTGCACTGATGAAGAAAATGATCAGGCTGGATATGTACGCAATCCAGTGTGAGCAATGTTTTCTTTTACCGCCAATCTTCTGTAGCTTACGGAGTCCCATCAAATTTGAAGGCGGGACGGCAGCGGACGTCTCGTTCTTAATTGATTTTCTGCCTGCATATCTGTTCCCGATGGACAACCGCAGTGTACATGTCTGGGGAGTTGCCGGTAAAAGTCTCGGAGGGCATTCTACCTGGCTGAGCCTCGCGCACGGTAAGAGTACATCCAGATGAGTTTTCAGCAACTAACTACTGAAGAAGATGAACGCGTCAAGCTTGGTGTTCCCATCATCGCATGTCCTGATTATCTGAAGTTGATGCATGCAAGAGCTATGAAATACTCTGTTCCCCCGGAACCCCCCTACTTCCCGACTGGGCTCACTGAGATGGTGACGCGCAATGATCCTGTGGCGACACCGTATGACCGTCTGGACGCAACAAACGCATTCTTGGGTAAAAAGATATTGGTCATGTCAGGCGCCGATGACAAGCTTGTGCCGTGGGAGATGAGTCGGGACTTCGTGGAAAGGCTGGAGGTAGGGCCAGACGGTGTGAAGAAATCGATGCTGCTGGCAGGAGTCGGACATGAATGCACAGATTCGATGCTCGAGGCGCTGGGAAGGTTTGTGGGGGAGGAATATTTGTGGATTTGATTACATAACGCATGTGTTACATCAGCTTCTACAAAACATAGGCCAATTCCACACCTAGAACGCCCAGAACAGAGTATTGCACAGCACTTGCAATCAGCACAGATATAATTCAGTAAGACGTGAATCGCGGCTTACAATACAGGCTCCGATGCCTCGCCGAGCCGGTGCATCACTTGCAAACTCTGTTTACATCCAGCCACCACAGAACGAGTTCCTCCTCCGCACTCATTGGAAATGGGCCGCATTTTGTCAGTTTCTCACCACTTTCTCTCCCATGCTCAATATGCACGGTATCACGCCAAATGTACGGACGGCTTTGTCTTTCTCACCCCGTCCTCTGCTCACCCATTGCAGGACATCGAGTCCGATCTCGTGTCTGGCACGAAAGACACCGTTTCTTTCGTCATGCAGAGATTGTTGCACACACTCACTTATGACAGAAAAATATCGTATGTGGATGCCATTTTTTTTCGTCTACCCCCATAGACTATCTGGTCCAGCATCGACAATTGGCAATCCGCCCTTCGTAAGCAATATCTGAAACGGGATCCTCTTTCCAATCCTCTGGGCTCAGAACCTCCAAAGGCACTGAAAACAGAATTGAAAGAACATTCCCCAGATATTTATGACGGTCAACGTCATCCAGAGGAGGCGAGTTCCCCCTACACTCATGTCGTTATCATACGAGCTTACCGCACACTGTAGGTTCCCTTGGGAGCGTCTGCCGACCATACGTCCCAGGAATCTCAAGTCCTTCCAGTGCCAACTTCCGGAGTTTCGCGTGCTGCCACCCAAGAACCTGATGAAAAGAAGGGTGTTTCTATTGATTGGTTCGATCTTCCAGTCCTCGCGAAACTCGAGTCTATGCATCTAGTCACGGAATGGCAATTCCAGAATCCTACTCGCCTCAGAACGTTAATGAGAAATGACGATGAGCTTGCTGCTTGGGTATCGTGGATTAATCTCCTCTGTCACCTTTCTTGCTGATTATTCAATCAAGCGTCATGAACCAATTGGCTATGACAGCAAAAAAAATGCCTACTGGCTTATCGGTGGTATGTCACTTGGAATCATGGGTAAGAATTTGACTCATAGTAGGCATTAGAGGATCGTCTTTGGATACAAAGGATACGACCCAAGCCCGCAAAGAGTTTGAAACGCAAAAGAACTGCTGAAGATTGGAAAGCTTCACCAACAGAACAACACAAGCGAAAAATATCCAAGAAGCGACGTGCTGATGCGAGCACAGAAGATTTGCCACAAAGAACCGGATCAGGTCGAGCGGCCAAATTGCAGGCTAAAATCAAACTTGATGCACGGGCCAAAGAATTTGCGACATTGCCATTGCCAACACAGGCACGCGGCACAAGACAGGTTGTCAGGTTAACAGAAGGCAGTACAAAACGCCCAGCTCGACCACAGGGTACACGTGTTAGTGCTCGTTTGCGAGGAGCACAAAATGAATGGCAGTGTATCCCGGCCGAATGGATGAACGAAGCACCAGAGATCAATCATGAACATGGCAGGGATAAAAAAAAAGGTTCGCCAGCAGGGAATATAGCAAATGGTGCCCGGGATGATAGTGTCAGCGAGTTGACCGAGCTTTCCGATGAATCCAATGATCTAGACGCACAGTTAAAAAATCAGGTTCAACCCGATAGATTCATTCAAAAAGAAAAGGCCGAAGAGATCTTTCTTGAATGGGAGACAGTAAGTTTTTTTGGGCTCGGCAGGTTTGGCTTCCCAACACTCTTGATCTAGATCTGTGTCACTCTTGGGGAGTGGGAGCATGTAGCGGAACAGTTTGAACAAGCTACCCATTACTCGGAAAAAGCTTTATATAAGCGCCTCACGAATGAAATAATTCCCAGAATAACTGAAGTTCTGAGAGTGAGCTTGGACATTCAGACATCCGGTGTTCCCTCATTTAGTCTCTACAGGAGGTGGAAAGGAAGAAACGCATGGAAGATTCATTTGTACACCGCAAGAGGTCATCTCGCCTTGCCATCAAAGAGAGCGAACGGGAAGAGGCTCGTCTTACACAAGTACGCAAAGCGGAGGAGGAGGAAAAAATGGGTCGTGCCAGGAGATTGGAGGCTCGTCGCCAGCGTGAAGAAGAGGAACGGCTGCGGCGCGAACAAGCGCGTGAACAACGGAGAAAGGAGCGAGAAACTCGCGAATCACGCAAGCAAACAGATCAAGAGTAATAGCATTTTAATGTCGTTTTGCAATACTAACTTTTATCCAGGCAAGAAGAAGAATCGAGTAACGAGGAAGAACCGTGGCCCACTGCTGTCAAGGAGTTCTCGCAGAAGCCTCAGAAAGCCAGTAAATCTCACCGACACCGAGCCGAGCCTTCAGCCAATGATACTGCACAGAACGCTCGTGCTAAGGCAAATGAATGGGAACTTGACTGCGAAATATGTGATAAACGAGGACTGAATTTGGTGCGCTTCATGTCTGGCAAGTGAGTTACTCAATTAATGCATGGACCAGGACGACGGCAGTCCAATGATGTCCTGTGGGAAATGCTTCAAATGGCAACATATTGCTTGCCATGACTTAGCTGACAAGAGGGCTGGCCGCTCGAAGCGAAATTGGGATTCTATCGAATTTATTTGCCATCAGTGTCGATCTCGAATGTTTGCAGGGGTCGATTCTACTTTCGAAGACATCCGATACAACCACCATCCAGTGCAAGGCATGAATCCATCTTCTCCTTCTAATAACCTCACAACATACCAAGCCTATGGAACCTCAGAGGTAACACCTCAGGTTCCTATTCGATCGCCGCTTTATCATGCCGCCAATGGCAGTGATCCAATTCACACCCGACTTTATAGTGATCTCCGTACCCACATACCTGATCAGTACTCCGCAGCAGCCAGCCAAACCTACATCGCAACCCAGTATATTCAATTCCCTTCAGCAAATGCATTTAGCCATTATCAGCCTCAGGAGGGAAGATTCAGCCCCAGCGTTAAGTCGCAGTCACAACCGTCCTATCAAGTTGAATATGACCAACGCTTCCGAACTCAGCAGCATACAACCTATGGTGATCTTCATTCGAGCGCACACGTAAGTAATCAGAGATCCACAGTGAGTGTTATTCGTGTATCCATTTTGATATACAGTTCTCAAGAAGGATGTTTCCCAGGCCGCCCAACAATTACAATCCGTCTGGAACGTTGGGACATCGAATCCCGCCACCGCGTACACTACACCATATCCTGGTACTATGCATACTAGTAATGGGATGCCAAGGCAAGACCTCTCATTCCAGCTTAATATGAAGCCAGGATCCTCATCTTCCTCCAATCAACAATCCTATCCTAACTCGCAATTCAGATACCATTCTACGACTTAACCGTTTAATCATTAGATGTAGATTTTTTTTAAAGATACGTTTGTCTCTTGTGTCCCTTGTATATTCATATTTATGATCCATTCTGATGTATCTACAAACTTGGCCTAATGTTGTAGTCTCACTGGAGACTTTATCGAATGATGCCTACTTCAAGTTCAACTTGCAGACAAATGAAGAAAGCTGTGAATTCAAGGCGACCTGTAATCAACTGATAATTCCCGGGATATAGAACATAGAACATCCATTTGAGCGGTTGTATGTTCTGTGATCATATTGCGGTGCCTCATTCAATAAAATTCTGACCCGATTCACATGGGGAGGCAAATTTCATCGAATGACCTCGTATAGTTTGTACCTCGGAGACTCAAAAGTGAAGGGGTCACCGTCGTAGGTTTGATCCCTGTTTATAATGAGAAGTGAATGAGAAGTGATCACAGAAAAAAGAGTGACATGATTGAACTCAATAGGACCTAGCACACGCAAACCTCGGACATGAGTATCTTTGCCGTTCATGTGATTGGCCAGGATAATCACTTGAAGGACAAATGCATATACAGGAGCTCTAATGAAGGATCAGAATTCGAGAGAAAAAAACCAAGGTTCAACATACAAGCCATCATTGTCTCCATTAGGTTCACCAGATAGATCAAAAGTTATCCATCCGTCTGGTTTTTCGAGACTGAGGACTCTGACATCTTGGAGGTCACTCAATCCGGTCCCAGCACGTACAGCCAACGTCGTTGGGGTGTACGAATCGTCTAGGGGATAGTTCAATAAAATGCTGAGTTTCTGTGCGCCCAGAGTCATGCTAGACGTAGAAACACCGAAAGGCTGCCAACTTGCCTGAATTGCGACTTTGCGAGGAAATTCGACAGTGATGAAATGAGGCTGAGGACCGTCTGAGCTATGGCACTGCATGGTAAGGCGATTTATTGCATCTTCAACAAAAATGCATAAAGCGTACTGCCAGAATGTGTCGGGATCTCCGTCGCGAAGACATTCCGCTCCAAAACCGAACTTGAAAGAGGAGACAGACCATTTTCCACGACCGGATATATTCGGCCAGGGAGAACTTGGTGATTTACTGACTGATTAACACTAGGGTGAGAGGCGACACAAGCATTGAAATCGTTGAATACCTGTATGGACCGACGAGCCTCCCTCTTCTTTGGCTTCTTGATTAGTGGGCATAAGGATAATGAAGCTATTAGCTAAGAACTACCTTTTCTTCAGGCGCCCATCTGATCCATGACTTCACTCCCTCTCCCTCTTCTGGACTACAAGCGCTATGGACGCCAGATGATACTTGACGGATTCGGACTGGCTGGTCAGTTGTTCGAGGCCCTTTTGGCCTTGGCTTACTCCCTTAAGTTTGAACAGGTCAAGTCAAACTTGGCAAAAGTTCTGCTGTCGTTGTCGGGGCTGGTGGGCTTGGTTGCCCAGTACTTCAGTACCTTGCAGCAGCTGGTGTAGGTCAGGATAACAATGAATAGCTTCGTCGGGCCTCGACTAAATTCCTGCAGGAACTATTGGCATAGTTGACGATGACATAGTCGAACTATCAAACCTACAACGACAAATACTCCATGCAGAAACTTCACTCGGTTCATACAAGGCTGAATCCGCAGCTGAAAGCATCAAAAGGTGAATTTCATGTTGTTAGGTGTCTTCTGCTACTTCACAGATCATCAGGATAAACTCATCGATCAGAGTGAACGTCATCAGGAGTCGCTTGACATCACAGAATGCTTTGGACATCCTTGGTCACTATGATATATTGTTGGACTGCACGGATAACGCTCCAACTCGTTATCTTCTATCCGACGTAGCCGTCGTCCTGCGAAAGCCCCTGGTCAGTGGGGCTGCCCAGAAATATGAAGGGCAACTCGTCGTCTACAATGTGGGGTCTGACGGTCCGTGCTATCGATGTCTATTTCCTAAACCTCCAGTTCCAGAGGTTGCGGGAACATGTGAGGAAACAGGTATTCTTGGAGCAGTAACAGGCATAATCGGAAACCTTCAAGCACTGGAGACAATTAAACTCATAACAGGTCTTCAAGGTGATATTAAGTCCGAAAGATTCAACTGCGATTCGTTACTTACACCAACATCAGAAACGAAACCGTCGATGCTTCTCTTTTCTGCTTTAAGTTCTCCGCCCTTTCGTTCTGTCAAGCTTCGTTCCCGCAAGAAGGATTGTATTGCGTGCGGAAATGAAGATTTTGACCTGAGGTCAGTAACAGAAACAGACTACATTCAAACTTGTGGAGGACCAAGACCTGACTGGATAGGGAGAGGTCTACTCTATGGACAAGCTGGACGACGGATAACGGTCAGGGTGAGATTTTTCTCAGGTCAATAAAATTATTCGCGGTTGTAATAGAGATCCAGGATTTGAAAGCAATCCTAGATGAGGGTACAACCATGAACCTCATTGACGTTCGCCCATTGACTGAATTCAGAATATGTCGACTTGAATCAAGCAAAAGTGAGTGTAGATGTTATGTCGGTGACATCTTGCTGATCGTCTTTAGACGTCCCTCTCCATGAACTGGTTGCCAAACCTGAGGCACACCTGCCTAATGATGAAGATATTCCAATCTATGTTCTGTGCCGTTTGGGGAACGATTCACAAATCGCTGCCGACACACTGCGTCACTGTCGCCCTTGCGGTAAAGTTTGGGACGTGATAGGCGGACTACGAGCATGGTCAACGGATATAGACACCAACTTTCCGATCTACTAATTACACTTGCAACTATTTCTCTTTAAAAACGCATGAGGTCAAAACTTGAGGTCACTGTGTTGACTCACTTCCCAGTCTAAACCATTTGGGTTGTTTTCGTTCACTACTAGATAACAACTTGGAATTACCAGACGGCTGATCGGCAGGAGAACTTTGGCTGGAAGGTCGATCAGATTCTGATGGTATTGGTAGATCAACGGCTTGCATGAGGACTTGCGGTAAGAGAGGAGCCGTGACATTCACATCTAAAAGCATCATCCAATTGTTTTCTTTGAGACGCAGGAAACATACGATTGAGGCTATCATCCTCGAAACGTAACAGGAGCACCGATGCAGGAGCAAGCTGGAGTTCTGAAAGAGATAGTCTTTTGACTGCTGGGTCAGAAACCTTCAAATCTCGCTTAGGGGGTGATTGATCTGTGAGATAGAGCATTAACACAATGGAAATGGACAATGGACAGGGACATACATAGTATGAACTTGATTGGCTTCACGTCGTCCCGCAGCAGCTCTCGCACGAAGGCATATACAGACTTAATATTGTCCGCGGAAGGAAACACTCGTTCCAGCTGAGTGCGATCGGCAAATCTGACACGAATCCTCGTCTAAGTGGCGGATGAGGATAGGTATGTTCTGAGTCAAGAGAGACATACCAAGGGCCACCGATCCCGCTTTGCCTTTTCAGTGGCTTCTCTCGTCGTTCTTAGCTGCAGTGGGGCTTCGTTCAAAGCACGCGAGCGGGCAATCAGTGTGGTCTGGGCATCTCTGAGGTCGGCTGCGGTAGGTTCAAAGTATTCATCGGGCAACGGTGCTGCATAGTGCTGTGCTGTTGGCCAAGCAGTGTGTCAAGTTCCACAACGACTCACCGAGCAATTTAGTTACTGTATCCGTAGGCTTGAAGACTTTAAACGAAACAGCAGGTGGTGGAGACTGGTATGGTTGGGTAGGAGGCAATTTGTGTTGTTGTATGGACTCAATATGAGGTCCGTGCTGAGGCTCTGGAGTCTGTTCTGACATGGAGTAGTACAAAGTAGAAAAATAGATTGATGCTAGGATTATTGTACGAGTACAAATGTGCGCTGCAGGTATTCCTCCCTCGCTATGTCGAAAATTTGCAAGCTGGCTAAATCATCAGCACTGAGATCATATACATACAACAAGAGCAAGTTGAAGGAATCAGGGATTTCTGTTGTCTCATTCCACCAGTCCCAGGACGCACTGGCGGGTGGCCCCTTCGCAGGAAGGTGTTGATCGAACGCAAATTACGGAAAAACATCCTGGATGAGCTGCAGATATAAAAATCAGCGCACCTTCAGTGAGCGAGTTTGTGACAGGCAGTAGTCAAGGAGGTCATCCAAACAAAGCCAAGTACATCACTCCATCTTATGACACACGAACACGATTCTCATTGCCATGGCGGAAGCCATGACCACGACCACGACCACGATGCCACAGATCTCGGCCCCCAAGATAGCCTTTACACTCACATTGACCGTTCCAATGTTGTGGCTTTGAATGCAGTCCAACCTGGTGAAGTCGTCATAAAGCCTTGGGACAAGCGCCTAGATGAAATCCAGGTGCACAGACATGCTTTCGTTTTCAGACATCCAAAGTTGCTTATGTAGTGCCAGTTCCTAGAATCAGATACCGATGATCAGATGTGGGTCTTGCAATCCCTTTGAACGCGGGAGACTGATATTCGACTATAGGATCATAAAAGTGCCTTTCACGGGCTCCGTCAGGCTACGCTCTGTGCTTTTGAAAACGGGTCCGGGTAACCAAACACCTAAGAAGGTGCATCTTGTATGTATGTCTCGACCAGGCGCCCCTCGCACATATTCTCAGATGTTAAATTAGTTCGCCAACGAAGACATGGATTTCAATGACATTGAGCATAAAAAACCGACTCAGGAACTTGAAATAGCCGAGGGAACGGAAATTGGAGAATATACAGTAAAGTAAGTCGACTGACAGATTCATCAGAGGAATACCATCACATATGCTGTCAAAGAACCGTAAAATTCTCTAATGTTTCCTCTCTTACTCTATTCTTCCCTGAGGGTCGTGGAGCAGAGACCATTCGAATCTACTACTTGGGATTTTTTGGACATTGGACAGAGGTATGTTCAACCTCACTGCTTACATAAAGTGAGCTAACAATACTCTTCTAGAGAAAGAACAATCCTGTCATCACAGTATATGAAACACAAGCAAATATTGCAGATCACCCAAAAATCCAAGGAACTGAAGGTAATTTCAGCACTACTCAAAAATAGGTAGTACCATGAATCCAAACAAAAACCAATTAATCATTTTGACTATTTCTTGAAAGAACTGGAATGTACTCCTAAATAGAAAGTCTGCTCATCAGTAATCTATAAGAACAACTGTGTTATGATCTACTTTGTATAGGTGGTTGCTTTATGTTTGTCAGTGTTAGGAACATAAAGCAAAATAAGATATTAAGTAGTAATATAACTCCAATATAAATAAACAAAAGGAGAAGCAAAACTAATTGATAAAGAATCAGGAAGGAATATACAAGAGTGCTCTAAGGTGGAGTAACATAGAAGCAAGAGATGACCAAAAAGAAACAATCTTGGCTTTAACTTGTATATTGTGTCCTAATCTCCTATTACAAGGAGATGTCATTAAAAGTCAAGTAGAAGTCCAAGTCCAAGTTAAGAAGTGTATATAGGGGCAAGGAGTAAGGAATAGAAACAAGAGTGATACAATAGCTTCCGAAACCAACCAAATATTTAGTGTTTTTGGATTAATCATCTAATACCACTAAGAGTATCAATTTTAAAACTCTGAAATTAATACATGTTATAGTAGAATTAATTCCCTAGAGATGAGCCCATAAGTTATGTAATTTTTATCAAAACTGGCTGAGCAATAAAATAAACAAAGTAATCAAACATTTGGCCAGTTTTAGAAGTCTACTTTAATTTACTATTCAATAATTAGTATAATCTTCCTTGGCCTTGAGTATGACCTCAATTCTTCTTGACATGCTTTCTATAGGTCTTTGGCAGGTTTCCACTGGAATATTCTCCTACTCCTTTGCCAACCTTTTCTACAATTCAAATATTCTCTTGGATAAATTCTCATAGTTATTTATTTGCCTTTTGAGATAGTTCTAGAGATGTTTAAGTCAGGAGATTAAGAAGGTCAGACAAGAAGCTTGATTTCCTGGTCTTTAAACTATTTTCTAGTTTTTTTTGAGATATACTTTGGATTATTATTCTACTGAAAGATTCTTTCTCCCTCTACTATACCAAGATTTTCAAAGTTTTTCTCCAGTCCATGGATCAAAATATTACAGTACTGATCTATATTTATCTTTTTCTGAATCTTTATAAGAGTTCTCATCTATGAGACCTTATATTATAAGATTGTTTTTTTCTTTATACTTTATAATAGAAGTTGTTGTTGTATCAAAAATAAGTTCCTCTTTAGGTATAAGACCTTAGTGTTATCAATAGGCAGTGAATGCTCTCAGTGA
>Ga0153951_1000769_pt1 | contig 11677 bp, 14 predicted proteins | sample TSNJ035MetaG_FD_102278 | JGI IMG/M metagenome (GOLD analysis project Ga0153951, IMG submission 102278) | Attine ant fungus gardens microbial communities from New Jersey, USA - TSNJ035 MetaG | ecosystem: Host-associated > Fungi > Mycelium > Unclassified | place: USA: New Jersey, Wharton State...
AGTCCCTGAAATTTACTCAAAGGATAACCAGGGTTGCAAATTCTGCCCGACTGGCGGTCTTATTTCGGCTACCCTGAGGGTACAAAATTAGGTATCTCCTTCAGGTTTCATCAGCTTTTCCTCTGATATTGACCACATTTGCAGGTCTAATTGGATTTGCTCAGAACATAGGATGCATAGTTGTCAGCATTTTTGGCTTGAGGCGATGAAAAAAAATTTAGTTTTTTACAGGGCCTTCCTTTTGCACCTCTGGTATCCGATCATTTTGGCCGCCGAGCAACGCTTTTCGTTGGCTCATGTATCATGCTTGTTGGCGTTGGCGTGCAAACAGCCGCTTACTCAGTGACTATGTTCATTACTGCTCGCGTTACCAGTAGGTCATTGTACTTGAAAAACATTCCAAGTCATCTAATACCCAGATAGTTGGGATTGGGCTTACCATGTGTATCAACGCGGCACCTCTTCTTTTGGTTGAACTTTCGTATCCCACCCACAGAGGCAAGATGGCTTCAATCTACAACTCAAGTTGGTATATTGGGAGTATTATTTCCGCATGGGTATGTTGCCTCTGACAGGGAGATATTTGGTAGTCTGATCACTATATTAGGTCTGTTTTGGCGCGTACCTTCACGAAGGAGGGAATAATTGGTCTTGGCGAGCACCCAGCCTTATACAAGCATTTCCTCCCCTGCTACAGGTAGTACTCGTTTGGTTCATCCCAGAGAGTCCTCGCTATTTGGTCTCAAAAGGCATGGTAAGCGACGCGGTACACTAACGTTGATTCGGCTGATATACCCCCAGGAAGGGAAAGCTTCAAATATTCTCTCCAAATATCACGCCAATGGGGAAGACGCGCAGGATCCGCTTGTCAGGCTAGAGCTCGCCCAGATCCGCCACGCGCTTCGGATGGAAGAGGAGATGAATAACGGCACCTCTTACTTTTCATTATTCTCGAGCAAAGGAAACAGGAGGCGGATGCGAATCATCATTGCAATTGCCATGTTCTCTCAATGGAGGTCAGTTTCCGCGATCAATCTAATATGAGTTTACCAATTCATTCTTCTCCAGTGGTAATGGTCTAGTTTCATACTACATTAATCTCGTGCTTGAAGGTGTGGGAGTCACCAAGACTGGAACGAAAGCAGCTATCAATGGTGGCCTACAGGTTAGTGTACATAATGCTGCCGTGTTCGTTACACTGACATACAATTCAGATCTTCAATTTTCTGGTCGCAGTGTCGGCAGCCATGTCTGTCGATTGGATTGGACGACGAACGCTTTTCGTTGTCTCCAACACTGGGATGCTCTTTAGTATGTATCAAGTTGCCGTTTCTGATATAAAGGCCTGACTATCATCAGCTTTCTCAGCGTGGACAATCTGTGTTGCCCTTTATAGCGCTATGCAAAATACTGCTGCAGTGCGGGGTAAGCCCTTCGTGTTCTGATTCAAGAGCGTATCTGAGCGATCCCTGATATATGTAGCTACTATTCCACTCATTTTTATTTTCTATTTTTTCTACGACATTGCCTACACCCCACTGCTTGTCGGGTATACCCTTGAAATTTTACCATACAAGGTCCGAGCCAAAGGATTTGCTGTTATGGTACAGTTCTAGCATATTCATGGGTGATATCAACTGGTTTAACCATTGAAACTACAGAATCTGGCGATTATGCTAACGTCGGCATTCAACCAATTCATCAACCCCTGGGCCATTGCTGCGATCGGATGGTGGTACTACATCGTCTACTGTGCTTGGCTTGTTATTGAATTGATTTTCGTTCTCATCTACGTGGTGGAGACTAAAGGTATGTTATGGTTCGATGGACTTGATGTGAAAGATTGGACTCAATGTTGAAACTTACAGGTCTCACACTAGAGGAAACGGCAGCCATGTTTGATGAAAATGAACAACATCACGATCTACTGGCAATGGGAAGAGAAGTGGCAGCGACGAGTCGAGGTATGCATCAGAATCAAGACATTGAACTTGCACGAAAAACCAGATCTATGGAGGCTTATCCCAAACATTATGATTTCAAACATTATGAACATCAAAATTGCCAACATTATTTTTCTGATGATGGGAGTTCTGCTATTCTCCCACCTGATTATTGATTATTATTTTTCTCCACTTCTTCTTGCATTGTACATTTCACTTGTCGAATAATTCATTAAGTTGCATCATAGTTAGTAGGCGATTGTATTTGTAGGGTACGACTGCAACCGTACCAGTACCATGATGGACAAAGCCTCATTTGAATGAAATTGATGATATGATGACATTAGTAGGATCGACCCTTCTCTCTAACCCAAATTTGCACATGATTTGCAAGACAAGTAAAGGTCCCCCAACCTTGGTTATCGATCTCCACTTGTCCATGTTGTGTCATGAAACTCTGGAAAGTTGATCCAGCATTCGCCTAGGGAGTGAGATAAACTAGAGAGTGTTCGATGAAACATAAAGACTTACTTTCCCAACATTCATACGAAGGTGATGTACAAATATAGGAGATTCTCTAACGTCAAGTATTAGCATAAAATCGACATACCATCAATTGTTAGAAACTCACCCTTCCTCTCTGTTGCTAAGGATGACCACGCAGCCTGGATGTTTCGTATCACCTTTGCGAACAAACCCAATGCAATTCTTATCAAAAAGATACTCCTTCAAGGAACCATACGCGAACTTTTGCCGAGCCCCGATCAACAAAGTGATGTCCCTGGCCACGCTCTCGGTAAAATGCTCCTTATTGGGAAATAGATCCCCATAGAATACACAACTGGGCTTGTAAGTTGGAAGCATGCGTACCAAGTTGTGTCAAGTTCCTTACGGGTGGCCAAAACCTCGGAGTAATATGATGGCATAGGCTTGGACTTTGAATGCCGGCTCGACCTGATTTGGTTGTTCCATGTGGAGTTTCGAACGAGGTGGTACGAGAGAGCACGTACCCAACTTTCTAGACTTTGGCCCTCGACCTTTTGGGTGGAAGGTTAGATCTGATTTGAACGATGAGGTTCAGAAAAGCGAAAGCTGCACCGTACTAAAAATAAAAATAAAGATGAGTTGTCAGAATGAGAGATAGTCCGATGAGTGCCTCGATTTTACTCGTGATTGTCAACGAACGTGACTGCTTCTCGGGGTTTTGATTGAACGAGAGTACCATTGAATATAGTACGTAGATCGTATCGGCTACGTTGTTTGCTGGCTTGGCAGAAATTCATGTGTAGCGGGACATCGAAAAATGCGGTCTAGGCAAAAAAAAAAGATGAAGTGAATCAGAAATGTCTTGTGGGAGGTACCTTACTTCTCCTTTGAACATCCGGGTGTATGACAACAGTTTGGAGATACTGATTGAAGTTGAAGAAAAGGTTGAGTTTTCATTTGGGTTTTTCTTGCAGGTCTGTTACATACTCTCCGGACCAATACTCCGCTATATGGACATTGTTGAGGAATGTTTTGGATTACCGGAAAGAGAAAAAAAAAACAACGAACAAACACAGAACAACCGTGGTTGGCCGGTATCCTTTTTAGTTGACCGGATCTGATAGGTCATTTTCAGAAAAAAAGTTTAGTGTTGGCCATGACGACCACGAAGCTCACGAAATCGATCAAGAACTTGCGATCGATGTGTTTAATAGCATCGAGTCGGAAACCAGAGGCTCCCGTTGTCTGTGTTGATGGCGCTGGTGAATATTCTCAGCACGTCAATCATGAGATCAAACATACGTTGAGAATCCAGGCACCCCAACGAAAGAGGTCATCCCTGACGTGTGGATGGCGATGGTCTATCTAGTGGACGTGAGCGGGCTCACGACGCATGGTTTTGATTATACCAACATCGCTGCCCATGAGATAATCGTAGTTGCCAAGCTCCCGGTCCACGTTGCGAGACCACCCTTTATGACCTGGACCCACAAATCGATATATGGCATTTGAGTCTGTCTTTTGATCGTAGTCTGTTCCTGTTCATGGTGAATTTTGTTTTCTTCGTAAGCGCAAGATTAGGATGATATGAAGATATGACCTGTGAAGTGAGATTGATTCCATTTGAAATTGCTGTACTGGTGACTGTGATCAAACCAGACCTTTTTCTATGAGAATGAGGACGATGGTACCTTGTCGTTTCTTTTCGCGTAATTGAAGACAGTCCAGGCCTAGAGAAAAAAAAAAAGTAAAGGCATGGATGGAATTGGAAGAGTTCTTTATGGATGCACCTCAATTTCACGGGCCTTGCCCACGTCCTTGAGGCGATTTTCAGGGTCTGAAGGTATGGCGTGAACTTGTTCAAGTTCATCTGCTCCATGTTTGTGCTGAAATTTCGTCGTTACAAACATTTTTCTTTTTCTTTTTCTTTTTTATACCAGAGGCGATTAGAAGCTCACATTTAGCACAGCATCAACGAGAATATCGAGTCCATGCTGTTTTGCGAGTTGACAAGCTTGGGTCAACTCTTGCCTCGAACCCCATCGGGTACTTATAGACTCCTTTTGGTCGAATTCTCCAAGGTCCCACTGACATGCTTTTTATGAGTAGATGTACGACTATTTTCGATCAACGATCAAGAACGTACCAGATCATATGCATCGTATCCTCGACCTCCCTGTAATTGGATATATAAAAAATATGGTTTAGAGCTCCAGCCGTAGTAGACTGGCTGATTGACAAAAAAAAAAACTACTGACCTTTTGAGCAGCTTTGTTCATGGGCGGAAGCCAAGCCTGAGTGAAACCTAGCTGAACGAGACGTGGGACTTCATTTTCGAAATGTTTCCACCACGAAATATCGTCCTGGAGGGCATCCCATGTAAAAAATTGGATCTAAAAGCAGTAAAACCGTTGGCAAGCGAGAGAGAGCGAGAGGAAGAGAGAAAATCTTTCGGGTAAACCAGTCGTACCATGAGAGGATTGAGGTCTGCACGATCGCCATCGGAGGGTCCGAGTCTCATGCGATCTAGTGGAGAGGAACCATACTTGAGAGGAGCGAACCATCGTTGAATGAAAGAATACATGTTAATTAACCGCCGACTCTTCTCAAGTTATTTATTGCTCTCGACACGCGTACCGCACCGTACGAAGCCCTAGTGTGGGATGATTGTATCGGCAATCACCGAAAACAGTCAATAGCAAAATTTCTTCCCGCCTCCGGTTTTTTTCCCTCACCGTTGCGTCCACCGAGCATTGTTTTCCTACACTCCCTGCGTGACGTTCTTGCTCCGCGATGGGTAGTGTGCGTTTTTATATGCAGTGGACAAGATGGAAAAGCCTCCTTAATCGCTCCGATCACAAATTTATGCCACGTCGAGAGGAGTTTCATGCTGATGGCGATATCTATAGCCCGTTTTTGCTAGCTTGTAGTAGTAGTAGGATGTTCAACTGATTAATTTATTGTTGGATTGTATCGTTATTTGTTGATGAGGTATTAGGTTTGTGTAGGAGTATGAGAGTTTTAACGATGTGTCTCCACGAGCTAGAACGTTCGCGGGTCGTATGGTTTTTCATATTGAAAGTTTCTCGCATTGAGAATAACGACGTTTACAGCAACGTTATAGCTCTCAGTAGCATACTATATGTAAAGTGTGTACTATATATGCAGTTCAAGTAAACCCGAACTCATGTCTCAATACACGATACACGTGAAGCAACGACAACGACGACAACGGAGCACTGGGTTCAACAAGGTCAAGAACCAGACGGAGACGACGGCATCACCCTCTCTTCCCCAACAATTCTCAACAACTGGAGCAGCACACCATGTTCAATCGTCATCCCCCACAGCTTAACCTTAATCTGCTCCAACCTCGCCCTCAACTCCTCCCGCCTTTCTCCGGCTTTCTTCAAAACATCAGCCTTCTTCAATGTACGCCTAGGTTTCTGCCAATCCTTAAGACGCACGACAGAGAAAATCCCAGGGGGTGGTTGTGGAACTGGCGTGGAAGATGAAGGAGCATTGAGCGGCATTGCTTGAGATTTAGATTTCTTGGGCTCTTCGTTGCGCGATATGGTGGTCAAACTGTCAGCTGGCATGATTTCTACCCCGAATTCAGATGTGGGAGGTCCCCCTCCGAGATCTTTTCCGTAATTCACATCAGTCATTGATACTAAGACCAAGGGTCGCGTACCTTGAATATGAGATTGACCTTCAATAAACACTCCTGGTAAGGTCACGTCGCAATCAGCCAAGGTCGGGGTCACTGGCCCCAGAGTGCTTGGAGGTGAAGAAAGAGAGTTAGAGGGCATTTGACTATCTGCATCGCCGGTGGACGGAATACCAGAAGTGCACGGAAAAGACATGGCCAGCAAACGTGGGTCCAGAAGGGCATTAATATCCAGAGGGAGTTGCTCGGGATTGGTCAGGATATTTTGTGACTCGCGGATCAATGTATCCAAGTTCATCGGAGTGTCCGACAAAGGAGCGTCACCACGTTCTGGGTTATCACAGGGTATCGAAAGATCAAAGCTGGCATCAGCCAAGGCCCCTACCTGTCCAGTGGTCGCATTCGTAGAACCGTTGGCAATGAGGTCGAGGGCTAAATCGAGATTACCCATTTGGTTAAAGTCCAGGTTGGAAAAATCAAGCGGTTGCTGGCCCTCGGGGTTGGGAGTAGTAGTATCGCCAGAGAGATCGGCAGGTGGGCCCATCCCAGACAAAAGGTCGAGCAGATTACCATCAGGTTGAAGTATATCATTCGCAATGGATGCATCCGCTGATAGTGAAAATGTTTGGAGAATGTTCATCCAGCTGTCTACTAGAGATTGATCATTGGTTGAGGAAGAGACATGGGAGGCTGCAAGCAAGTTATTAGTCGATTGATTGGTACCAATTAGTTGGGAGGGAGCTAGAGTCTGGGAAGGACCAGCGCACTGCGTTGGGTCAGGCACGGATAGCAGAGTGGAAAGGAGGTCATTGAACGTGGTATTGCTCGATGCTGGTGTCGGCGTTGACGCCGGGGCGACAGACGAGTCTCGAGTTCCTGTTGGTAATGTCTCAATCGAAGTCGAGGAGACGAGGACATCCCCACAGGGATCGCGATAATGATTTGCGCCCTTGCCTCCCAGCTGTCGATCCGTCAAAACCGTACAAGATCGATGTCGATTCCTCTCTAATCGCCGCCGCCGTGCCAACTCATCTAGATACTTTTTGGCTGTCGCCTTCTCTAGAGCAGCTCTCACCAATCCGATTAATTGTGCAATGAGTTGCCTGCTCCGATCCTTGGTCCAATTTTGCCTATAGGCTTCGGGACCCTCACCATCCAGGAATGGGTATGGTACGTCCCAGTCGGCGGCACCAGCAGGGACACGATTCAATTTCCGCCTTTTGACCAGTGGCTGCACTGTTATTCGACGTTGACCTGGCTGGGAAGTCCATCCTCGCACGCTAGTGGTGGGAGTGGGGTTTCCTCCTTGAGTGGCCCCTCCGCTGGCCAATAATTTTAGAATGCTCTGCAGTACAGGGAAAATGTCCTTCAACTTGATCAACATGTCCACGACCTCTTGGGTGGTTGGGGTTGGCAGCTGAGAAGGATGGATATTTTTGAGGTAGTTCACGTTGGAACGGCCAATGGGTCTGCTAGGAATGTCTGTCTCGCGGTCGTCGAGAACAATGGGATTTGAGGGACCAGCGCCACGATCCACCGCGGGGACGATTGTGAGCTTTGACGGTTTTACGCCGGCGATGAGACCAGCATGGCCAAGAAGGGCTTCCTGGTTGCGAAGAAAATGAGAAGGAGGCGGCTGTGAAGGATCAGGAAAAGGAATGGGGGGAGGCGGGGGGCGCGGTGTGCTTGGCTTTGGCTTTTGTGGCTGCTTCTTTTTTTGTTGGACTGGCAAAGGGCTGGGAGTGTTATTTGTTGCTATTGTATCGACAGATGGTTCAGAAATTGTATGGGAGCCAGGAAGTGCAATGGTCCCCACATTTTGTGCTGACGGGCCGAAGCCCCGGAAGAGCAGCCCAGAAGATGCGGCGCTTGGCAAGGCCAAGGCAGGAGACGGTGACCTACCTCTTGCGGAAGGCGAGGGAGGAGGCGACCCAAACAGAGAGTCTCCGTCCTCCATGAACAAAAACAACTCATTCTTAAAGCTGTGTAACTCAGTGTCCGGGGTCCCACTTGTGTTTGGTTGTGTACTGCCCGTCGTCGTCGAGAACGACTAACGGGCCCCCTTCTTCACCGTCCCCCATGGCCTCCTCTCGCCCTCAAAAGCCTCCCAGGAAGTCTGGCCCCGACACCACTCGGTATGTCCTCCCCGTCTTCCCCCTGTCTCCCTGACTCTCTCCAGTCGTTCTGCCTGGTCTGGGCCCCGTGCGTCCCCGACTTATGCCCCGGCAAGCTCTTCTCCTCGCCCCCATGCCTCTGTCCAGAACATTCAGCACCCCCCGTCCCATCCACAGACCAACGGTACACGCCCATCAGAGCACGACAGTGTACTCCGATCCCTAGTTGGCCTTACCGTGTGTCCCTTGCCACCCTCCCTCATCAGTCACTTATCATTCCCAGGGCATCACTGTTACTCTTCTTACTAAAACCGGCGTTCGCTATGAAGGTGTCGTCGGTTCCACCTCAAGCGAGGGCGATACCACCGGTGTCACCCTCAAAGACGCAAAGAATCTCACAACCCCCGGCGCTCCTCTCAAAGACTCTTTTTTCATCGCTGCAACAAACATCGATAGCTACACCTCGGGGCCTGCTGATGCAAAGCCCGCGAATGGCGATAGTGAGTCCCAGCATCCGATCGTTCTTTGCTGTCATTCATCTGCATTTTAGCCTTCAGAACAGATACCGATATCAGCCAGAAAAGGCTTAATCCAGGTCGTGAGCGCGAGCTTCAAGTCTGGCAGCCCGATACCAACGCTCCTCCCATTGCGGGCGTTGACGATGCCTTTGGTACTTCTTCAGGCGACACTGCTTGGGACCAGTTTGCTGTCAATGAAAACCTGTTCGGGGTCACCGGTAGCTTCAACGAAGATGATTACACCACAAAGCTTGATCGCAATGCAGCAGGTTTCAAAGAGCGTGAGATTGAGGCCCAGCGTATCGCTACTGAAATTTTAAGTGTGCGCATCTCGCTATGTGGCCCTTACCATGTCCCTGACTATGCGATGTCGCACTATTTGGTAGGCTACAACCAATAATCCACATGTTCGTGAGGAACGTGGTATAGATGACATTGGTCCCAATGAAGAAGACAAGTGAGTGTCTACTGGATGCTCCTACGATGTATTTTTGCCATAATGTTTGGCTAGATATGGCGCTGTCGTCCGAGGCCAAAATGCATATATACCCCCCGGAGCACGGAAGGGCACAAGTGGTGCACTTTCCCCTCCAACAAACCCTTCCGTCAGCTCGGCTACTGCTGCTACAAAGCAGGAAATACCCAAACTTTCGGTCAATGGACCTGATGGTGCTGCAGTTGTTCAGGCTCAGTCTCCATCAGATAAGGATCGATCACCTTCTGGCGTCACCGCTGCTTCCCGGGTATGCCACTATTATTGCACATCAACGATGACTCTTGATTCTGATTACAAGCAGGATCCTACACCCGCTTTTCGTGTTTTCATTGTTGAAGAGAGACAACGCCTTCACGAGAAACGCCAAAAGCTCGCTAAAAACGAGCTGAAAAAGTGTGTGGATGAATTTGTGAGATTCAGTGAAACCTTCAAGGTACGCAACTCTAATGCTGATATGCGCAGTTTCACCCAAACCTCGAGTTATTTAGCTCAAGGAACCGATTCCAGACGACCTTGTCTCCATCCTCGCGAAAGACGAAGAGAAGCAACGTGCTATCAAAGAGAAAGCTAAGAAAGACTCTCAATCATCCTCGGCTCGCACCATTGGTGCTTCTAATGCCGTCACTGCGTCGAGAGGTGTGGGCATCAGCAATGTCCTCAAGGGTGCCATGAAACAACCTAGCGGTGGTACACTGACCTCTGGGGCAGGTATACAAAAGCCACCAATTTCTCAGAAACCGTCTTCGTCCTCCGCTGGCCAGCGTGCATCAGGTGTTGGTCAGAAACCAGCAGATCCCACAGCGTCGAAATCTGAAACAGCTGTAAAGAAGATTCCAATGTACATTCAGCCCATTCCGCCATTCAAAGGTGGCAAAGCGAAGCAGACTTCGGCTCCAGTTTTGTCTTCTGCTGGTGTGAATGGTGCGACAACACCAGTGACGACTACGACCGCTACAGCAAGTACTGCTACACCTGTATCACCAATAATTGCTGCGAGTGCAAATAAATTAAATGTGAATGCTTCTTCGTTCATGCCGACGCACAAGGTGAGCTGTATAGATTGTGCTCGTATGCCTGGGAGGAACGTTTATTAAGGACTTTTGCAAATAAGGGTACCCCAGCGGTCGTCTCGACGCCCACGAATGTCGCGTCTCCGAAATCCAAGACAGATGCAGGTGTTAATCCCTTCTTTGGCGCTCGGCCTCCGAAGAGGAGCAGCGTTACGCATATCAAAGACGATTTCAATCCATTCAAGAATGGTAAATCCGTAGAAGCTTCCCAAATTGGTTCGTTTTGCAGTGCATTCTGTTGCTGTGTTGTTGACGAGACTTTCTTTTATCGTAGGATCCCAGTGGCCATATCATGGTAAACGGTATGCGCAGATTTTCCCCGTTAACTCACCATCTGGTCACCCATCACATGCCACTGGTGGGGCAAATTCCGGAAATGCAAGCGGAAATGCAGGCGGTCCGCCTGTCCAACAGCACATGCCTCCTCCGCCGTACGAAGAAGATCCCAATGCACAGGCTGCTGCTGCTGCCGCCGCTGCCGCCGCCGCCGCACGCGCTGGTTATGTGTACCCTTATCCCCAATATGCTTATCCCGGTCAGGTTGGTTTTCTTTGCGGCTTTCAACTTTTTATTTTTGGGGCATTGCGCTTTTTTGAATACATGCGTTGTTCTGTGCCCTGACTTTGACTTCTTTTGGTTCGATTGTCCGTTATGTCCGAAATGCTGACATCTTTATGTTAGCCCATGATGGCTCCTGGTCCGCATGGGACATATATACCGGCTCCCTTCATGCAACCCATGCCTTATCCTCCCGGTATGCCTCCTCCAAATGGTATGTAAATGACTATTACTCCGTTAATTCTAATATACTTTTTGTGTGTCTAGCCATATATACGCCTCCCATGGGTCAGATGCCACGTGAGTTCTTATGAGTTTGATGTGGAAGCATATTGAACATGTCCGCTTCGAGACAGCCTATATGCCACCGCCACCGCCAGGACCGTACCCTCCTCCCCCTAATGGTACTGCTGCTCCTCGACCTTCTATGCCGCCTACACCTATTCCAGCACATGCACATGCATACTATCACCATCAAAGCCCACAACGTATGTAGTACTTTCCCTCGCTGACTGCCTCGTCTTGATTGTTCTAGTCCAACATGCCGTTCCCTATTCAATGATGATGGCACCACCACCTGCCGGTGTCCCTCCACATCCGTATGAAAATGGACCGCCACCACCTGTACAAATGGGAGGACATGCGTGAGCTGCTCAACCATGAAAGGAAGTTTTCCCTGTATGATGAGAGGGAAATTCGAGGTTGAAACGGAATTGTTTTTTTGATTTCTTTGGTGTCGTCACGAGTTGAGGTTTTTGGGAGTAGGTATCAGAGGTCAATCCTTGGGATTGATGGGTTATGATTGTTCCGCGTTGATTGATG
>Ga0153951_1000770_pt1 | contig 11676 bp, 17 predicted proteins | sample TSNJ035MetaG_FD_102278 | JGI IMG/M metagenome (GOLD analysis project Ga0153951, IMG submission 102278) | Attine ant fungus gardens microbial communities from New Jersey, USA - TSNJ035 MetaG | ecosystem: Host-associated > Fungi > Mycelium > Unclassified | place: USA: New Jersey, Wharton State...
AAGAAATATGAGGCATTTTCAAGCACTGTCTACGGCGAGCTTATGCCAAATTTGTCGTATGATATTATCAAGCTGACAAAACTACATCAAGAGTCTTTGTTTTTGGATTTAGGGAGTGGCGTGGCGAATGTTGTCGTCCAGGCTGCGTTGCAGACGGGATGCAAGGCTTATGGGATTGAATTAATGCCTCAGCCCGCTCGTGTTGCGAGAGATATGGTTGAGCAGATACAGACCAGAGCGAGAATGTGGGGCGTGAACATCGGAGAGATAGAACTAGAGGAGGGAGATATGCTGAAGAGTCCACGTGTGGATGAGCTTATGGCCAAAGCAGACGTGGTGCTTATAGATAATAAAGTTTTTGAAGAGAGTTGTAAGTGAGTCCCAATTCGCTTAACCAATGCTAACATCAATTTATTTGGCAGTGAACGAAGCACTTAAACCTAAGTTTTTAGACCTTAAAGAAGGTGCTATCGTTATTTCTCTTGTGCCTTTTGTCTCTTCCCTACATGGTCGTGTGACAGGACGCAACGTAAGAACTTCCTAGGTATATGTCATGGGTGCTGCATATGCTGACGTGACTTGGTGGTCCTAGGTAGATGATATCAGCGCCATATTTGAGGTGACAGAATGTCGCTACCATTCTGGTGGCGTGTCGTGGGGGAACAACGGTGGCTCCTATTATATTCATCGTGTGGATCGCGAAGGTTACTCAAGGATCAAGGAAAAGTTTGAACAACGGCAGAGCAGCACTCGGATACGGACTCGAAGGCACCAACGTTGATAGAGGGGTATATGACATGATGGGAAATACTATACTGGACTGTATTTGCTTCACGTACTTTACCTTTTAGAAGTACTCAATCGGTGTTGTTCTGGCTGTTTCACGGCAGTTGATGTGCTAGCTCTTACTGTCTATATCTCTCGTTGTAAAGTGGAGTCTACTTTAAGCTCTGTCATTTGAATGTGGGAAGGCCACAGGCACAGGGATTCAAATCAATATACAGCTGTACTATCTAAACATTACTGTTGAAACTGATATCAGAAACTTGCACTTACAGTATCATATCCCATCTTTACTTCTACCCTTGTTGATACCCTGACAGCATACCCTACCCTTGGTGAGCCCTAGTTGTAATGAAGATGTATAGCAGTGTACTGTTATTATCTGGAAGTTCACTGCTGTACTCATTTTATTTATTTGTATTTCAACTTTTTTGGTAGATAGCAGGGACTTCCCAGTTTTGAAAAATATCTCTCCTATATAGATACTCCACTACAACCAAACAAAAGTTGAGCGATTCAGAATATCCAGATTTCTTGCAACAATTTCCATATCTCTCCCACTCTCTGTCCTCTTCAACACCACCACACCTCCACTTCCAGCCACACCCGCCGCAATTAAAAATTCTTCCAGTCCCTTTTCTGCAGGGCCAAACTCCATGCCTCTGATCTGTTCGAGCCCCGTGAATATTTGCTTGACTAATTGGAGTCTCTCGTTTTTTGTGTCTTTGTTTAAAAGTTCGAAAATGGCAACGGAATCCCCACGAGGGTCGAGTTCTGTTCCGGTATTTCTGTTGGATACATAAATATAAGGCGTTGGAAAACGTTGAGTGGGTTTGGGGATCAGGATTTCTGCTGCTGCCCAGATGGCACCTGGGAGGTCTTCAACAGGGTGAGTTGACACGTCGGAAAGGATCTTGGAAGTTCCGTTTGGTGCTGGCGGTACTGCTTGGACGGATAATGATGATGCAGTTTCGTGCAAAGTAAACAATCTGTCTTCTATCCGCGAGACATCAATAACCACTGTTCAGACCCAGACAAAAAAGGAGGAAATTTACCGAATATTGCTATGTGGCGCGGTCCACTTCCAGCTGGTTGTGGGATAGAACCTTGTATGACGAATGATCCGGGATTTGATCCATGTTGTACAAGTCGCCAGATGGTATCTTGACCCTGCATCCTTGAGTCAATATCAAGGTTGGAGAGTATGGAGCAAGGCGAGTAGGACCCACCAAGTCCGGCACAAATACTTCATCCCCATACTGCAGTAACATGTGGGGGTGTGAAATAGTATTTGGTTTGGTCGGGAAGGTGATAGCAGGTGCATTTCGTTCGAAATGAAGAGGAGAATCGGTCGTAGGTATAAAAAGCCCGCTTCCGCCGTCAAAGTTCATGACCCCGACTTGACCCGTAGATAGGGCAGCGACAAATGCTGGTCGGTCACCTGTTGATGAGACGGTGTCTTGTGGCGTCGACAGTGATCCATCTGAATGAATGATGAATGACTGTACGGCACCGATAGGAGAAACCTCGTTGACAGAACTGAGAAGTTGTAATTCGGTGCGAACGAATAGAGGCATAAGCTCACTAAAGGATGCTGCTATTAGTCGGGTGTTGAGAAATCCACGAGCAGTTGCCTCCGGTGGGTCGACGACTTGCCACAGTCAGCGAGGCCGTCTGAGGGTTGAATGTGTAGGTTGCTATGAAAGCCTCTGTAAAAGCACCAGCGAGTATTCTAACTGGGACCATTCTTCTTGGCTTTCCCGCAGACTAGGGTTTTATAGAGGTGCATGTGACATCTCGGACGACCACTGATGTGTCCACCCGGCGATACTTGATTAACGAAATTTTCACAGGTGAAGTCCATACAGAGTGAAGAATTCTCATTGAACATGAGACGGACAGCTTTGCGAAGTTGATGTCCAGAGATAAGCTCTATAACAGTCAGCACGGTCGCACGAACGAGTGGGAACTCTTACACATTAATGCTGATGTCGGAGTTTAACCAGACAACGACTTCAATGGCTGAATTATCTGGCATTCCACAATTACCTGTAAATGCTGTTTCGAATAGACTTGTTTTTCTACAAACTGAGACTGGCAATTAAGAATCTAATAAAAGACTAGAAAAATTTATCAGTCAATAATAGTCTTTGAACTTGATGATGATACAACAAAAAACATGTAAACCTGATATTTATTTTTTCGGCAAGTCAGCACAATCCATCACTATTAAGATACAATTACTTTAGAATGGCCTGCAAAATACCGTCAAATCACAACTCTACAACATGAGGTAAACTGTCACAACCAGGGTCTTATAGTTAGTTTAGCCTTTTCTTGATAATATATACTCTATTCCTGGTGGGTCCCACTTGCTACTTGTATCAAGGATTGAAATTATTCCACCTCCAGATAATTCTTTCAACTAGTTCATGGAAGAAAACTGGTCCCAATATCTGGGCATAAATTTATTCTGCAATCTCCATATCCTATACCAAATGCACAGATATTGGCATACTCAAAATAGAGAGCGTGGGTTGCATTAGGTACTAATATACATGCTTAATGTGAGAGTGAGGTATATAATAAGTAAAAAAACATGTTCCACAATAGAAAGATACCATGCAGAATGAAGTCGAGAAAACAACAAAGGTTGCACTGAGTGCAAGACCATATCGATGCAAAATTCCAGGGAAGAAACTGTAAAAAGAAATCACATGAATTTCTCCTTATAGATCCATGCAAGACCAACGTCGCTTGCACCTTGCGCAACCTGGAAGATAAGTGTCACAAGTGGAGCAACGAAAGACCTGATGATATACACATACTGCGGCACGATACCACTTTGCCGCCTCTTTACGATCTTTCTTGCATCCTTTCCCATTCGCAAAACAAAACGCAAGATCATTTTGAGCATCCGGATCTCCCAAACGTGCTGCAGCTGCATAGTAACTCTGCATGATATGATATCAAGTCCGGACCATTTCCTGAATCCAAGCAAAATGAAGACCTACCACAGCCATCTTCCGGTCTTTACTAGTGCCCCACCCATGGAAAAAGCACTGTCCAACCTCGTATATCGCCAGCACAAGCTCGTCTTTAACGAGCTGTGTATCCTTCCCGTTTGAACTTCTTGCAGTCTCCAGATCCGCAATCGCACTCTCTGCAGCCTTGCTTAGCCACTTGAACCCGACCTTCTCATTCTTCTCGCATCCCCATCCATGTCTTAATGTCAATCCCCACATCAACATCCCTCCACCACACCCTCCGTTCTCTTTCGCACTCTTCTCAAAAAACACAGCTGATTCTTTCAGCCTATTTGCTTCATGATTCTGAATTCCTAGCTGTAGAAAATCTTGTGGTGTTGGAGACGGTTTATTTGGAGTGGGATTTCCAGCAAGAGGAGATGACGCTCGCAGATTATTGTTTTTATAAGGAGAGCGTTGCGGCTGCTGAAGATGGATAGGGGATAAAGAGGGCTGTAGATATGCGTTGGAGGGCCGTTGTGGAGCCGGCGAAACTCTTGAAAGTGGCTCGAAACTCGTGGGAGAGGGTGCGGCATTCTCGAACTGATAGTAGGAATAAGCCGAATAAAGACTAGCAGGAGAGTCACTTCTCACGGGAGGGTGTCGGGGAAGAGTGATGGGAGGTATTTTCTCATTGGTGGACAGTGAAGACGGCGGGAAAGTCGATTTGAGATCCGATGGTTGGCGTTCAGATACTGGCTTTGATGGATTTCGTGGATCACTGATACCAGAACTGGAGCCATTTGATTGGGGAGATGTCGTCAGCTGCTCAACACAGAGATTCGGCGACAGATCATCTTGTGATCTCACGGGTTGTTCTTGTTGAACATGTATAGCAGGTATGCCAATGTACGGGTTGCCAGTAGATACTGGACTGTTTGGGGCTGGGGACTTGGATTCACGGAGAGACTTCATTTGTTGTTGTGAATATGAGCGTTGTTCTGGGAGAGGATCAGCGTGCGCATTACTCTCAGGTGATGTACTTTTTTGAGGTGGTGTCACGGATTGTTGTGTGGAGATAGTGTACTGTTCCGATTGGGACGATGGACGCACTGGTCTTGAAAAGTTTGGTGTGGTTCGATTGACCACAGCCATTCGCCCGGCTCGAAGTCCAGCGTCTACACCTGGTGATGAAACCTTGACCGTTGGTACCGCCGTAGCGCGATCTGTCCCTGTGGGGGATGTCGAGTAGTCTTTAGGATGTGCTCCAGGCCGCCGGAAACCTTGAGGAGTGACCTGCACAAGGGAATTGACTCGCGAGTAAACACTCTCGTCATTACGATTCTGATATTCCACATTCATGTTCACATTTCTTGACTTGAAAGAACCGGTTACTACTACAGGCGAGTTCTGGGAAGTAGGTTGTGAACCATGGGGGACGGTCATGTGAGCTGCAGAGAGCTTGAGGTCTATCTCGCGTTCGTCGACGGATTGTGGTGCTGCATATTCGTCGATGAGGGACGAAGGATACTGCTGTGAAGAGGCGGTGGATTGGACAACTGCCCTGGCTCGCTTAGCAGAGGAGTGGCGAACAAGAGCGTCAAGTGGCGACGAATGCTGGAATCTGAAAGCACTTGACGGAGTCTGTTCTGCGGAAAACATACAGCAACTTAAAGGACAACAAGTATTGACAAGTCGATCAACTGCCGACCCTCTCCACAACTACCTTACATAACAACCCTGTCTATCATTTAGATTCCTCCTCTTCGTCTCGGCGTTGCTGTGATCCGTGTACCTGCCCCTATTCCCATATGTCGCGGTGTACCAGGCACAACGACCCTTGCACTACTCAAATTTCTTGATTCCTCTGCCTTCTCTTCTGCCTTTTTGACACTCCTATCCATCGTCACGACAAGATTAAAATATCACAAAACACATACAAAACACTCACTCCGCGCGTTGCCGTGCCATCTCCTGTTCAAGCTCGACCTTTTTTGAAAACTCGCGGTCAGCTTGTCTCCTATTCCCCCTCTCATCAAAATTCTTCTCCTTGACAGAATAAAACACGGAACCAAGCTCCGCTTGACGTCACGTTATTATTGTTCAAACAATACATAGGGCAGACTCACCAAGCCAATACGGATCAATAGCTGTCACCTGCGTCATGTATTCTTTCGATGTCAGGATCAGCTCATGATAAATGACATAAGATGGCGTGTCTACAGAAATGTGTCAGTCAAAAAACCAGCATCTAATCAAGAACACTCACATCCCAGTCCGTAGAGAGCACTCGTAGGATGCAGATGCGTTGGAAGCCCAGATCGAATATTTACAAACTCTCCAATACCTTTCACTCTCGCTGCCTGATGGAAATATCCCGCCGTGATTGCTTTTCTATACGATACAACACCATGTTCAGCTTGTTCATCCTCTCACCTAGACACAAACTCACCGAATAGCATCGTAGTCCGTTCCAGAAGAAATCATGTCCATCTTCTGAAATTTCATAATATCCTCCAATTGTACTCTTACTTCTCGAGCCTTTCTCAGCAATTTCGGATGCAAGAAATGCCGCATCGCCCAATCATCTCGATATCTACAAGGAAACCATCTATCATCAGCATTTCTCCTAGTACAAAAGGACCTGAACTCACTCATGACTCTTCCACTGATTAAACACATTCAACAAGGTTAGATGATCACTCTCCGGCACGTTAAATTTCTCCCTCGCAGCGTCTGCCTCTTCCATCCTCTCTTTCGGCCTATAAAATACACTAGGCACCGAAAGCATTGACACAACCGTCAGCATCTCAGATGAACATTCATAATCCACAGAAACTATAAGCATTTTCGCCATCGACGGCTCCATCGGGAATTCTGACATCTTCCTACCAACAGGAGTCAAGTCTCCGACGTTGTCGAGTGCTCCAAGAACCCAGAGTTGATACATAGAGTTTAGAATGTTGGCCTAAGATACAATCAGATCCATTTTTTTGAATGAGACAAAAGTTTACCTGAGGCGGAGGGTCCATAAAGTCAAACTCGAGCAGATTCTTGACGCCTAGTGATTTGAGGAGTAACACCGTGTTTGCAAGATTCGTTCTCTGAATCTCTGGTATCGTATTTTCAAACATCTCATTTCGGTATGCCATTTCAGTGTACAGACGGTAACAGAAACTGTATATGACCAATCAATACTTAACCTCATCATAAGAGCAGGAATGGCTCACCCGCTACCAGTGCGTCCAGCACGTCCAGTTCTCTGGCCAGCATTCGCCTGACTGATAGGTGTGATCTGCAAGGCGTCCATACCAACCTTTGGGTTGTACACCTTCAACTTAGAGTATCCAGCATCAACAACATAGAGGATACCATCAACTATACCGGATCAACCATTCAACTTATTCATGCAGATCAAGAAAGAAGACCACCAACCGGTCAACGACGTTTCCGCGATATTGGTTGCAACGATGACTTTCCTCCTCCCATCTGCCGTCGGCTCAAAAATCCGCGCCTGTAGATCCGCCGGCATCTGCGAATAGATAGGTAATACGGCTAGCGGCGCAGGATCATCCAACTGCAACAGCCGCTCTATAGATACACAATTCAGCACCTTTCGGACACTCGATATGGCTTTCTCACCTTCCACAACCTGACAGGTAATCTCGATATCTTCCTGTCCCGTCATGAAAACCAGAATATCTCCTGGAGGCAGGGATAAATGTATCTGCAACACCTGCTTAACGGCACTATCGACATAATCTTCGCAAGGGGACTTTGAGTGAAAGATCTCGACTGGGAAGGTTCGTCCAGGAATCGTATAGCATGGTGCATTTCCATAAAATGCCGAGAACTTGTATTGTAGGATGAAAAAAAAAAGCACAAGTGTAAGCAAGACAGCCCAATCAGGTTCTTTAAATCAGGAAGCAGCAGAAAGGGGGAAGACAGAAGGCATGTCGGAGTCAACGTATAGAGGAAAGGCCTACCTTCTCGGCATTCATAGTCGCAGAAGTCACAATAAGCTTCAAGTCTCTTCTCCGCGATAAAACTGCCTCGGGCAAAGCGAATCAAAATGTCGGTCAAGTTCAAAGGATCACATGAATACGCACTCTTCCTGAGCAAACCCATCAGCACATCGGTGCTCAAGGATCGTTCGTGAGCTTCATCGAGAATGATAACACTATACCGATCCAGGTCCCCCTCGTTGAGCGACTCTCGAAGCAGAACACCATCGGTCATGTCTATAGATCGATTAAGTATTCGGTCATAATCATCAGGAGGAAACGTTACTAGCATTTAATCTTGGTCTCTGCAGAGGTGCAATCTTCAAACCGGATGGCGTAGCCCACGATCCCGCCAAGTTTGCACTGAGGAAATAATGAGTGATGCCACCTCTTCTATCAGGACACAAACCTCCATCTCTTCGCTGACACGTTTTGCGACGGACATAGCAGCAACACGACGAGGCTGAGTACATCCTACCATACCAAAATTGCAGAACCCATCCTCGTAAAAGAATTGTGCAAGTTGGGTTGTCTTTCCTGAGCCGGTCTCCCCCACAATAATAGTGACTGCAAGGTCAGTGAAAGACATGCTCAAAAATAAAAGTACCAGACCCGAACCTTGATTCTCTCGAATGACTTTCATAAGTTCTTCGCGACATGCAAAAGCGGGCAAATACTCCCTCTGCTCTTTGAGAGTCCTATTCTTTGCAAAGGCACTGACTCCACTTGAACTCTTCAGATGTTCGGCAAACTTGGAATCACCCTTATAGTTCTCCTTCTCCCCTTTTGCCTTTGCATCCTGTGCATTCCTCTCCGCTTCGGCTGTGATGACCAAGACAAAAAAATACTATGTGAATGTCCAATCTGGCGAAATAAGATAAGTGAATAATAGAAGGGCACACCTTCGGCTTCAGCTTCCTCGTCCTTAACACCCATGATGTTACCCAACGAGGTTCCACCGAGTGCCGCAAGCTTAGCTGCTGCTTTAGCCCGTTCAGCTTGTTCACGTTTCTCTTTCACTAAAGCACTGCCTTTCTTCGAGAAAACAGCCATGTCACTAGTGGCGTCTCGCGTTGGGTTGATGGGATCTAGTTGTTTGGTATATACGGTACGGCCATCGAGGAACGGTGGCTTCAGGTCATGAACCATAACATGTACAGTTGACTCTGACTCGTCTTCAAAGTCTAGGTCCATAGCTTTGCGAGTGGCAACACCAGATGTGACCATGCGGTTAGCTTCCCAAAGGTCATTGTCAGCATTCTACGAAACATGACATATTCAGCAGGAGATATGACTGGAGAAAAGTCACGGACATATTGCGCTTGTCTCGCCGAAATTTTCTTCTGCGGGAGGGTCAATACGAGGTAGTCATCAAGATGCTATGCACTGACGGTCTGCTTAGTTGCGATCTCCGCTTGCTTGAGGATGCTCAAATCCTCGTATTGAGCAAGAGGATTATGCTCCTCATCACCGGCAAGAGTACCTTCCTCCGCACCAGTGTACCAATCACGGTCCAACTTCATTTGTTCCTCTTCCCACTCCCTGATATCAACCGCTGCACCACCCTCTCCTTCTGGGCTATCATCATCCCTTCCAACGCGAGGGGTTGGTGCATCCCATCGCCTATTTCTTGCCGCACCCCATCCTGAACCGTCTTGTTCTCTCGCATCTCGAGGAGTAGTTTCCCATCCGACGTTGGGTAAACGGATACTCGGTGCTTCACGGACAGATTGTGGAGTCGCATCCCAAACCATTCCTCTTCGGTCTTGGATATCTCTGTCCCTCCTTCTGACCCGATCTCTGTCGCTGTCTCGATTTGAGCGACGCTGGAATTCACCCAAACCTCGGGGTCCAGCATTCCGTTGCTCATTGGCTGCAGTTATACCCTCTACAGGGGTAATAAGTGGTTGACCTTCTAACCAAAACTGGAGATATACCTCGTTGCTTTTCCCTGTTCCTCCTGTATTCCTCCAAACGTTTCCTGGCGATATTAGACATACCTCCTGGATGAGATGGCGTTTCTTCACCTCGGCGGCGCGTAGTTGATCTGGAGGCGGGCATAGAAGGGACTAGACTCCAGATTGATTAGATTACTGACATATTATCAATGATCCTCACCTTTGAACACGGGCCCGTCATCACGGTCTGTCCTCAAACGCTTACGGCTTGAGTCTCCTCCACCCTCTAGAGCTTGTGCAGCCCTCTTTTCCTTTGCCAGTTTGTCTAGCCCCAGTACTGAAGTCCGAGGGGTTGGGGGTTCAAGTGGTTTTGATGGTTTTCTGAACGTGTGACGCTAGAGATGATTGAGTCGTATAAGTTGAAATACATAAGAGCTTACATACAGTGTCCAACCTTTGCAAACCTCCTTGCCTAACTGGTGGTGGCTGTAAAACATCACTATCGACTACCGTGATGCCTTGAACAGGTTGTGGAACTGTGCCACTCTCCATCTGCTTTTCATGCGACAAAATCTCGGCATGCAGTTCGAGCAAGAATAAATCCTTGAACTTGCCAAAAGATCTCGCAGCTAAAATACATAAGCTTGAAAACCAGCACCCTGCTGCGAAACACACCTGTGGTAAAGTCCTCGGCCGTCTTCGTCTTGGCAATATCTATGACTCGTTCCGCCAACAAGTCATTTGGGTTGATGGTGTTGAGTTGGCGCGAAAGCTTGATAGCTACCTGATGCACAAATATGTTTTTCTCGTTGGAGGCCGAGGCCATAAAATAAACGTCGTTGTCTTCCGTTGCTGTCTTCTGAAGGTTGCTTACTAAGCATTGATCTATAAACAACTACATCCATCTCTTCGAGTGAGCACCCACATCCATCTCCTTTTTTTATTTTAAATTCAGAGCACCCATCTCCTAATATTCACAGCTTATTATCACCATTTCCATTTTGTGTTCCAATAATTATTTTCTCTGAAGGAGATAATCTACTAGTTACAATGGGTTTTCATCTGATCGCGAAGGAAGTTGAGTTGGTGAATGCCATGTGGTGAAAATCGTGGTGTTCAGCGTCGGACCAGAAAAAGGGAGAAAGTGTTGGAGCGACCATGAGAAATCTGTCCATTTATCATTCATCCCTGGTTCAACTGACAGAGAGCCAACGAAGCCATCATAACCACTGTGAGCGTCGACAGGATAGGGCCACCAGTGGTACCGGTTCCAAGAATCAGCGGGATGGGCATATACAAGACCAAAAGGTGCAGAGTACTTGTGATGTATACTTGATATGAAGCACTTGGTGGGCTGAATTGCATAGAAAAACAGGCGACATCACATCAAGGCCAAAATCGAAGATGTTTACAAGGAAGCACATACTCCAGTAGTGAAAAAAGTCCTCAAAGAAGAAAAAATAAATTTTGTAGAACCACAGCCTTCGACGAGGGGAAAGCAGGTTGTCATGCCGAAAGTTTCAGCGACGGGGTGGAACAACCAGATCTTCAGAAATAATCTTAAAAACGATCGAGTCAACGAACAAGACGAACTCAGGGTTGGAAGCTCTACAGTGAAGTAACTCAAAAGGACTGCCTTGGTGCACTCCCATTGCTCCTGTAGTGTATCTGCGGTGTATGCATCTTTGTAGGTTGTAGCTTCCATTTGCGAAAATATGGTATTGCGTCGACGATGATGCAAGGCACGCAACGGCCGAAGTATGCAACCTACGTCAATGACATTAGCGTATAAGAAGATCAGATGCGCCAGACAATCACCTCGTGAGGCAAGAAATTCATAAGACCCGTAACAATAGCAGGATTGCCAATCCAAATATACCAAGCCGCCCATTGCTTTTCGAGCCGGCTGAAAGAATCGGTACCTTGATAGTGCCGTTAGCTAAATTCAAAGCAGCGGCCATTGTAGAATTTAGGAAGCTCATGCTGAGAACAAAGTACAGGAAGACGAAATCGTGGCACCATTAA
>Ga0153951_1000773_pt1 | contig 11653 bp, 8 predicted proteins | sample TSNJ035MetaG_FD_102278 | JGI IMG/M metagenome (GOLD analysis project Ga0153951, IMG submission 102278) | Attine ant fungus gardens microbial communities from New Jersey, USA - TSNJ035 MetaG | ecosystem: Host-associated > Fungi > Mycelium > Unclassified | place: USA: New Jersey, Wharton State...
AGCCGAACGCGACACCGTTGGCGATCGAGTAGGTGAACGGCATCAGCAGCGCGGTCAGCGCGGCCGGCACGACTTCGGTCGCGTCGTCCCACGGCAGATCGAGCATTTCGCGCAGCATCAGGCACGACACGTAGAGCAGCGCGGGCGCGGTCGCGTAGGCGGGCACCACGCCCGCGAGCGGCGCGAAGAAGAGCGCCGCGAGAAACAGCACGGCGACCGTGATGGCGGTCACGCCGGTGCGCCCGCCCGCCTGCACGCCCGACGCGCTTTCGATATACGCGGTCGTCGACGAGGTGCCGAGCAGCGAGCCGGCGAGGATCGCGGTGCTGTCGGCGAGCAGCGCGCGGTTCAGCCGGTGCATCTTGCCCTCGACGAGCAGCCCCGCGCGATTCGCGACGCCCATCAGCGTGCCGGTCGCATCGAACAGTTCGACGAGGAAGAACACGAGTACGACGTTCAGCACGCCCGACGACAGCGCGGCGCGGATGTCGAGCTGGAACAGCGTCGGCGTGATCGACGGCGGCGCGGACACGACGCCGTGAAACTCGTTGCCGCCGAAGAAAAAGCTCAGGATCGTCACGCCGACGATGCCGATCAGGATCGCGCCGCGCACGCGCAGATAGTCGAGCGTGACGATGCCGAAGAAGCCGATCGCGGCGAGCACGACGTGCGGGTCGTGCAGATTGCCGAGCGTGACGAGCGTGGCCGGATTGCCGACCACCACGCCGGCCGACTTCAGCGAAATGATCGCCAGAAAGAGGCCGATGCCGCCGGTGATCGCGATACGGATCGAGTGTGGAATGCCCTTGACGATCACCTCGCGCACGCGGAACAGCGTGACGATCAGGAACAGGCAGCCGGAGATGAACACCGCGCCGAGCGCGGCCTGCCACGTATAGCCCATACCCTTCACGACCGTGTACGCGAAGTACGCGTTCAGGCCCATGCCGGGCGCGAGCGCGATCGGGTAGTTCGCGTAGAAGCCCATGATGATCGAGGCGAGCGCGGCGACGAGGCAGGTCGCGACGAACACGGCGTCCTTCGGCATGCCGGCGTCGCCGAGAATCGCCGGGTTGACGAAGATGATGTAGGCCATCGTCAGGAAGGTGGTCACGCCGGCGAGCACTTCGGTGCGCAGGTTGGTGTCGACGGCGTCGAAGCCGAAGTAGCGTTTGATCGAGTCCATGTGGCGGGTCTTTTCTCTCTCGTCGTTCTGAAGGTGTTGTTTGCGGCGTGGGGCGGGTGTTTCTGTGGCGTTGCTGCGGCGTTTCTGTTTCTGTGATTGATGCGGGTGCTTCGATTTTCTTCGATTCACCGCGGCGGGGGCGGCAGCGCGGCTCGTGCGCGGCAGCGGCTCCCGGCGGTGCGGCGGGCACCGCGCCAGCGTTATCGCGGAATTGTAATCACGAATGGCGGCGCTCCGGCGTTCGCGGCGGCTTGCGCGGCGCGCCGGGGCCCGTCAGCCGGTGGATTGGCCGTCCGAGTGTGGCGTCGGCGCATCACTGCGCGTTATTGCGCACCATCGCGCCTCATGGTGCATCGCCGCGCGGCACGTTGCGCGCGAGCCAGCGATCGAGTTCGCCCGCGAACGTTTTGCCGTCGCGCGGGCTGAAGGCGGACGGGCCGCCCGTATCGACGCCGCTGCCGCGCAGCTGGTCGAGCATCGCGCGCATCCGCAGCCGTTCCTCGATGGTGCCGGGCGTGAACCAGTTGCCGCGCGGATCGAGCGCGTGCGCGTTCTTTTCCAGCACGGCGGCGGCGAGCGGGATGTCGGCGGTGATGACGAGATCGCCTGCGGCGACGCGCTCGACGATCAACTGATCGGCGGCGTCGAAACCGGCCGGCACCTGGATCGCGCGAATCAGCGGCGAGGGCGGCACGCGCAGAAATGTATTGGCGACGAGCGTCAGCGACACGCCGGTACGGCGCGCCGCGCGAAAGAGCATGTCCTTGACGACGGCCGGGCAGGCGTCGGCATCGACCCAGATTGGCATGGTGCGGACTCCGGCTGCTGTGCCGCGGCTGCGCGGCGGCGAGGGTATCGAAGGGCCGTGATGATACCTCGCCGCGGCCCGCAAGCGCGAACTGACGGCCGCCACGGCTCAGCGCATCGTCGCCGCTCAGTGCACCGTCGCCGCCTCGGAGTGCTGCTGCGCGCGCCGCTCGGCGACGATGCGGCCTGCTCGCTGGGCGCTGACCGGATAGCCGAGCCAGTCGAGCGGTTCGTAGCCGGCGGCGCGCCACTCGGCGAGATCGGCGCGCACCTGGGCGCGCGTTGGCGACGCCGCCGGGTCGGTTTGCGCTACGGCTGGCGCGCACACGGTGCCGATACAGGCGGCGGCCAGCAGTACGCCGCATTCGATACGGGAAAGTTTTTTCATGACAGGCTCTCGCTCAGAACATCCGACCCTCACGGCGCGGACGGCTTGCCGAAGCGCTCCAGCACCGCGCTGACGAGGTCGATCGGCAGCGGAAACACGATCGTCGAGTTCTTGTCGGCGGCGATCGTCGTCAGCGTTTGCAGGTAGCGCAGTTGCATCGCCTGCGGCTGCCGGGCGAGCGTCTGCGCGGCTTCGAGCAGTTGCCGCGACGCCTGCAGCTCGCCTTCCGCGTGAATCACCTTGGCGCGGCGCTCGCGCTCGGCTTCCGCCTGGCGCGCAATCGCGCGGATCATCGTTTCGTTGATGTCCACGTGCTTGATCTCGACGATCGACACCTTGATGCCCCACGCGTCGGTCTGCGCGTCGAGCACCTTCTGGATGTCGGCGTTCAACTGCTCGCGTTCCGACAGCAGCTGGTCGAGGTCGTGCTTGCCGAGCACCGCGCGCAGCGTGGTCTGCGCAAGCTGGCTGGTCGCCTCGAAGTAGCGCGCGACCTGGATCACCGCCTTCTCGGGATCGACCACGCGGAAATACACGACCGCGTTGACCTTGACCGAGACGTTGTCGCGCGTGATGACGTCCTGCGGCGGCACGTCGAACACGACCGTGCGCAGATCCATGCGCACCACCTGCTGCACGACCGGGATAATCAGCACGAGCCCCGGGCCCTTGACCTTCCAGAAGCGCCCGAGCATGAACACGACGCCGCGCTCGTATTCGCGAAAAATCCGCACCGACGACGCAATCAGCGCCGCGGCAAGCAGGATCAGGATGCTGCTGAAGCCGAATGTAAAACCGATCATGAGCGTTCTCCTTTTATCTGGGCGCCGGCCGGCGTGACCGGCACGACCGGCTCGACGCTCAGCGTGAGGCCGTGGCGCGCGGTCACGCGCACGCGGTCTCCGGGCGCGGCCGGCGCCGTGCTCGCCACGCGCCAGCGCTCGCCTTGCACGCGCGCCCAGCCGGCCAGCGTGCCGCCCGCTGGGTGCTCGGGCAGCAAGCCGCCGTCCAGCACCACGCCGATACAGCCGATCAGCGCCTCGGCGCCCGTCACGACCGGGCGCCGCCGCGCGCGCAGCGCGAGCCGCGACACGCCGAGCACGAACGCGGCGCTGAATACGACCACCGCCGCGATCAGCGGCAAGGGGATGCCGTAGCCGGGCACGTCGGTATCGATCAGCATCATCGCGCCGATCACGAACGCGACCACGCCGCCGAAGCCGAGCGAGCCGAAGGTCGGCAAAAACGCCTCGCCGATCAGGAACGCGATGCCGAGAAACACGAGCCCGAGGCCGACGTAGCTGACGGGCAGCATCTGCATCGCGAACAGGCCGAGCAGCAGGCTGATCGCGCCGACCACGCCGGGCAGCACGAAGCCCGGATTGGCGAATTCGAAGAACAGGCCGTACATGCCGAGCATGAGCAGGATCAGCGCGACGCTCGGGTCGGTGATCACGGCGAGAAAGCGGTTGCGCCAGTCGGGTTCGAGCACGACGAGCGGCGCGTGGGCGGTGTGCAGCGTGATGCTGCCGCCCGTCGTCGCGACGGTGTGGCCGTTCAGCTGGCGCAGCAGGTCGGGCACGTCGCGCGCGACGACGTCGACGACGTGCTGCGCGAGCGCTTCCTCGTCGGACAGGCTCACGGCTTCGCGGACCGCGCGCTCGGCCCAGTCGGCGTTGCGCCCGCGCATCTGCGCGAGGCCGCGGATGTAGGCGGCCGCGTCGTGGACCTGCTTGCGCAGTTCGGTCGATTGGGTATCGAGGGGGAGTGTGCTCGCGGCGGGCGATGGTGGTGTCGCGGCAGGCTCGGCTGCGGCGGTGGCGGGCGCCGATGCGCCTGAGGTGCCTGATGAACCCGATGCCAGGGGGCCGGACGCTGACGGACCGGACGCACTGCCTGACAAGGCGCGCATGTCCGGCAATCCCGGCGTGCCTGGCGTACCCAGTGTTCCCGGCGTACCCGGCGTACCCGGTAAAGCTGGCGCGCTCGGCGCACCGCCGCCCGCGGGCGGCTCGGTCCCGCCGAGCCCTATCTGGATCGGTGTCGCGGCGCCGAGGTTGGTGCCTGGCGCCATCGCCGCGATATGGCTTGCGTAGACGATATAGGTGCCGGCGCTCGCGGCCCGCGCGCCGCTCGGCGCGATGAAGGTCGCGACCGGCACCGGCGAGCCGAGGATCGCCTTGATGATCTGCCGCATCGACGTATCGAGCCCGCCCGGCGTATCGAGTTGCAGCACCGCGAGTTGCGCGCGCTGATTCGCGGCGCGTTGCAGGCCGCGCACGATGAAATCGGCGCTGGCCGGCCCGATCGCGCCGTTCACCGGAATCACGACGACGCTGTTCGCGGTGGCCGCCGCGTCAGGAGCGGCATGGGCCGTTTGCACCAGCGCGAAGCCTTCGCGCGCCGAAAATCCGGCCGCGAGCCCGGACGTCAATCCGGCCGCGAACCTGGCGGTGGGCGCGGTTGTGAACCTGGCGGTGGGCCCGGCCGCGAATCCGGATACCAGACCAACCGCCAAGGCCAACGCCAACGCGAACCCCACCGGCAACAGCACCCCGCGCGCGCCGATGGTGCGCATCAACCGGCGCGCCGCACCGCCGCGGATAAGCGGCCTGCGCGAACCGGACTGCCGGAGCGGAAAACGCGTGGACGTGTTCATCGCCGACGGCCACCGCGCCCGCCGCTTAAGTCCGGCGAGCGCGGGCCGATACCTCGATCAAGGCTGGCCTGTTGCCTCTTAAAGCTTAGTCCGATTCCGCGCGGCGCGTGAGTCGCGTGAGGCCGGCACCGCTTGCCGGGCGATAGTCGGCCGGCCGCATGCCGGTCCATTTGCGGAACGCGCGATGAAACGCGCTCGGTTCAGCAAAGCCGACCGCGTTGGCGATGTCGGCGATCGTGCGGTGGGTGCGCTGCAATTCCGCGATCGCGATGTCGCGCCGCAGCGCGTCCTTGATCGATTGATACGTATAGCCTTCCTGCTTCAGATGCCGCCGCAGCGTTGCCTCGGCGACGTGCAGACGCGCGGCCATCTGGTCGGCGGCGGGCCAGTTCGCCGTCGGCAGCGCGCGCAGCGTCTTGCGCACGCGCGCGGCGAGCGAGCCGGCATTGCGGTATTTGACGATGAAGTTGCCCGGCGCATCGCGCAGAAACGCACGGGCCGAGCGCGTGGTCTGGATCACGGGCAGGTCGAGAAACGCCGGTTCGAGATCGACGTACGACTCGGGTTCGTCGAAATGCATCGACTCGCAGAACATCAGCCTGTATTCGTGAGCGGCGGGCGGCGCGGCGCAGCGAAAGCGCGCTTCGAGCAGCGGAATGCGCCGTCCGACGAGCCAGCACACGAGGCTGTACACGAGGATGAAATACGTGGCGTACGCGAACATCGCCGGTGCGGGCGCGCCGGGTCGTTCGACGAATTTCAGCCTCACGCGCTGACGCGTGTCCCGCAGTGAGCCCGTTCCGGGCGCTGCTTCAACCTTCGTTGCGGCACCCGTTTCGGCATTCGTTTCGATGACCGCACCGAGGTCGTCGAGCACGAGCCGCATGAAGCCGACCGCGCGCGCGAGCGCCTGCGCGCCGTTGCGCGCGCCGAGCGCCATCTGCGTCATCGCGACGAAGCTGCCGCTTTTCATCGGATGCGAGTCCTGGCCGAAGAATTCGTCGTCGAGGGCGCGCGCGATGCCGGTCCAGAGCGCACCGTATTGCGCCGACGACACGCGGCTTTTCGGCGACGCGAGCATCGGCGCGGCGATGCCGGCCGCCTCGGCAAGAGGCAGCGCATCGAAGCCGCGCGCCCTCGCGAGCGCGAGCGTTTCCTCGACGAGACTGACGGAGATCGTGCCTTTGTCGCTTTTCATGGGGGGGCGGGTCGATGCCGGCCGAGCGGGGCCGAATCTGGCAAAAGCGCTCAGTGGCGTATGGTGGCGATGCGCAAAAGCACTGTAAACACGGGGTACCGCGTATGCGCATAGTAACAGTATGGCAAAAGCGCTCAACAACAATGAGCGCAGCGAGCATCGAGAGACGCGCCCGGCTTGCCTACACTACAGCGGCAAGCCATGAGCGACGGCGGGGGGCGCGAGCGGGCACCGCGAGCACTTCGAGCCTCGTTCGCACACCCCGGGACGCAGGCATGGACAGTTTCTACACCGACGAACAACGGATGATTCGCGACGCCGCGCGCGACTTCGCCACCGGTTGCCTCGCGCCGCACGCGGCGCAATGGGATCGCGACGCGCAACTGCCGGCCGGCGTCGTCGCGCAGATGGGCGAACTCGGCTTGCTCGGCATGATCGTGCCGTCCGAGTGGGGCGGCTCCTACACCGACTACGTTGCCTACGCGCTCGCGCTCGAAGAGATCGCGGCCGGCTGCGCAGCCTGCGCGACGCTGATGAGCGTGCACAACTCGGTCGGCTGCGGGCCGATCCTCAATTTCGGCAGCGCCGCGCAGAAGGAGCGCTATCTGCGCGACCTCGCGACCGGCCGTACGATCGGCGCGTTCTGCCTGACCGAGCCGCAGGCCGGCTCCGAGGCGAACAATCTGCGCACGCGCGCGGTGCCGCGCGACGGCCACTGGATTCTCAACGGCAGCAAGCAGTTCGTGACCAACGGCGCGCGCGCGAACCTCGCGATCGTGTTCGCCGTGACCGATCCGGAGCGCGGCAAGCGCGGCCTGTCCGCGTTTATCGTGCCTACCGATACGCCGGGCTTCAAGGTCGGCAAACTGGAGCACAAGCTCGGCATTCGCGCGTCCGACACCTGCCCGATTTCGCTCGACGACTGCGCGGTGCCCGCCGCGAATCTGCTCGGCGAGCCGGGCGAGGGCCTGCGCATCGCGCTGTCGAATCTCGAAGGCGGGCGCATCGGCATCGCGGCGCAGGCGGTCGGCATCGCGCGGGCCGCGTTCGACGCCGCGCGCCGCTACGCGAGCGAGCGCGAGCAGTTCGGCAAGCCGCTCCGGGACCATCAGACGATCGCCAACATGCTCGCGGACATGGCGACGCGCCTGAATGCCGCGCGCCTGCTCGTGCATCACGCGGCGCGGCTGCGCTCGGCGGGGCGGCCGTGTTTGTCGGAGGCGTCGCAGGCGAAGCTGTTCGCCTCGGAACTGGCCGAGGAAATCTGCTCGAACGCGATCCAGATTCATGGCGGCTATGGCTATCTGGAGGATTACGCGGTCGAGCGGCATTACCGCGATGCACGCATCACGCAGATTTACGAGGGGACGAGCGAAGTGCAGCGGATGGTGATCGCGAGGCATGTTTGAGCGCAAAATAGCCTGGCCGTGGGTCGTTCGCGGCGGGCATGTGGCAACCTCGGCGGCAACTACGGCAAAAAATGGAGCGCGCAGCGCGCCATGCGCGACTGCTTTGCATGGGATCGGAGTAAGCGCTGAAACGCCAACTCCGGATCGACAACTAAAGCGCTAACTCTGATCGACCGCGTTGCATGGGATCAGAATAAGCGCTGAAGCGCTAACTCAGATCGACATTGGAGACGACGATGACAGCAGCGAAAGCCTTTCTCGACGCGCGCGATCTGCTCTTGCGCCATCGGACCGACTACGAGCGCGCGTATCGCGAATTCGCCTGGCCGACGCTGGGCGAGTTCAACTGGGCGCTCGACTACTTCGACGCAATCGCGCGCAACAACGACAACCCCGCGCTGTGGATCGTCGACGATCCGTCCAGCGACGGCCTGCGCCTCTCCTATGCGCAGATGTCGGAGCGCTCCGCGCGCATGGCGAATTTCCTGCGCGGCGCCGGTGTCGGCCGTGGTGACCGCGTGCTGCTGATGCTGCCGAACCGCGTCGAACTGTGGGACGTGATGCTCGCGGCGATGAAGCTCGGCGCGATCGTGCTGCCCGCCACCACCCAGCTTTCCGCCGACGACGTGCGCGACCGCGTGCAGATCGGCGGCGCGAAGTTCGTGGTGGCCGATAGCGCCGAACTCGCCAAGTTCGACACGCTCGACGTGCCGCTCACGCGCTTCTCGGTCGGCACGCCGCGCGAAGGCTGGATCGATCTCGCCGCCGCCCGCGAGGCATCGCCGCACTTCGCGCCCGACGGCGTCACGCGCGCGAGCGATCCGCTGCTGCTGTACTTCACGTCCGGCACGACGTCGAAGCCGAAGCTCGTCGAGCACACGCACGAGAGCTACCCGGTCGGCCATCTGTCGACGATGTACTGGATCGGCCTGCAGGCGGGCGACATCCACTGGAACATCAGTTCGCCGGGCTGGGCCAAGCATGCGTGGAGCTGCTTCTTCGCGCCGTGGAACGCGCAGGCCTGCGTGTTCGTGTTCAACTTCGCGCGCTTCGTGCCGAAGGACACGCTCGATGCGCTCGTGCGCTTCAACGTGACCACGCTGTGCGCGCCGCCCACCGTGTGGCGCATGCTCGTGCAGGAGCACCTCACCGATTATCCGGTCAAGCTGCGCGAGATCGTCGGCGCGGGCGAGCCGCTCAATCCCGAGATCATCGAGCGCGTGAAGCACGCATGGGGCATCACGATTCGCGACGGCTTCGGTCAGACCGAAACCACCTGCCAGATCGGCAACTCGCCGGGGCAGCCGGTCGTGCCGGGCTCGATGGGTCGTCCGCTGCCGGGCTACACGGTCGAACTGCTCGATGCCGACGATCAGCCGGTCAGCGAGGGCGAGATCGCCTTGCCGCTCGCCAAGCGGCCGCTCGGTCTCATGACGGGCTATGCGAACAACGCGAACGCGACGGCCCAGGCGATGCGCGACGGCTTCTATCGCACCTCCGATGTCGCGCTGCGCCGCGACGACGGCTACTACGTGTACGTCGGCCGCGCCGACGACGTGTTCAAATCGTCCGACTACCGGCTGAGCCCGTTCGAACTCGAAAGCGTGCTGATCGAGCACGAGGCGATCGGCGAGGCGGCCGTCGTGCCGAGCGCCGACGCCGTGAAGCTGTCGGTGCCGAAGGCGTTCGTCACCGTGCGCCAGGGCTACGTGGCCGGGCCCGAACTGGCGCGCGCGGTGTTCGCGTTCTCGCGCGAAAAGCTCGCGCCGTACAAGCGGATTCGCCGCCTGCAATTCAGCGAATTGCCGAAGACGATCTCCGGCAAGATTCGCCGCGTCGAATTGCGGCGCCGCGAAATGGAGCGCGCGGCCGAACCCGCGCGTCTGCCCGACGAGTACTGGGAAGAGGATTTTCCCGACCTGCGCTGATCGTTGGGGGCGAGTCTCCGGAGCGTCTTTGGAACGTCAGCCGGTTGATCGTGCTGTCTGTTTGCGGGGCCGCTTGTCAGCATGATTTATCAGCACGATTTGTCAGGGCGGCTCGCAGGCTCGCTGCCTGGATCGCCTTCCAGACTCGCTTGCCGGCCCGCTCACAGGATTGTTTATCGGCCCTCGTGTCGCATCGTCCGCATCCCCATGCCGACGCGAGGCTCACGCTTTTTCCTTCCCATCGCCGTCCGGCCGCCGCGCGGCCATCGCACAGGAGTTTTAGCATGAGCACCGTTGCTTCGAACGCTTCGAACGAGAGCGGCCGCGCCGCCGCCGCTGGCGCCGTCTCCACCGTCAAGCTGCTGATCGACGGCGAATTCGTCGAATCGCAGACGACCGAGTGGCGCGACATCGTCAACCCGGCGACGCAGGCGGTGCTCGCGCGCGCGCCGTTCGCGACCGTCGCCGAAGTCGATGCCGCCGTGCGCAGCGCGCAGGCCGCGTTCAGGACCTGGAAGGACACGCCGGTCGGCGCGCGCATGCGCATCATGCTCAGGTACCAGGCGCTGATTCGCGAGCATATGCCGCGCATCGCGAAGACGCTTTCCGCCGAGCAGGGCAAGACGATTCCCGATGCCGAAGGCGACATCTTCCGCGGTCTCGAAGTGGTCGAACATGCCTGCTCCATCGGCACCTTGCAGCAGGGCGAATTCGTCGAGAACGTCGCGGGCGGCGTGGATACCTACACGCTGCGTCAGCCGCTCGGCGTATGCGCCGGCATCACGCCGTTCAACTTCCCGGCGATGATCCCGCTGTGGATGTTCCCGATGGCGCTCGTCTGCGGCAACACGTTCGTGCTGAAGCCGTCCGAGCAGGACCCGCTCTCGACGATGCAGCTCGTCGAACTCGCGCTCGAAGCCGGCGTGCCGAAGGGCGTGCTCAACGTCGTGCATGGCGGCAAGGAGGTGGTCGATGCGCTCTGTACGCACGAACTCGTGAAGGCGATTTCGTTCGTCGGCTCGACGGCGGTCGGCACGCACGTGTACCGCCTCGGCAGCGAGCACGGCAAGCGCGTGCAAGCGATGATGGGCGCGAAGAATCACGCGGTCGTGCTGCCCGACGCGAACCGCGAGCAGACGCTCAATGCGCTCGCGGGCGCCGCGTTCGGCGCGGCGGGGCAGCGCTGCATGGCGACTTCGGTCGCGGTGCTGGTCGGCAGCGCGCGCGAGTGGCTGCCCGAACTCGTCGCGAAGGCGCAGACGCTGAAGGTCAACGCGGGCCACGAGCCCGGCACCGACGTCGGCCCGGTGGTGTCGCGCGCGGCGAAGCAACGCATTCTCGGCTTGATCGACGCGGGCGTGAAGGAGGGCGCGACGCTCGCGCTCGACGGCCGCGATGTGCGGGTGCCCGGCTACGAGCAGGGCAACTTTATCGGCCCGACCGTGTTCAGCGACGTGACGACCGGCATGGAAATCTACCGCACCGAAATCTTCGGGCCGGTGCTCGTGGTGCTGAGCGTCGCGACGCTCGACGACGCGATCGCGCTCGTCAATGCCAATCCGTTCGGCAACGGCGTTGGCCTCTTTACGCAAAGCGGCGCGGCGGCGCGCAAATTCCAGAGCGAGATCGATATCGGCCAGGTCGGCATCAATATCCCGATTCCGGTGCCGGTGCCGTTTTTCAGCTTCACCGGCTCGCGCGGCTCGAAGCTCGGCGACCTCGGTCCGTACGGCAAGCAGGTCGTGCAGTTCTATACGCAGACCAAGACGGTCACGGCGCGCTGGTTCGACGACGACACCGTCAACGACGGCGTCAATACGACGATCCGCCTGCGCTGAGCGCGCACGGCGCAACGCGAAAACACGGAGACGACACCATGAAAATAGGCTTTATCGGACTCGGCAACATGGGCGCGCCGATGGCGTTGAACCTGCTTAAGGCGGGCCATGCGGTGAGCGTATTCGACCTCAGCGCGCAGGCCGTGCGCACGCTCGCCGACGCGGGCGCGCAGGCGGCCGGCTCGCCACGGGCGGCCGCGAGCGAGGCCGCCTGCGTCATCACGATGCTGCCCGCGGCGG
>Ga0153951_1000774_pt1 | contig 11640 bp, 15 predicted proteins | sample TSNJ035MetaG_FD_102278 | JGI IMG/M metagenome (GOLD analysis project Ga0153951, IMG submission 102278) | Attine ant fungus gardens microbial communities from New Jersey, USA - TSNJ035 MetaG | ecosystem: Host-associated > Fungi > Mycelium > Unclassified | place: USA: New Jersey, Wharton State...
CTAATACTCTACAACATTAATCCAATTACTCTTTCCTAGCTATCACTATCAGTCTGGCAATAATAGAGTCTTAAAGTAGTTTACTGATAACAGACAAACCCATACAGTTTCAAAAATCTAGTCTATAGCATATAACCAAACATTTTTACTACCTTAGTATATGATTATTTCATTGTCTTTATCATCAATCCCTAGCTCAGCATTACACATCTCCAAACCATGAAAAGAAAGATACAACAACTTCCTTTGGGTCTCATAGAACAGTTTCTAATACCTAAACTTACAATATTATAGCTGATTTTGCAGTCATGTTACACTATTCACCAAGAGTATCCAGGTAATTTGCTCTCTCTCTTAAACAGAGAAAAGCTACCTCCTCTTGGGATGATCTTCTGCAAAAGTGTGATTGAGCAGATAGTCTCAATAGTGTGACATAAATGACTGCAAGATCAGCTGTAATACCACAAGAGTGAGCATCATGAACTGGTCTAGATACCCAAAGGAAGTGGTTGCATCTAACCCTTCCTGGTTTCAAGACATACAAATGCCGAGCTATAGATCTACGATAAAGAGATCGGAGTAATCATATAAGACGATAGCAAAGATATTTTTTCATACAGCATGGGCCATATTCTTGCGCCTACACAGGTTTGCATGGTACGCATAAACCACTCAATGACCCCATATGATCGCCAAATCAATGACAACGGCTATGGGCAAGAGAGTGGCAGGATCAGTGAAGTCGAGGAAGGTGGTGGGACGAGGACAAGATGATCTATGATGATTATCAGGGGCTTGCCTTATTTGTACCCAGAAAGTGATAGACATCGTGACCTGATTGTCGGGAGATATTCGGCGATAAGACCGATTTAGCAAACAAACAAATATCCGTATGGACTACCAAAGTCTTCGACAAAATCCGAACGGAGGACTTACGATCACCAAATCCCAAACCATTTCCTGATTCTTGTACGCACCAAAGGTATTGATTTTTTGTGTATGGAACACTAAGGCTAGTGCATCAAATGACTCATTCACAGTTGAACTCGTATGTCACGTCTTATCTTTCAGTTCATGCAACGCCAGACACAAGGTGTGCTCTGCTCATCACATAAAATGATTCCAAAGCTTTCGAAAAAAATAGTGCCCAGTATAGATAATAATCATTAATTGACTTTTTCGTTGACTCACTACTGTAATACAGTAGTCCACTCCGTCGGTATCATATATATAAGTTTTACTTGTCATTAGCATGCCCTCGGCCACCGCCACGACCAGGCAGAGGTGAAACAGAACGGGAGCCACGGCGTCCATGTCGGCGAGGCGGTGAAATGGAACGGGAATTACGACGTACGCGTTGGCGAGGTGGCGAAACAGGACGGCGTACGTGCCGACGAGACGGTGAAACCGAACGGGAATCATGGCGTCCAGGTCGGCGGGGTGGTGAAACCGAACGAGAGTCACGACGTCCAAGTCGGCGAGGTGGGGAAACTGAACGAGAGTCACGACGTCTGAGTTGGCGAGGCGGCGAAACAGAACGTGACTCACGACGCCCAGGTCGGCGAGGCGGCGAAACAGAACGGGACTCACGACGTCCAGGTCGACGAGGCGGTGATACCGAACGTGAATCACGACGTCCAAATCGGCGAGGCGGCGAAACTGAACGAGAGTCACGGCCTACACGTCGACGAGGCGGCGAAGAGCTAAATCGTCTTCGACTCGGAGAACGACCAGAACCAGACGAACTAACATCCGAGCTCGTGTCATCATCTGAATCACTGTCCGAGGTATCGGTATCAGAATCAGAATCAGAATCAGAGGACTCAGCCTCAAGCATTGCACGACGTTGTTCCATAATAAGTCTCGGTGCATTCTAACAATCGATAGCTCAGTACACAATGATAACAAGGAAAAACAGCGCTTACTTTGAGGTACTCCCGCATCTCTTCCGTGAGGACACCCAAACCAATGCTAGTAAAGTAGTTGATGGAAAACCTCGTGTTCTTCGGAACATCCATCGGAAACATGCCTTGACACGCGTGCCTAATCTCAGGATCCTTAAATCGCTCCCCAAGCGTTTTCAGCCCCATAACCTCCATCATCTCGTTCATCATAATCTTCACAAAAATACGACTACTGGACGTTGTATCATCCTCGTTGACTTTGACACACTCCAGAGCAACCCATGAGATTGCATCTGTGGAGAACATGTGTCCGAAAAATCGAGCAATGTTCCGTAGCCGGTTTGTTTCGTAACGATGAATGGTATCGTAATAGTTTTGGAACGCCATCTCGAAACATTCAGTCCAGACACGGTTGAGTTTGCTGAATCGCTCGCCAACTAAGCCATAGAAATTAGAGTAAGAGCGTTCTTGAGAACAACATTCGATGATCATGTTGATGAGCTCGATCTAATCGGCAGTATGAAGAACACGATTCTAGAAAGATAGTCCCAAGCACACCTCTTGTCCTTCATCCAACTGAACCTTGAGTAGCTTGTGGACTGCTTCCTCGTAATTGAGAGCGTTCATGATGGTCAGGTAAATGATACGACGCAGGTTCACCAAATTCGCCTCCGTCCTATCCTCAATTCCTGGCTTCTCCGCAACCACTAGTAATGAGAGTCAATGTCAATTCAGCGTACAAGAACTCTGAACCTACCTTCGTCCTCACCCTCAGACTCTTCGTCTGATTCCGACTCACTTCCTTCCTCTGACGAGTCTTCGCCCAGAATTTCAGCTTTGATTGCTTTATATTTCTCTTCGTTTTCCAAATAATTAGGATCAAACTTGAAGATATCTGTCAACACACGTCAGAGATACGATGACCCCATGAGAAATTTTCAACTTACTCAAACCATCTTGAACTTGGAGCTCCTCTGCCAGTTGAACCTGATGGGTAATCTGGTCGTCCTCCTCTACCAAATCGAGACCTTCAGGAATGATAGGATTATCCTTATACTTGTCCTTCCGAACTTGCATGAGAACTTCAATCATATACTGAACCCTGTGACTAATGCTGCCCTCATTCAAAACGGCACGGAAACGGTCGTATACAGTCCCATTGGCTTTTGGCGAATTTTCGACAAGGAAAGCACCAACTTCACGCATGAAACCAACAGCAATTTCAATCGAGTCATCAGTCGGTCGTTCCAGCAACAAAACAAGAATTTCAAGAGCAATGATCTCGTGAGCAACAGCCTGGTTCACAAGGTGGGCAAGGAAAGTGGTTGCTGAGTGACACACTATCTGGGCCATCAAGTCAAGGTACCGCAGACTGTAAAAAAGACGTATTTAGCTCACCTTGTCATTGCGTTTGAAAGCACGTCTGAATTGACTTATCAAACGCGTGAGGATTAATTCACCGACTTGAGGAAGTTTTGTGTTGATGATGGCGACGAGAGCAGCAAACACGGGCGTAAAAGGTAAACTGGCTGCCTGGGCCTTCATCATGCTTCGCGCAAACAGTCCACGGCCTCGAATCAAATTCTCCGAGAAAAGTTCAGGGACAATTTGTTTGATATTCGCAATGTTGACTCGATTGACGATACCCGTGATGGACTTGCGCAACGCATCCCATGTAATCCTCTGGTATTCTGGACCATTTTTGTCTTGCAAAGCAGCAGCCTGCATTGCACGTAAACGAGCAGGGGGTACATAAACACCCCCAGATCTCAGACTTGTGAGTTTAGCAAACTCAGCCTGGGCATCGAATTCCTTCTCTTTCTCCTTCGTCTTTCCACCTTCAATTTTCTGGAGTTCTTTGGCAGCCATTTGGGCAGTCAGTTGACGTTCACGCTCTGCTTTTCGGATGGGATCAACATCGTTGACAGTAACACGCGGCAAGTCTCTCCTGCGGGAGGGTGAAGGCGGGGAACGAGACCGCCGACGACTTGATGGTGGAGCGTTGTCTGCGGCCACAGAGGTCGAACGAGATCTGAACATTCGTCAGTATTCCAATGAATGTATATAGAATACAGTACTATACCTCTTCCTTTTGTAAGCTGAGCCATTGTCGCGAGGAGGATTAAGAACAGTCGCAGACATGAACGTCGTTGAACAGCACTGTGTTTTGCCTTGTTTGTGTTCTCTGCCGGTTAGCCGGCACTTTGGTAATTATAGTTCCGCCTCCCTCCAGAAAAAATGACAGCGATCAATAAATCGCACAGCAGCATGAATAAATCATCTGGTCGTCATCCAAGTAAAATCACATGCTGGTCTTTCACAGGCTATTTCGGAGGAATTCTGCCCCGTTCCTTCACAGATCCTACAGCGTTGCGTCGAATACCAGGCTTTGTAAAATGACACAGAAACTCGAAGATCTGCCCTCCATCTCAAAGGTGAGAACACAACCGTCGCCAAGTTCACCTAGATAATCTGGTTATTAGATCAGTGATAATGTAGTGCGGGTCCTCGGCCAGGTCAGTCATCTACTTACTTGCATCCGCCACACAGGATTCATAGGCCACCCAGAACCCAGGCAAAGCCACCTTGCAAGGTCCATTTCTCATTGACCATATACCTTAAACCCCTTTCTAACGACCCTCACAGGAACCAACACTTATATCGTCGGTGCCCAACCGCCCTACATTCTCCTCGACACCGCAGAGGGAAAGCCTGAATATCTCTCCGTCCTTTCCTCCGCCCTCGACACTCTCCCCACAACACCTCCCTCCCTCCCAGACATCTCCGACATCATCATCTCTCACTGGCATCTAGACCACATCGGCGGTCTCCCAACCGTCCTCTCACTCCTCCTCTCCCGCTGGCAAACCCGCAATCCAACCCTTCCACCAACCTCCTACCCAGCACCACGACTACACAAATTCCCCATCCCTCCAAACACCACCGGAGCCGCAGCATCAAATCACAACCACCTACCTCACATCATCCAATCTCTATCCCCAGGAACATTCACACCCACACCAGACGACAAAAATGCATTCCACGATCTACACCATAACCAACTCTTTCATTCACCCTCATCTCCCACAATCCGCGTACTCCACACTCCAGGACACACCATCGATTCCATCGCCTTGCATATCGTCGATGACTACGCACTCTACACAGCGGATACCATCTTGGGACAAGGCTCCTCCATTTTCGACGATCTCAGACTTTACCTTTCAAGTCTCAACAGCATGCTTCAATACGGTCAGAACGATGCAACGAGTTACCGGTCTTTATATCCCGGTCACGGCCCCGTTGTCAAAAACGGGCGTGAGTTCATCTCAACTTACATCAGACACCGGCTTGAGCGTGAAGAGCAGATTCTGGAGATTCTGCGTAAAGAACCGGCAGAGGGGAACACTTGGTCGACTTGGGCTATCGTCAAAGACATCTACGCATCATATCCCGAGGACCTCTTGTTGTTTGCTGCTCGAAGCATTCATCTCCATCTTACAAAACTTGAAGAGGATCACTGCATAGATAGACTAGGAGAAGGTGTGGATACTGCTTGGAAGTTGGTTACCAATACTTTGAGCCCATCACTGTAGGCTAGTTATGTGCACTTGAATAGAAAGAAGATATTATGATTATGAACATTTAACAACATTATACGAGATAGCGAAATGTGAACGTGACAAGACAGGCGGGTACAAGAAGAGGTGCATAGGAACGGTATCATGAGTATCACACATAGACGACAAAATAGCCAAGTTACAGCTCGTCATCACTATCGTCCTTGCCCTTCCGCGCCCTACGTTTCCTCTTGTCCTTTGACGTTAGTTTCTTCACCTTCTTGACTTCAATCTTGTTGCCCATGGCGTCAAATTGATCCTCATCCTCTCCATCCTTCTTATCAATGCGAGGGCCAGATCCTTGGCCCTCAACCCAGTTGTGTCCGGATGCCTCGAGATGGCCATCGCGCATAGCCCACACCTCAGAACAAATTGACTCGGAGAATTCACGGTTGTGGGTCACAACAAGGACACCACCTCCGAACTTTTGGAGAGCCTTGATGAGCGCAGCAAGCGACTCACGATCAAGATAGTTGGTAGGTTCATCAAGGATGATGATATGTGGACGACGCCAGAAGGCAGCTCCCATTACGACTTTGACCTTTTGTCCACCTGAAAGACCCCTCATAGGACTGTGGGAGACGATTTCAGGCTCAAGGCCTATGTCCCGGAAGTGGGCCTCGATCTCACGACGTACGAGAGGTCGTTGAAGGCCATTTTCCTGGGCAGCACGACTATCAACTTCGAGGACTTTCTATAGCCGCTATTAGCATATGTATATGAAAAGAATCTCAGATGAACACACCTTCTCGAAACCACGCTTGATGAGCTCTTCACGAGATATATATACGTCCTCAGAAGAACTAAGGTTCTCGAATGAAACCAGATATTCATAAGACTGTTTGGATTTCCTTCGGGAAATGATGTCCTTGATGCGCCGCTTCTGACCATCAACAATGTAGATCGCTCCATCCTCCATTTTCTTCTTCTCTTCCTCAGAGATAACATGAGAAGCTTTGTCCAAGTCCTCGAGATCCTCGCCCGTCTGGTAACGCCAGAGCATGTACTCGAGGGGGGTCATATCGAGGTGTTTATCGATATGGTGGAAGGCATGCTGAGCAACGTAACCGATAACCACGTTCGGGTGCCTCCAAACCTCACCGCTGTTCGCCTCCAAATAACCAAGGATAAGCTTGACGAGAGTAGATTTACCAGAACCGTTGGGACCGAGAATAGCAACACGAGAAGAGAGGGAGATTTGAAGAGAGACATCATCGAGTTGCGGTTGACTAGAACCAGGATATTGGAAACTGACATGACGCCTGACATTCCAAATCAGTACTTGGGCAAAACATGATAAACCGATGGCACTCACATCTTAACCAAGCTCTTTTCCTTAGTCTTGACACCTTCAAGTAAAGGAGGCTCAGGGAACTTGAATTCATAATCCTCAGCAGGCTCAAGGGTGTAGTAAGACTTGGCCTCAGGAACGACCTTCACAAAGTTTTCGATATTACCACGGTAAGTATCAAGCCTCAGATCATGGAGGTGAAGGACGTTGGTGATAGTGTTGTTGAGGAAACTAGTGTCGTGAGAGACAATGACTACAAATTGTTATAAGCGGTGAAAAACACCAGAAGAAGAAAGTGGACAAACTTGACGTGCAACCTGTGAGACTAGTGAGCCAATTCTCCAACCAAGCAATGTTGATAACATCCAAATGATTAGTCGGTTCGTCAAGGAGGAGAATATCGGCTTTGAAGAGCATGGCACGAACAAGAGCCACTCTCATCTTCATACCACCAGACAGATTACCAATGGGTTGACTCTGACGGGTTTCATCAAAGCCAGCAGCAGTGAGGGCCTCTTTAATTTCAGATTCAGTAGCTTGAATACGTTTATCCTCGACAATGAATCGGAAAACAGAAATGTCCGCCTCACTACTGTCTAGGTCGTGCGCGACAGAGAAGGTACGGACCTCGTCAGGAGAAGGGAAACCTTCAACTTGGCCTTTGGCAATGGCCCCCATGAGCGTAGACTTGCCAGTACCGTTCTTACCGCAGAGACCGTAGATCTTTGAACGGAAAAGACGGAGACGGGCATTCTTGATCAAAACCCGGGCACCGTAAGCAAGGGAAAACTGGCAGTCGCAAAGAACATCCCCTTCTTCCTCTTCTTGGTGAACCTCACTATCATCTCGGCATTCGGCAGTGCATATGACAACCCACTCGTGGCAAACAGCGACACTATCAGGAGATGCTGCAATGGCAGTAAGGAAAGGGGCGATGGTCTCCCACGTAGAAACGTCGAAACACTTGGCGTTGGCAAGATTGGCAGCCAAGGTAGAGGCATACTGGGCGACTACGTTGGAGTTTTCGACTGAACCGCCATGTTTCTGATAGACGGTGGAGAGAGAGGCAGAGGTCTGAGCGGAATCAACACGCTTGAGAGGAGGAAGGTTAGAGCCATCACCCTCGGGCACCTGGCCAACCCGACGAAGGGTCTTGATAGCCCTGCCAACAACGGCACGTGCCTCAGGGTCACCAATAGCAGCCTCATTCTTGATGAGGGCAGGTAGAAGCGCGACAACCAATGGGCGAACAGTATCAGCATCACCAACAAGCTTTGTCATGCTGTCAACAATACTACAGATAGGTTAGATCTCAGATTGAAGAAAAGAAGCAGGATAAATGCATACACAGCGACACCTCGTTTGATGGCAGTGAGCTTCTCATTCAGGCCACGCAAAAGAAGCGGCACCACGAGGGAAAGTGTGGGCGAGTCAACATCTGCAACGAATGTGGTGGCCGAAAGGATACGGATAGTCTTCGGAACCTCCTCAGTCGGGTTAATATGAGCTTTAAGAAGAGCAGGAATTAAATTTTCGATATCCTTGTTGGAAACCAGCGTAGCAACTTTCGTCAATGAATCCCGAGCAGCCTTCTTCACTTCCGTCTTAGTATCCCAGACAGTCGCAGAAAGAACCGGTATAATTTCATCCATGGCAAGGGCAACCGGAATAGGAGCGCTGACAATGAGCTGGTCGAAGATGGTCAGCCCACCGATCTTGGCCTGCCATTTTCCAGCGGTCTTGATAAATTGAAGAAGGACAGGAAGAAGAATGGGCGTAGCCCAAACATTCATGGAAACCACATACTCCCGGACAGCCTCTATGGCGGCCGTCCTGGCGGCAGGGGCCTTATCAGCAAAATTTTCAAGAAGTCCATTATAGATACCCGACGGGACAAAGATAGGTTCCAGTGCTTTAGTAGCACCGGCTTTGACGAGGGCGCGGATAGAATCTGCAGCACCTTCCCGAGCAGCGGGATTCTTTTTGTCGGAAAGGGCCTTGACGACGGCCTCTCCGAACTTGACGGAGGTGAGACCATCCGTACCGTGTTCTTGGGCGACAACGGCCAAGGAAGAAGCAGTCGAGGAGCGAACATTGGCATCGCCCACAAAAAGATTATTGATGTCAAAAGAATCACCATTGGTGGTGGTGACCTTGAGCGATACGGGAGCAGGAGCAGCGACGGCGGAAGCGGTGGCGGCTGGCATTTCTATATATCTTGAAACAGATCGCCGTCAGTCGAAAGTCATAATGGACACACAGAATACCCACATTCTAATGGTAGAAGTTTTGGGGAATGTCTATGTCGTTAAGGTAGACGATAAAAGGTACTAAGTACACTCTATGTTTTTCTAGACAAGATATCTAGGATACATTAGCGTGTTGAACAGATGTAGGACATCGGCATGTCTCACCTCTAATAGAGAAGAGAAAGAAAAGAGAATGAGTGGGGAGGGTAAGGAGACGACAATATTTTGCCTAGGCTTATAACAGGCTGATAGCGGAGTTTGAAAAAATTGCAGGCGTGGGTGATTCGGCGCGATTAATATACCGGAGATGATAAATGGCTGTGTGGCACTACTTTTCGACACCATCAGGTAATTGAAATGATGTTATCACTCATTGGAGGACTGATCATTATCATCACTGGATAGCACACAGCAAATCTATGGGTAGCCTCAAACCTCCTGACCCTCCAAACGTGCAAACGTAAGCGGAACGAATGCCTAGGGTAAAGACGTCAGAATCACGAGAAAAGTCGAACGTGCGCTCCAACTTACATATCCTCCACCTTCAAAGTGTTTGCTATTACCCTCCACCCAATGAAGACGAAGAGCGTGGAGGAAAGCGGAAAGACCCTATAATAACACCGCATTTACTCCCTGACCATCTCAATATGAGACGAGACGAACCTCCATGATGCAGAGAATGAAAACTGTCAAAACAAACCAGAAAACTCCCATCACGATCAGACCGAGCCAACCAAATATGGTAGTTGGGCCGAGCCAATCCTCCAATGTCATGGTCCATAGCACCTCTGATAGTTGTGCATGTGCAAGTGATAATGCCCAAAGACGAAGATACGATGCCGTATGCGAGATACAACCAAGACAAAATTCAATGGTGTGGATAATTTGGTGGATGATGACCTCGCTAAAATCATGATGCTCCTGAAAACCTGTCAGGCTTAGCTCAAAGTCATGGTGCGATGCACTTACCTCTCCTTCATCCGCATCCTCTATGATAGCCTGACCATCACCTTCCTCTTCTCCTTCTAGGACACCATCAGCATTGTTTCGGGGAGTATCGACGTCGTTCCTGAGGCTAGAATACCCTTGCCCTTGTATTTTCCTCATGTCTTTCCATACCAGGTAAGGCTTAGCTACTAATAGCCAGGGAACACAGATAGCAGCCACGAGCAGGAGAATGACTTGAACTGTACTTTGCCCACGGTAAAGTTGGGTCTCGGGAGCAACGTTGCCAGGCGATAAAAACATGGAGATAAGCATATTGAGAAGCGAAGGCGGTTGGGTCGAAGCAGTCGACCAATCAATAGACCACTTATAGAGGATACAAACCACTAGATAACCGAAGATGGATTGCAGGAACAACATTGAAGGGACGAAATTTGTCCAGATATCGAGCCCGCGCTTAAACTTGCGGTGATTTGGAACTTGAAGACACAGTGCAAACGTCATCTGAAGAAGAGAGGTTGAGTCGAAAATCAGATGCAGCGAAATGATGTCCTACATGTATGACACCTAATACGACAGACATCTTCATCTTATAAGAATTGGCGAATACGAGTCCATTGCTCGCGTCGTGCCATGCTGGGTCCAAGCCAAAAAGATACGTGTGGTCGTTGTCAACACCCACTCCGGTACCTCCAGTAAAGGTCCAACCCGATTGCCAGATGGGTAGAGACTTGGAGAAAATGTCGTTGTATATGAGACCGGTATACACGGAGAAGATGCCCATGAGAAGGATAATGTAACGTCCACTGAAAAAGTTGTCAGTCAATCAAGACAGGCTAGTGGGACATGAAACCAACTAGAAGAATTGACCCATAATCTATGGATATAGAAGGTTTGGTAAGTTTCCGAGATAAGAACTTGATGGAGCGTACCTCGCCGAGGTCAGCTTTAGCGAGGCGCCTTTCGTTAACTATCCAGTAGATCGCTGCGCTTAATATGATTAAACCATGACCGATGTCACCAAACATGACTGCAAAAAGGAAAGGAAAGGTGACAACTGCAAACAATCCAGGGTTGACTTCTTGATACTTGGCAACACCATAACTATCCATAATGGTTTGAAAAGCTTCTGTAAACTTGTTGGTTCTCATGAACGTAGGTGGAGTTTTGTGAGTCCTGAGTTCATGAAGAATCGGGGGAACGCTAGTTCCTGACTCCTCCTTCAGGATTGATGGTTAAATAACATTTTACAAGGGTATGAAGAGTAACACTAACAGTAGCATGTCGGAGGGCCAGCTGGATTCTTGTAATGTCCCGCGTTGGCACCCATCCTTCCGCAATGAGGGTCTTCCTCCTTACGTCGTAATTGAAAAGATTGAGAGTTTCATAGATGAGCTTCTCTTTCTTCACAACATCCTGCCAGGTGCGGAGGTTTTCCCCAATTTTGACCAGTTCTCCGCGCCTAGTCAGACCAGTGTTGAAAAGAACCATTTGGAGATCCTCGATATGAGCAGTAACTTCGCGAAGCGCATCTGCACGTTTATCCGCGTTAGCATCAATTGGGTACAGGGTAGCGCCCATGGATTCAGCAATCTTGCGAATCTTGGAAAGAAGGACGTCTCCATGTGCGA
>Ga0153951_1000775_pt1 | contig 11637 bp, 9 predicted proteins | sample TSNJ035MetaG_FD_102278 | JGI IMG/M metagenome (GOLD analysis project Ga0153951, IMG submission 102278) | Attine ant fungus gardens microbial communities from New Jersey, USA - TSNJ035 MetaG | ecosystem: Host-associated > Fungi > Mycelium > Unclassified | place: USA: New Jersey, Wharton State...
CAGGTCAGCAAACCGTAGCTGATAAAGGTAAACATCAGGGCAAGCCCTATCTGTTCAAGGCCTGCGGAAGTGACAGCCTGCTTAAGCTTCGCCATCTCCATGCCGGAGATGATGTGCCACAGAACCGCCAGCGCCACCACGAAGAGAGTGGTGCTTGCTATCGGCCCCAGCCATGCAAGCCGACGGCGCCATGGACCGCGCTTTAGAGTCTCTCCACCTTCAGCGGTCATCAGAAGCTTCTTGGGAGAAATATCTTTTTCCGGGAACGGGAAACTCATGACAGGTTTAAATCGCTCATTTGCAGAACGTTCCCTTGTGGGGATCAAGAATCATGTCGGTTCTCCCGTTGGCAGAATGCATTCTGCTCTGACAAACAGAACTCTGCAATTAACAGCATCTAATAAGTTGTCGTCATGAAAACCAGATGAAAGCCGACATTTATCCAAGACGGTTTGCGATGATGAGTGTTTTTACACCAAATTACGGCGAATGACTGGCGGGCTTGATGTGGCATCCTTATGCCGTGCTCGACCGGAAATCTCTGGCTGTCGGTGGAATCGTACAGTCCAATACCGAAGGCATCGTCAAGCCTTTTGCGTTTTGACGCGAGACAAATCAGGGCATCATTATCGGGAAGCAGCGGGATCAGGAGACGAATGCATATTCAAGGGGAATGGCGGTGGTCGATTTGATCTCTTCCATTGCGAACATCGACGATACATCGGTGAAATTAATGCTTGATATCAGTTTCTTGTAGAGTCTGTCGTATGATTTTATATCCGGCACCACGGCGCGGATATGATAATCGGCGTCGCCACTCATCAGATAGAAATCGAGGACTTCCGGGATATCCTGGACCGTTTTTCGAAGCTGCTCGACCCACTCGGCATTGTGCTGGCTGATTTTCAAAACGATAAAAACCGTGATTCCGACATTCAGGAGATCGCGGTCGAGGAGAGCGACCCGCTTCTTGATATAGCCGGCCTGGTTAAGTCTTTGAACGCGCCGCCAGCAGGGGGTTGCGGATAGCCCGACTCTTTCTGCCAGTTCGTTCACCGACAATGTGGTGTCGTTTTGCAGGATATCCAAAAGCCGCCGGTCGAATTCGTCGAGTCCGTTCATCAATCTGAGGCTTTCTTTCTAGATGGAAGCAGCGTGCTCTGATAAAGTTGAAATTAGTCCTTGTGAAGTAAATCTCACACATAAATATATAGTTTTCGACGCAAAAACGCGACGATTGCGGTGGGCTCCTACAAAGGTATCAGCCTTACGGAATGAATATCTGGATTTCCATTCCGCAAGGTAACCCTGTCAGAGGTTATTCGAGGCCTTTTATGATCTCATCGACCATTTTCTTGGCGTCACCGAACAGCATCATGGTGTTGTCCTTGAAGAACAGCTCGTTCTCGACGCCGGCATAGCCGGAGCCCATGCCGCGCTTGACGAACAGCACCGTCTTCGCCTTCTCGACGTCGAGGATCGGCATGCCGTAGATCGCTGAGCTCGGATCGGTCTTCGCCGCCGGGTTGGTGACGTCGTTGGCGCCGATCACGAAGGCGACATCCGCCTGCGGGAACTCGCCGTTGATGTCCTCAAGCTCGAACACCTCGTCATACGGCACGTTGGCCTCGGCCAGCAGCACGTTCATGTGACCCGGCATGCGGCCCGCCACGGGATGGATCGCGTACTTGACCTCGACACCCTCCTTCTTGAGGATGTCGCACATCTCACGCAACGAGTGCTGCGCCTGCGCCACCGCCATGCCGTAGCCCGGCACGATGATGATCTTGGCCGCATTCTTCATGATGAACGCAGCGTCATCCGCCGAGCCCTGCTTGACCGGACGGCTCTCCGCCGCCCCGCCCGCCGGACCGGCAACCTCGCCGCCGAAGCCGCCGAGGATCACCGAGATGAACGACCGGTTCATGCCCTTGCACATGATGTACGACAGGATCGCACCGGACGACCCCACCAGCGCACCGGTGATGATCAGCGCCATGTTGCCGAGCGTGAACCCGATCCCGGCCGCCGCCCAACCCGAATACGAGTTCAGCATCGACACCACCACCGGCATGTCGGCGCCACCGATCGGAACGATCAGCAACACCCCGAGCACCAGGCTCGCCAGCACCAGAAGCCAGAACGCGGCATAGCTCTCGGTCACCATGAAGATGACCAGCAGCACCACCAGCGCCGCCGCCAGCACGCCGTTGATCACATGACGCTGCGGCAGCATGATCGGCTTGCCCGACATACGACCGTCAAGCTTGAGGAACGCGATCACCGAACCGGTGAACGTGATGGCGCCGATCGCGACGCCAAGCCCCATCTCGAACAGCGACGAGCCGTGGATCATCCCGACCTTGCCGATGCCGAACGCCTGCGGCGCATACAGCGCACCGGCAGCAACAACCACCGCCGCCACACCGATCAGCGAGTGGAACGCCGCCACCAGCTGCGGCATCGCCGTCATCGGCACACGCCGGGCGATCACCGCACCGATGCTGCCACCGATGCCGATGCCGAGGATGATCAGCAGCCAGCCGGAATAACCCGACGGCGGCGACACCAGCAGCGTCGTCACCATGGCGATGCCCATGCCGATCATGCCGAACAGATTGCCCTGGCGCGACGTGGTCGGATGCGACAGGCCGCGAAGCGCCAGAATGAACAGCACCCCCGAGACCAGATAAAGCAGGGAAGAAAGGTTCGCAGACATCGGCTCACCCCTTCTTCTTGTACATGGCGAGCATGCGCTGGGTCACCAGGAAGCCGCCAAAGATGTTGATCGATGCGAGAATGAGCCCTATGAAGCCGAAGCCACGCGCCCAGCCGGTGCCGTCGGCAATGCCGGGCGCCATCTGCACCCCGACCGCAAGCATCGCCCCGACAACGATCACCGACGAAATCGCGTTGGTCACCGACATCAGCGGCGTGTGCAACGCCGGCGTCACCGACCACACCACATAGTAACCGACGAAAATCGCCATCACGAAAATCGCAAGACGGAAAACCGTCGGATCGACGGCGCCATGGGTCAGGCCGGAGGCGGCCATCGCAATCTGGTCGGCGTAACCTTGGGCTGCATCGGCAAGCTGCCGCGCAGTCACCGCCGCTTCTTGGGCCCGTTGAAGGGCCTCTTCAGGTGATAAATTGGCCATGATAATCCCCGATCAAGCCTTCGGCTGGAATGCGCTATGAACGACCGCTCCGTCGCGGGTGAGGCAGGTCGCCTTGACCAGCTCGTCATCCCACTTCACGGCAATCGCTTTCGTCGTCTTGTCGACCAGCGTTTCTACGAAGGCATAAAGGTTTTTCGCGTAAAAGGCGGAGGCGGACGCAGCAAGACGACCCGGCATGTTGAGATGCCCGACGATCTTGACGCTGTTGTGAACCGCGATCTCTCCCGGAACCGCAACCTCGACGTTGCCGCCACGCTCCACTGCCAGATCGACGATCACCGAACCCGGCTTCATCGTCTCGACCATCGCCGTGCTGATCAGCTTCGGCGCCGGACGGCCCGGGATCAGCGCCGTCGTGATGACGATGTCCTGCTTGGCAATGTGCGAGGCCACCAGATCCGCCTGCTTGGCCTGGTATTCCTTCGACATCTCCTTGGCATAGCCGCCGGAGGTCTCCGCCTGCCTGAACTCCTCGTCCTCGACCGCAATGAACTTCGCGCCAAGCGATTCCACCTGCTCCTTAGCCGCCGGGCGAACATCGGTCGCCGTCACCACGGCGCCAAGACGCCGCGCCGTCGCAATCGCCTGAAGGCCGGCAACACCCGCCCCCATCACGAACACACGTGCCGCCGGAACCGTGCCGGCCGCCGTCATCATCATCGGCATCGCCCGGCCATATTCCCCGACCGCGTCAATGACCGCTCGATAACCCGCCAGGTTGGCCTGGCTCGACAGCACGTCCATCACCTGCGCCCGGGTGATGCGCGGCATCAGCTCCATCGAAAACGACGCCACCCTGGCATCCGCCATCGCCTGAACCGCTGCCTCCTGGCCATACGGATCCATGATCGCGATCACCAGCGCACCGGCCTTGTAAAGCTTCAGCTCATCCGCCCCGGGGCGGCGAACCTTCAAAACGATATCGGCATCCTTGACGACATCCTTCGCCGTCTTGCCGATCGTAGCCCCGGCCGCCGTATACTCGGCATCGGGAATTCCAGAGGAAACGCCTGCTCCGGCCTGGACCACCACTTCGGCGCCCAGAGAAATGTATTTCTTTACCGTTTCAGGAGTTGCTGCGACACGTGTTTCTATCTTGTCCGTTTCGGACGGAACCCCAATTCGCATTGAGCCCCCCTTGAGAGTGACTGCCAGGTACCCCTCTATAGCCAAAGCAAAAAGGGGCAAACGCAAACGCTAGTAAAATCATGAGAGCTGAATCGGAGAGCGCAAAGCCATGGCAATAGCCTGGAGCGTTAATTGAAGTGCTCAGGATTCAGAACTGAAATGGAAATAGGAAGGGAAGTGACGCAGACCCGTCCCGGTCTGCGTCACTGAAGGGGCTTGGAGGACTGCCCCTCGCGAAAAGCAATGCTGAACCAGCTATGCCTTTCTGCATCTGTTACATGAGGACGGATTCCAAAGGCACCGATGACATGCCGAAGGCTGAGGCAACAGCTTCATAAACACATTGTCCGTTTGCCGTATTCACTCCGAGGGAGAGAGGCTTGTTCTTGCGGCACGCTTCCTTCCAGCCCAGATTTGCCAGCTGAATTGCATAGGGCAAAGTGGCGTTGGTGAGAGCGAAAGTCGATGTCCTGGCCACCGCACCGGGAATGTTGGCCACGGCGTAGTGTACGATGCCATGTTTGATGTAAGTCGGATCGGCGTGGGTGGTGGCCCGATGAATGGTTTCGACAGAACCGCCCTGATCGATGGCGACATCCACGATGACGCTGCCGGGACGCATCTTCTTCACCATCTCCGTTGTCATCAACTTTGGCGCCTTCGCACCGGGGATGAGAACCGAACTGATGACCAGATCAGCCTGGGATGTCTCCTGGGCGATGGTCAAGGGATTGGAGGCCATGGTCTGCAGGCTGGCGCCAAAGATGTCGTCAAGGTAGCGCAGGCGTTCCAGGTTGTTGTCGAGAATGGTGACGCGGGCGCCAAGGCCAACTGCCATCTTTGCCGCATGGGTTCCGACCACGCCGCCGCCGATGACCGTTACTTTTGCTGCATGTACGCCGGGCACTCCACCCATGAGGATGCCGGGGCCATTGTAAGGGGTCGTGAGCATCATGGTGCCGACCTGCGTCGCCATGCGACCTGCCACTTCCGACATGGGAGCAAGCAGCGGCAGGGTACGATTGGGCATCTCGACGGTTTCGTAGGCGATGCCTATGACCTCGTTCCTGATCAAAGCCTCGGTCAGCTCCTGCTCGGCGGCGAGGTGTAGATAGGTGAACAGAATGAGACCCTTGCGGAAGTAGCGATATTCTTCGGCAAGAGGTTCCTTGACCTTCATGACCATATCGACGCGAGACCATACTTCTGCCCGGCTGGCGAGTATGGTAGCACCGGCTTCCGTAAAGTCAGCATCGGAAATCATGATGCCAAGGCCGGCTCCGGTTTCGATATAGACTTCATGACCGGCGGAGGTCAGTGCCTTGACGCCTGCAGGAGTGATGGCCACCCTGTTTTCATTGGCCTTGATTTCCTTTGGTACACCTATTTTCATTTGAATGCTCCGAGAAGTTTGTAGAAAACTAATGTTTTTCAGTATTTGATTTAGGATTGACTCATAAACACTGAAAATTTGGGGAGTTTTTATTGCAAGATGCAAATACGTAACAAGGAATGATAGTTTTTTGCCTGGCTATTCCGTAATCTTTATTGATAGACGTTACTTATATTATGATTCAAGAAGTGAAAATTAAATTTTTACTTCCATTCCATCGATATTTCAGTGTCTTTCAGGCAAGGCAACCCCCTGGCTCAAACCGAGGTTTCTATAAGAAACCTCGGAAGCTCCATTTTTCTGAAGTAATCAGTGCTATTTTTGAATCGGAACGAGCGAGACTTTACTTTTTCAGAAGGCGCAAACGCTTGCACGCTTCTTCAACTGTAACCGGATCGTGAGCATAGCAGATGCGGAACCAGCCAGGGGTTGGCGCATCAAAAATCTGTCCGGGAGATATATTGAGTTTAAGGCCCTCAAAAATCTTTTTCCAGAGAGTATGCTCTGCCGCGAACTCCTGCCTTTCCATATATGGGCTGAAGTCGGCAAAGATAAAAATACCACCTTGAGCCGGCAAGGTTTTTATTCCCATCTCATTCAGGCTTTTCTCGATCAGCTTATAAGCAACCCGCATCCGGTCCCTGCTTTCCTGCAATACGGCCGGGAGCTCCGGCGCTGTCAGGAGCTCCGTCAACAGAGCCTGCGTATGAGTGGATACGGCAGAGAAATAGGCAAGGCCGGCCATCCCCTTAAGCAGATCGGGGTTGAAAGAAATGGCAAAGCCGGTACGGAAACCTGAAAGCGCGAAGTCTTTGGCAAAGCTGCTGGTGACATGGACGCGATGCAGGTACTCGTCCGGCACCAGACTCAGTGTGCTTACCCATTTTGCATCCGGGTCATGGACAGTCTGCGCATAAATTTCGTCCGAGATGATATCAAGGTTATTCTCCATGCAGAAGGAGATGACGTTCTTGACCGCCTCAGGCGTGTACACAGTGCCGACCGGATTGTTCGGGGAGGAGAAGAGGACAGCCCTGACCTTCTTTCCCTTCCTTTTCTGCTCTGCAAGAGCTGCTTCGAAAGCAGCTTTCGGCAGGTCGGTGCCGCAGTGAACGCTGGCGAGCTTGACCTCGGCGCGAGCCTCGAAATCATCCACGAAACCCGAATAATATGGTGTGGGGATCAGAACAACGTCGCCGGGATCCCCCAGCATGGTCGCCAGCATTTCCAGAGCCAGAGAGCAACCGGCACCGATTGCGATGTTGTCGGCAGTCAGACGCCTGGGAGAATTCTTCCCGAATATTATGTTCTGCCAGTAATTGGCGATCGCTGTGCGGAACTCGATGCTGCCATGGAAAAAGTCATAATGAATGTTTTTCGGGACAAGCGTCATGCGCCGCTGTATTTTATGAAGCAGGTCAACGACTTCGGTATCAACCAGGCGCGTCTCGGCCGTGCCCATGTTGATATGCCCGCCAGGATTTTTCTCCGGATGATATCGATCATTCTCAGTGCTGAAATGGGCATGGACGAGGGGGGGCATATCCTTGACATTGGAGCGGCCACGTCTTGAGAGAAATTCTTTCATGTTAAACCTCGTTACTCAGTGGGGGCATTTCTTGGGAAACCAACTCCAGGCTCACTTGAACGATAATGATTACCTATCAAAAAGACCAATTAAGAAATGTTGCATACAACAGGTTGCAATTTTCATCTCGCCGAAGGCAAATTCATCACTGTTCACCAATCTCGAGAAAGGTGAGTTCTTTGAATTAAATCGGGCGTTCTTCTTAATTTTTAAAAGAAAAATACTGTCTCATGAACTGGGAGGAACAATAATAGCCCCCCAGTCCGTGGTAATGGATAAAATCTTTTACTCAACCTTTAATGGCTAAGATTTGCTTCTGTCTGAATGCCTGGACGAACCCCAAGTCCCATGGATGCATCAATGTTGCAGCCATGCAGAACAGTCGATTCTTTCTGGAGCAACTGTTCCAGCCAGTAAGAAATCTCTTCAGGCTGAATAAGGCGCTTCTTGGCCTGATTTGCATCGAACGCCTTGCGTTGTTCGGGGCTCAGGTGAACCAGGGTGCTTGCCGTGAACATCGGTGTTTCCGTTGCGCCAGGGCAAATAACGAAAACGTCGATGAGAGTATGGGTGTTCTCTGCAGACAATTGACGCCCGAGGAAGCTGACAGCGGCTTTGCTCATGCCGTCGCTGAGCGAAAAGTACGGGAAGGCTGCAACTCCGCCGCCAACGGAAGAAACGAAGATCAACTTGGAAGAGGTGTTTCTCTTCAAGAGATTATCCTTGACCTTCTTGTAAATCCACAGCGGTCCAAGAGCATTAACCTTGAACATCGCTTCATCGTTTTCCGCGGCGAAGGAATCGCCCTGGTCTGCATATTGTTTTACCGTTGCCGAACCGAGAGCAGCATTGAAAACAATGCCATCCCACGAGTGTTCTGTCAGAAAATCTGCGCTCTTGACAGCTTCGGCGTCTCCCTGATCAAGCTTATATGCAAATATCTGTCCCGGATACTGAGCGCAAAACTCATCCGCAATCTTGGATGATCTTCTGTATGTTATATGAAGTTCATACCCTTTTTTTGCGAGCAAATGAACTGTGGCAGCACCTATTCCTTGGGTGCCCCCTGTAATGAGGACTTTTTTACGTTTATTGTCCATGCTTATAGTTCCTTGCAATTGAAGTAAAAAAGCACATTGTCCAACACTGTAAAGTGCTACCATAAAAAAATAGCATCAACAATAAAAAATTTTCCATTTTACGTTTAAAAAAAATTCATGTCTAATTATTTCAATAGAAAGAAAATTTTTCCTTTAAAATCACTATGTATTGAAATATGATTCCTTGTGAATGCTTAAAACTGAATTATTATTTTTAATGAATGGGCTCGCCATTAAATTTTTAAAGTATGACTATATGACGAATTATTGACATCATTCTGAGGTCTCTTTATAGCAATGTAGATTGATTTAAATGGTGAGTTTGAGGCTTTAAATATAAATGTATATGCTCCGTAAGAGAGGAGCTTAAGCGCGCTTAATATATAGTACCCTTACGTTAAAAAATGAATAAATACGATCTAGAGTAATTTAGTATTTTTATTCGAGAGGGGGATCTATGTCAGAAATAGCAATTACCCGAAATGTCGATAACTTAAAAAAAGAACTAAATCTTCCGATGGTTTTCTGCATCGGTTTAAAACAAGTCATTGGTGGAGGCGTTATTGCTCTTACCGGTGTTGCGATAGGAATAACTGGACCAAGCGTTCCAATCGCCTATTTTCTTGCAGCTTTTACTTCCATCATGGCGGGGATACCTTTTGCCATATTAGGCTCTGCAATGCCGGTCACTGGTGGAATGTACACGTGGCCTACCCGCATCCTGTCTCCCATGGCGGGATTTCTTACCATCTGGATATTCTTTCTTTCCAACTTTACGTTATCATTATACGCACTTACTGCTGCGGGATATATACGTGTTTTCTATCCTGAACTTCCGGCTTCGCCGCTAGCTTTCTTCATACTGACAGTATTCTATCTGCTTAATCTTTCCGGCGCCAAGGCCACCGCCAGGGTAGGCATGATTTTGACGCTGATTATGTCTTCGGCCATTTTACTCTTCATTTTCAGTGGATTGCCGGAGCTTAACGCCGCCAATTTCGATAATATGCTGCCAAATGGATTCTTTGCTCTGTTGAGTGCGACGGGGCTCCTGATGTTTACGATGATCGGTGCATCGATGGTGAGTGAACTCGGCGGGGAAATGAGGAATCCCGGGCGTGACATACCCATTACAGTTATCGGGGCCACCGCAGTTGCGACAATTGTTTATGTTCTCGCAAGTATTGTGGCAGCGGGTGTTCTTCCGATCTCGGAAGTGGCCAACCAGCCGCTTACTCTTGTCGCAGAACGCATTATGAGCCGTAACGCCTTTCTGTACTTCACGATAGGTGCCGGCATCATCAGCATCCTCGGTGTTATCAATGCGCAGATGTTATGGGGCAGCAAAAGTCTCCTCGTTGCATGCGACGACAATTGGCTGCCACGAAAGCTGGCAAGTGTCAGCAAACGGTTCGGTACGCCTCATTACTTGCTGAGCGCATTGTACATTGTTGGCATCTTCCCGATCTTGACGGGCCTGTCCATCAAGGAGATCGCCATCGCCTCCAATATCACTGCAATCATAGCCCAGGTCGTGGTGGTGGTCAGTTGCTTCGTTTTGTACCGCAAGCATCCCGCTATCTATAACAGAGCTCTGTTCAAGATAAGCAATCGCTGGGTTCTGACTGTGATCGTTGTGGTTGCGTTCGCCCTCAATGGATTCCTCATCGTCAGTCTCTTCATGATTGAGGCAGGGTTGATGACCACCTTCATCATGTTTGCATGGTTGGCGTTGGGAGTCTTTATCGGTCAGACGCGAAAGAAAGGCGTTATTCCCAACACGCTTAGATAGGTTGCTGTGGAATCTTTTCTAAGATTTTCTCAAGATAGAACGGTGCTCGTTTAGGTGACTAACGGTTAATCACGGTAACATTACCTAAAGCGCTGAATATCGGTATCCTTTGTAATTAACGTTGATTGCAAAGGATACTATGAGGCTTTCTATCTTTAATAACATATCTCTAAAACTGAATTTGGAGGGTTTGTATTTCGCTTGAACATTACAAAGCAAAAATATTGCCTGCCAAATCACGGATTCATGTGTGCTCCGGCTGCTCAAGACTTGGTCTGAGGGGCCGTATTCTTAAATAAATTTCTCCGGGAGTGCTTGAATGAATGTGAAATCGATTCTTTTTGGGACGGCTGCCGGTCTTGCCGTCATTTCCATGGCGAAAGCGGCAGACCTTCCGTCTCGCAAGGCTGCCCCAGTTGAATATGTCCGTATCTGTTCGGAGCACGGCAAGGGGTTTTTCTATATTCCAGGCTCTGATACATGCATCAGAATCGGCGGGCGCGTTATTGCCGATACGCAGATCAATCAGGCAGGGGACCGCAACACCGATACCGTTCAATTCGGCAGCCAGGGCCGTATGTATCTGGATGCGCGCAACTCTACGCCATATGGTACGTTACGCGTCTATGTGCGCTACCAGCTGGATTGGGGTAATGGCAATCTCCTGGCTGACTATGCCACTGCTGCAAATAGCGGAGCATCAAATGCCTACCCCTCTCTCAACAAGGGGTTCATTCAGTTTGCTGGTCTGACTGCCGGTCGTATAACCTCGTTCTTCGACTTCTATGCCAATTTCGATACGTTCACGGCGCTTCGCGTTTCCGACCATAACGCCAATGTGCTGGGTTATACTGCCACGTTCGGAGACGGCTTCACCGCATCGCTGGCCATCGAGGATGGCGTGTTGAGACGTTCCGGCTATGTCCATTATGATTTCGGCGGACCATACGGCTCGATTCACGAAATTCCGTCCGCCGGTCAGACACTTCCCGATGTTGTCGGAAACATCCGGGTTGACCAGGGTTGGGGCGCTGCGCGTCTGGCCGCCGCTTTGCATCAGGTCCGGCCTGCCTACACGCAGAATTTCAACTTTGACAACACTCATGACACTGAATACGGCTTTGCCGTCAGCGGTGGCTTGAAGATCAACCTGCCGTTCCTTGCGCCTGGCTCGGAATTCTGGTTCGAGGGCACTTATGCCGATGGCGCGCTTGGCTATCTTGGTATGGGTGGCGAGAAACAGACAGGCGGTGTCCGGGTTAATGCTGCGGACGCATTCCTTGACCTCGATGGCAAAATCGTGACTGCTGAAGGTTATTCTCTCGTTGCCGATCTGTTACATTACTGGACCCCGAGCATTCGCCAGAATGTCTTTGCTTCCTATGCCAGTGTCAAGTACGGCAGGAAGGGGTATGAAGCTGTCTCGGTCGGCGGTATGACTTACAATTCCGGGG
>Ga0153951_1000777_pt1 | contig 11616 bp, 12 predicted proteins | sample TSNJ035MetaG_FD_102278 | JGI IMG/M metagenome (GOLD analysis project Ga0153951, IMG submission 102278) | Attine ant fungus gardens microbial communities from New Jersey, USA - TSNJ035 MetaG | ecosystem: Host-associated > Fungi > Mycelium > Unclassified | place: USA: New Jersey, Wharton State...
CACGATTTGAGTAGGATTGAGGGGATCTTGATATAAGTCCGCGCGCAGCAATGGTTGTCGGACTTGAAAACTTTGATTGAGGAACAACGTGGCCCAGCCGGCCTGTGGGGCCAGATTGAGGGTTTCAGCCGGCACAAAGGCGTTTTGGCCAATTCGGTAGTAAGTTTGCCCTTGGACGCTGACTTGACCGAGCACTGACACCGTTTCATTCGGGGTGATGTGTCTTGATTTAAGGGTGGGCTGATAGGGATTCATGTAGACGGGCAAGGTGGCCTGACTGCTATTAGTGGCCTGGTCATCGAGCGGCGTGATAGTGGCCTGGTCTTTGAGTCGTTTGAAATCACCCCCCAAACCAGGGTAGTTGGTGACCACGCCATCCACGTTCAGATTGACTAGCCAATTCCATAAGGCCCGATTTTCATTCATCTCATCCCAGATGTAGACCTTCTGACCGATGAAGTGCAGGTCGTCAACGAGCTTTTGATTGATCAATTCAGAACTGATATTGACCCCATTGACATACGGGAACACGGCAAAGGTGATCCGTTTGAGCGAGCCAACAATAAAAATGCGCGGAATATCAGGAGCCAGTTTCTGGAGACGCTTCAAACTAGCTAGCGAGAACGAATGAAACATCACTCGCTTTTCCATGTGGTACTGGTGAATGAGAGCGACGAGTTTGGCTTCCAAATTCGGATGGGGTTCGTCGCTACTAATCTTGGTTTCAATGAGGAATTTCTGCGAACCATTTTGATAATGACTAAAGATTTCGGCCAGCGAATGAACTGGTTCGCCATTTTTGGTATGATATTGTTGGATTTGTTGGCTGGTACTTTGGCTAATCAGGCGATTGGCCCCAGTCATCCGTTGCAAACTATCATCGTGCTGCACGAAGAGTTGGCCATCGGCACTTTCGTGAATATCAAATTCAACATAATCAGCGCCTTGATTGAAGGCCGAATCGAAGCTTTGAAAGGTTTCTTCAGGGTAATTGGTTGGGTCACCGCGGTGGCCAATCACGGTAAAGCCCGTGAGCAACCAAAAACTTGTCAAAAGAAAAATAACCTTGCTAAAACGTGACATGTGGCGGGACTCCTTTGGTTCAGAATACCTAGACCTTATCACGAAGTGGCCCACCAAACAAATATCTGCAAAGGGAGAACAGTGATGGAAGTCATCATGATTGGCAGCATTAACTTAGATGAAACACTGCGCGTCAGCCACCTGCCCATGAAAGGGGAAACCCAGTTCGTTGACAGCATTGATCAAGCCGTCGGCGGCAAGGGCGCCAACCAGGCCGTGGCCGCCGTTCGCAGTGGCGCGACTGTCCATTTCATTGGCCGCATTGGTGCTGACAGCATTGGTCAGACGCTCAAAGCGGCTTTGGTCGACACAGGTGTTGACACCAGCGGGCTCAAAATCACCCCAGATACGAGCAGCGGCCGGGCCTTGATTATGGTTGATACTCATGGTGACAATACGATTTCGGTTGTCAGCGGCGCTAATCAAGCGGTCAGTGCGACCGATACGGTCGATTTTGACCAGGCCGATGTGGTGATGGCGACCTTTGAAACACCGATTGAAGCGACCATTGCGGCCTTTAAACACGCCAAGGCCATTGGTGCCACCACAATTTTGAATCCGGCCCCGGCTAAGGCCGGCGTGCCCGACGACCTGTGGGCCTTGAGCGATTATGTGATTCCCAATGAAACTGAAACCGAACTGATGACTGGACAAACACCGGACACGGAAGCCAATCAACAACAAGCCGCGGCGTGGTTTTTTGAGCGCGGAGTGGCCCATGTTTTGATGACACTCGGGGATCAAGGGGTGGTCATTGCAGCACCTGGGTCCCAAAGCTGGGTACCGGCGTTTAAGGTGACCGCGATTGATGCGACGGCCGCTGGGGACACGTTCATTGGCCATCTGGTTGCCCACTTGGACGAGCCGCTGCCAGAAGCGGTGCGGTTTGCCAGTGCTGCAGCAGCCCTCACCGTGCAGACCCTGGGGGCCCAACCCGCCATTCCAACGGCTGCAGCGGTGGAAAAGTTTATGGAGGCACAACAATGAGTGAGAAATACCAAACGTTTGATCTGATTCAAGAAATCGTCCGTAATGACGGGACGCGGTACTATGAATTAGGTAATATTTTCATGAATGGACAAGCGGAACAAGCGGTCCTGAGTGGTCTTATCAAAGAGGTCCGCATCATGCAGCTGAACATCCCGCACTCGAATGCCGTGGGCCGCTATGAGACCTATATTAATGACAATTATTCGTTTCCAAACGAAAAGCCGACCGAATGGATCGAGTGGGCAAAACCCGACGGTCCGATTCGTGCGGCTTATGATGAAATTTTGAGTCAAAATCACATTGGGTGAGTTTGAAACTTTTGTTCTAAGCGACTGGCTTCATCTGCGTGGTAGAAATGCAGATGTTGCTTTTGGTTGACGACAATTAACAGCTCATCGGGCTGAAAGTCGAGCAACTGGGGATGGGCATGGGCCAAGTCCTGATTGATGTACGTGGCCACATCCTCATAGACTGAAACTTTCCGGTCTGGCGAACTAAATGGTTCAAGGCGATATTTAAGCTTTAAATAAGTATTCATGTTGGCCTCCTGATAGCTTTGCTTTCATTATACGGTTTGGCCTGATAATGCCCAAAAATTGAGTGCTCGGGTTTGAAATTTTTGCAATCGGCCAGTAAGGTAAGGCCAGAGAGGAGACGGTTCGATGTTTAAAAAGCATTGGCGGTGGTTATTATTACTACTCCCAATCGTCACATTTCTGGCGGCGCGCTTTGATGCGCCGCTTTACCATAGTCCAGTGGCTCAGGTGACCGCGGTTCGTGAAACCGCCAAGCAGAGCGAAACGGACAGTAATGGCAACGACGACCGTCTCATCACGCAACATGTGCAGGCACGCTTGCTCAATGGAGCTGGTGGCCCCATCACCTTGACCAACACCTATACGCAAAGCCAGGCCTTAGATTTCCCCCTGCGCGTGGGTAGTCAAATCTTTGTCACCAAAACGCACGGGCAGTATCAACTCAAGGATGAAAAGCGCGATACCATTTTGTTGACGGTCGCCATGTGCCTGCTGGTCTTGATGATCTTAGTGCTAAGGCGCCATTTTTGGCTGACACTGGCCAGCGTGATTGTCAACACAGCGATTTTTATGGTCGTTGTGCACGTCGATATCAGCAATCAGTCGGTGAATGCTTGGTTGATTTTTGCCGCGCTGGCGATCGTCTTTACGCTGGTCACTGCCGCCTTTATTGTCGGTATCAACCGTCTGATGCTCATTATCAGTGGGGCCACAGTGGGCGCCACTGTGTTGGCCGTGGCTTTGGGTTACGGCATCCTTACCCTGACGGGCTACAATGGGGTGCATCTGGAAACCGTTAAATATGTCACCCAAGCGCCGCAACTGTTGTTTTTTGTGCAGATCGTGGTCGGGGCGTTGGGGGCGGTCCTCGATGTGGCCGGTGATATAGCGGTCAGTGTTTATCCGCAAGCCATTGGGCGCAAGAAAAAATTCCGCAATGGGATGGCCGTGGGTCGAGCCGTGCTCGGCCCGCTGATTGGCGTTTTGATGATGATTTTTGTGGCGGGGACTTTTGCTGAAGCTGTGTTGTGGCTGCGGAATGGCAATCCCGTCAATCAAACCGTTGAATGGGTGATGGGCCTGGGACTCGCGCAGTCCTTGATTTCAGCCTTTGGTATTGTCCTGGCAGTGCCACTCACGAGTGGTGCCATGGCGTTAGTAAAGCAGGTGGACGCATGAATGCCATTTTAGCGTTAGGTTTAGCCCTATTGGCTTTATTGGTGATCGTCCAGGGCCGTTACGGGTTGGTCACGCTGTTGAGTATTTTGATTAATTTGGGCCTGATGATTTTGACCGTCATTCTGATCGCCGGGGGCTTTAATCCAATAATTGTCAGTGTGATAGTCGGCCTCTTGATTTTGGCGACGACGATTTTCATGAATCAAGCCAAACCCGATATCGCTGGGCCGGCCTTTGTGGCTTCATTACTGGTGATGGTGATTTTTGTCGGCTTAGTCATGCTCGTCTTCCATTTCAGCCAGACAGCCGGATTTGGTAATGAAGATGGCGAAACGCTCGAAGGTTTCTCGACGGCTATTGGGGTTTCCTTCCAATCAATTCTGATTGCGACTGGCCTGATGAGCACCTTGGGGGCCATTGCGGAAGCTGCGATTGCCGTATCGGCAGGGTTGGCAACCAATGATATCCAGCCGGGAGCTGGGCAAACGGCTATGCTGGCTGAAATCATTGGGACGGCGTTGAACACCTTGTTTTTTGGGTTCTTTGGCGGTTTCTCAGCGCTGTTCATTTGGTTTGCTCGGCTGTCATATCCATTCAGTCAAATTATTAACAACAAAGTCTTTGTGGGTGAACTGCTGGAAGTCTTGCTGGCGGTGATTGCCGTCATCATGACGGTGCCAACAACAGCGTGGATTGTTCATTCACGACAACAAAGAGGGTAGTCCTGTGGAATTCTATATTTCAGACACGCATTTTTTTCATACCGATTTACTAGTGAACAATGATTTTGCGCCGCGCTTATTTGACAGCACTGAAGCCATGGATGCCGCCATGGTTTCGGCGTGGAACGCGCGCGTCGACGACAATGATGTGGTGTATCACTTGGGTGACATTGCGATGAATCCGGAAAGTGTCCCCACCAATCCGCAGATTTTTGAGCAACTCAAACAGTTAAATGGACGGATTGTGTTCATTAAAGGCAATCATGACTATCGGGCCTTATTCAAATTCTTGCAGCAAAATGATCCGGGCTGGCATGGTCAACCGCGGTATCAATTTTTTGATGTGGGGACGATTGTCAAGGACAGTCACACCCAATTATTTTTGACGCATTATCCGCTGTTGATGGGGATTGTGAACCAGACCCTCAACTTACACGGCCACATTCACCACAGTAGTGTGCCGATTGCCGAAAACATTAACGTTGGCGTCGACGCCCCGGAGCGTGACTTGCTGTCAACGCCGTTACCTTGGGGCAGTCCGCTGACTGCAGCCGAGATTTTTGAAATCTATGCGGCTAAAAAGGCCGCGTTAGCGAAGAACCGCTAAACGGGTGGCGTTGACCATGAGGGATTCTTGCCATAGTATGAGAGGAGGTTCACATCATCGAACAGATCACGATTTTGCACACGAACGATATTCATTCGCACTTTGAAAACTGGCCGAAGATTCGCCGATTTTTACAACAAACGAAGGCCAAAGCACAGGCAGAGGGGCAAACCGTGTTGACCTTTGACGACGGGGATGCGATGGATCGCTTTCACCCGTTATCAGAAGCCACGAATGGCCAGGCCAATATCGAACTGCTGAATACGGTTGGCTATGATGCCGTCACCATTGGGAACAATGAAGGCATTGGGAATTCCCACGCCGACCTCGAGGCGTTATACAACAATGCCAACTTTCCGGTGGTGTTAGCCAATCTCTTTGAACCTGATGGCACTCGGCCAAACTTTGCCCAGCCCGTGGTGCATCAAACCACACCGGCGGGCACCCGCATTGCGATTATTGGCTTCACCGCGCCGTTCTTTCTGACATACGGTCCCAATGGTTGGTTGGTTAAAGCCGTGGGGGATGTTTTGCCCGATTTATTGGCCGACATTGCAGGCAGCTATGATGTGCTGATTATGTTGTCACACCTGGGTCTGTCCACGGACCGCTATCTGGCGGAACAGTACCCACAAATTGATGTGATTATCGGTGGCCACACCCACCATTTACTGGAACACGGCGAGTTGGTTGGACACACGTTACTAACAGCCGCGGAAAAATACGGTCATTACGTGGGCCAGATTCAGTTAACCCTCGATGATGATCATCACATTACCCGTCAAACAGCCGTGTCGGTTAAAACAAGTACTTTGCCTGCTGAGGCGGCGGATGAGCAAGAAATTGCTGACTATTTGCAGCAAGGCCACGCGTTGTTGGCGGCCCAGCCGGTGGCGACGTTACCAGAAAGTTTTGCCATTGATTACGATGGCCCATCGCCATTGCTGAACTTAGGTTTGACAGCTATTGCTGAAGCTGGTCACACGGAGGCCAGCTTACTCAACGCAGGTCTGTTTCTTGGTGATTTGCCTGCTGGCTTGGTCACCCGGGATACCTTGCATCGTTTGTTGCCCCATCCCATGCATCTCATGCGGGTGACATTGCGCGGCCAGGATTTATGGCGTTTAATGATGGAAGTCGAGAAAAATCGGCTATTCTTGCGGCATTTCCATATGGTCGGGATGAGTTTTCGGGGCAAAATTTTTGGCGACGTCGGCGCACTTGGACTGACGGCCAATCACAAACGGCAAGTGTTGTGGCATGGCCAGGCGCTGCGTCCGGATGCCCTGTACACATTCACGACCGTCGATCATTTCTTGTTTATTCCGTTTTTCCCGACGATTGAAATCATGGGGGACAATGAACTTTTGTTCCCACACTTCTTGCGCGACAGTCTGGCTGACTATCTAGCGCAACATTTCCCGTTACCGGCACATAAGGAGGAACGTCTTTGACCACAGAAACAAAGGCTCCATTGGACAGTGAATTGGCACAACTGGTGACCCCAGAAACCACCAGTCGTGTGATTCGCCAGACCTCAGATCTTATTACCATCGATCAACGTCGATATCAAATTGACGTTGATGTGAAACAGGCCTTTGATGCAGAAGCGCTCGACAAACGTTACAACGATATTCTCGATAAGTACGATTATATTGTTGGCGATTGGGGCTACGATCAATTGCGGCTACGCGGCTTTTACAAGGCTGGTAATCGCCATGCCAACAAAGACCAACTCATTGATACCCTTGAAGATTATCTCTATGAATACTGCAATTTTGGGTGCGCCTATTTTGTATTGGCCCGAATTGATGCTCCCGCTAAGCCGGCCAATAACCGGCGCTCGCGGCCGCGCAATGACAAGCCCAAGTCGGGTAATAAACCCAAACCAGCGTCAAAGGCAAATGCAAAACCAGCGCCTAAAGCCAATGCACAAGCGGCCCCAAAGGCAAATACCAAACCATATACTGAAAAGCGCGCTCGGCCAAAGAAAGTCCAGGGCGAAGCGAAAACAACTGGCACCAAACCGCGTAAACGGCATTTCACCATTCGCCAGCGGGAAACTGAGACAAAGTAGGGAAGATAGCATTGGCATATAAAGGTTATTTTATTGATTTAGACGGCACCATCTATCGCGGTAAGGAACGCATTCCTGCGGCGAAGACATTTGTGGAGGCGCTCCAGGCCAAACAAATCCCATTCTTGTTCTTAACCAACAACACGACCAAGTCCCCCGCGGACGTGGTGAAGAATCTAAGTGAGAACCACGACATCCACGTCACACCTGAACAGGTTTACACCCCATCACTTGCGACGGTGTCCTATTTGCAAAGCCAAAATGATGGCGATTTGACCGGTAAAAGTGTGTATGTTATCGGCGAACTGGGCCTCAAGCAACCGCTGCTCGATGCCGGGTTACGCTTTAATGAAGTCGATCCTGATTACGTGGTGGTGGGCTTAGACTATGACGTGACGTATCACAAGTTTGAACTGGCGAGTTTGGCGATTCAACGCGGGGCTGAATTTATTGGCACCAATGCGGATACAAACCTGCCTAACGAACGCGGTCACGTCCCTGGGGCGGGCTCCGTCATTGCGATGGTTGAACGCAGTACCCAACAAACGGCGCAATATATTGGCAAACCCGAAGCCATTATTATGCAGGCAGCCCTGAAACAAATTGGGTTGAGCCATGACGAGGTGCTGATGGTTGGCGATAATTACAATACGGATATCAAAGCCGGCATTAACGCCGACATTGATCAATTGTTGGTCTATACGGGGATTTCCACCAAAGATCAAGTTGCCCAGCAAGCCATTCAACCAACGCACAGCGTCGATAGCCTCGATCAATGGCACGTTTAAAACAGATTGGGCAACAAATCGGGCTGTGGCTCTTTATTATTAGTGCCACTGTTGTTGCCGTCTTAGCACTCTCGTTTGCGCTGTTTGCCATTTTTATCCACACTGAGAACTTAACCTTCATTGCGAATATGAGTGCGGGTCGATTGATGCATAACTATACACAATTGATGGGCTATCTCACTTTGCCTTGGGTTGAACCGTTGAAAATGAGCAATTTTCCGGTGTCAGCCAACGGTGCCCAGCACTTCGCTGACGTGAAGCATCTGTTTCTGCTGGCAATGGCGGTCTTCGTCGTGACTGCCCCCATTACGTGGTCCTATCTGCGGACCTTGCATGCCCGCAAGATGTGGTGGCAACTCGTTCGGCCATTTCAGATTGGCGCAATTGTGCCCGTGATTTTTGGCGGGGTCTTTGCAATTAACTTCGATCAATTCTTCATTGCCTTTCATAAAGTTTTGTTCCGTAACTCGGATTGGTTGTTTGACCCGAATACGGATCCGATTATCAACGTGCTCCCAGAATCATTTTTTATGGCCTGTTTTATCGCCGCCTTGGTGATATTTGAAGCCGTCATGATCTGGGGGATTGTGAAAGGTCGCCGCTCACTGGCACATCAATGACGTCGCATGACGTCTTTTTTTGTCGGCTCAACTAACTGTATTGGTACAGTTAGTTGTTAAATTGAAACAGATGATTCCTTTTGAAATCACAAATAAGGGTTTTATATGAAACAGATACGTGATATTATGAATGACAGCAACTTAAAAGGAGAAATGCGTAATGACAGAAAACGAACAGCACGGCGCAGACTTAGTCGTCGATAGCCTCGCCAACCACGGCGTGAATTATGTTTTTGGGATTCCTGGTGCCAAGATTGATCGCATCTTTGAAAAACTTGAACACCCCACGAACCTGAAAGCACCCCAACTGATTGTGGCGCGCCACGAACAAAATGCGGCCTTTATGGCAGCTGCTGTCGGCCGCTTGACCGGCAAACCTGGTGTGGTGATGGCAACCTCTGGTCCAGGTGCGTCCAACTTGGCCACTGGTCTGGTGACGGCGACAGCCGAAGGTGATCCGGTTGTGGCCATTGCCGGTCAGGTTAAGCGGGCGGACTTGCTGCGGTCATCACACCAAAGCATGCGCAACGCTGAACTGTTTGCACCGATTACCAAGTTCTCTGCGGAAGTCCAAGATCCTGATAATGCCTCAGAAATTATCGCTAATGCCTTTCGTGCCGCGGAGTCTGGCAAACAGGGTGGCAGTTTTGTCTCGGTGCCACAAGATGTCACCGATGCACCGGTCACCAGTGCGGCCATCAAACCTTTACACGATCCGAAACTTGGTCCAGCCAGTCCCAGTGATATGACGGATTTGGCGCGGCAAATCAAAGCTGCTCAGTTACCAGTCCTGTTGCTGGGGATGCGGGCATCCTCCACGGAAGTCACCCGCGCCATTCGGGATTTGCTTGCGGTGACTGAATTGCCGGTTGTGGAAACTTTCCAAGGCGCCGGCATTATTTCCCATGAACAAGAAGCTAATTTCTTTGGCCGGGTGGGATTGTTCCGCAACCAACCTGGTGACATGTTGCTACGGGCCAGTGATTTGGTCATTGCCGTTGGCTACGACCCAATCGAATACGAACCCCGCAACTGGAATGCTGAAGGCGAATCCAACATTGTCGTGATTGATTCTGTCCCTTCAGAAATTGACCATAACTTCCAACCCGCTGGGGAGTTGATTGGTGACATTTCCCAAACACTCGAAATTTTGAATCCACTGGTTCGCGGGTATCAAGTCAGCCCAGGTTCCAAGGAATATTTGGCCTCATTGCAAGAAAAATTACACGATCGTGATGTGCCACCGGCAACCACCGATTCAAAATTGAATCATCCGCTGCGGATTATTTCTGCTTTGCAACAACGGGTCAGTGACGACATGACAGTGACAGTCGATGTCGGCAGCCACTACATTTGGATGGCCCGCCATTTCCGCAGCTACCAACCTCGGCATTTGCTCTTCTCCAACGGGATGCAAACGCTTGGTGTCGCTTTGCCATGGGCAATTGCCGCCACATTGGTGCGTCCCGGGTCAAAAGCGGTGTCTGTTTCCGGGGATGGGGGCTTCTTGTTCTCCGGTCAGGAGTTAGAAACAGCGGTGCGCTTGCATGCTAACCTCGTGCACATCATTTGGAACGATGGCCACTATGACATGGTGAAATTCCAAGAAGAAATGAAGTACGGCCAGGCCGCCGGGGTTGATTTTGGCCCGGTTGATTTCGTCAAATATGCCGAAAGCTTTGGGGCGACTGGGTTACGGGTTGAAAGCCCAGATCAACTCAATGATGTCTTGGATCAAGCATTTGCGACCGACGGACCAGTGATTGTGGATATTCCCGTGGACTATTCGCACAATGAAGCCCTGGGCGAAGCAATGCTGCCTGACCAGTTCTACTAGGATGAGGTGAAAAGAATGAATACAGAGACACTTTATCAACATGGCACCTTAGCCATGCTCGTGCCTGGTTTACTGGCGGGCACGCTGTCAGTCGGCGAACTGCTCAAACATGGCGATACGGGTATTGGCACACTGGCAGGTCTGAACGGCGAGTTGATGATTATCGACGGGGTCGTTTATCAGATGGCGGCTGATGGGCAAGTGCGGGTGGTTGACGCCAAAGAAATGGTGCCATTTGCCAATGTGCATTTTGCAAAAAGTACAGCTACAACCACACTGACGAACTTGGACTATGCCCAATTTGAACAAGCAGCTCTGGATCAGATTGGCACCGCCAATATTTTTGCCGCCGTCACAGTGAAGGGCAAGTTTACCCGCATGCACACCCGTGCAGTCGGCGAACAAGTCCCACCGTATCCAACCTTAGCGGCCACCGCCGCAGCCCAGCAGGAATTTAATGCCACCGCGATTGATGGCCAGGTGGTCGGCTACTTTTCACCCGAGCTGTACGCCGGGGTCGTTTCACCCGGGTTTCACTTGCATTTTCTGAGTTCAGATCATGTGATGGGCGGTCATATTCTTGATTTTGAATTAGATTCTGGTGAAATTGCCATTCAGCCGTTTGAGAATTTCGACTTGCATCTGCCGATTGCTAATGCTGATTTCCGCCAGGAGCACTTCAATGCGCGCCAGGTCGTGGCGGATATCCGCAAGGCCGAACATTAAACATTCAATGAGAAATTGTCACCGCGCCTAGGCGTGACCACATTCGTCTGCTACACTGGATAGCAGATGATTAGAGGTTGCGCGTAACATGAGTCACTTAACCGACAAGCCACACTTGGATGACGTTAAGCAAAAGGGGCACGCGCCGAAACCCGCTGTTGTGGAAGCAGGGGGTTGGGCTAAGTTTGAATAAGACTTAGACTGTCGCAGATAACTGCGGGGCGCTAACACGACGAAGCTGACAATAAATAGCTGGTAAGTCTTGTTTGGGCTTACCAGCTTTTTTTGTGGCGTTTTTGGGCGTCACATAGAAAAATGAGGGAGCGAATAGAGTGGCAACAGAACAAAATGGCGTTAAACGGGTGCTGAAGACGCGGCACTTATCAATGATTGCGCTAGGTGGCAGTATCGGGACCGGGCTGTTTGTGGCCAGCGGCTCAGCGATTGCGAC